>ERZ1740070.1774-NODE-1774-length-13111-cov-4.986060_pt1 | contig 13111 bp, 14 predicted proteins | sample MGYA00581734_ERZ1740070 | MGnify/ENA primary metagenome ERZ1740070 (study PRJEB43018, sample SAMN04849744) | marine metagenome | isolation source: floating plastic debris | place: Pacific Ocean | collected 2008-09-01 | study: EMG produced TPA metagenomics...
ATCCAGCTCGGCTTCAATGCGTCCGCCAATCTGTAGATTCGCGAAGGCCGTAGGATCGACGCTGGCGCGGATTTGAGCGGTGGGATAAGTGTCCGTTTGAAAAAACATGAACCGCATCCGCTCATTGCGCTGGTCGATTTTCGTTTCAACCTGATCCAGAGGGATATCGATGACGGTTTCGCCGCTCTCGCTCATCGACCCTGACAGTCCTGGAAAGTAATGGGTCTCAATCAGTTCGCCGACCTTGATGGAAGCAAAGGCGATCTTCGACGACGAAGCATCGAGCGACCAGTCGCCCGAAATGTCGGAAAGTTGGATGGCCGGATCGCTGCCGGTCTGCCCGCAACTGGCAAGGACTAGCATGGCCAAGGATAAACTGGTCGAGGTCAATAATCGCATTTGGAGTACCCTGATTTCCGTTCCGAACGTAGCACTTATGTTGAATGAATGAAGAGGCGAATTCAATTCCTGGTGATCGACGGCGGATCGGTTATCTGACAAAGGCGGGCAACCAGGTCGCCAGGGCGGGGATCGCCGCGACCAGGGCGATCATCACCAGCTGTAAGCCAATGAAAGGAATTGCGCCACGCCATATATCCATGGTCTCGACAGCGTCCGGCGCGGCGCCGCGCAGATAGAATAAGGCAAACCCAAAGGGCGGTGTCAGAAAGCTGGTCTGCAGATTGAGCGCCATCAAGATGGCGAGCCAGACCGGATCCGCCCCGAGAATGATCAGCGGCGGGGCCACGATCGGCACCACGACAAACACGATCTCGATGAAGTCGAGGAAGAAGCCGAGAATGAACATGACGAGCATGGTGATGGCCAGGGCTCCCCAAAGACCACCTGGAATGCTGGTCAGCAAAGCCTCGACATAATGCTCGCCGCCATAGGCGCGGAAGACGAGCGCAAAGAGACTGGCGCCGATCAGGATCAGGAACACCATGCTGGTAATCTGGGCGCCAGCGGTCAGGGCGCTGCCAAACTGGCTGGCCCGCATCAAAACACGGGCCGCTGAGAGCAGCCCGCCAAGGAAGACCAGACTGGCAAAGCCGGCGAGGCCGATGGTGAGATAGTCGACTGTGCCAAGGTCGTCGCGCGTCACAGTCAAATCGAGCGTATTGGTCATCAGGCCCAGCAGGATCACGCTGATAAAAGCACCCCAGATGCTGCCAAGATCACCCGTTTTACCGTGCTCCGGAGCAAGACGAAGGCCGGCCAATAACAGCGCACCGCCGGCGCCAATAGCGGACGCCTCTGTCGGCGAAGCCAGTCCCCCAAGGATCGAACCCAGAACAGCGATGATGAGCAGGAGAGGTGCGCCCAGACTGCGAGCGATCTCGGTCAGCGTCAGTGAGTCTGATTCCTCTTCCCGCACCACCGCTGGGCTAGCGCCGGGGCGCAGGATGGCGGTGATCATCAGATACAGCAGATAGAGGCTGACGAGGAGCAAGCCAGGCAGCAAGGCGCCTGCAAACAGGTCGCCGACGGACACGACGCCAGCGCCGCCACCGGACCGCATGGCCGCTGATTGATTGGCGTTTGAGACAGCGTCTGCCAGCAGGATCAGAACGATGCTGGGTGGTATGATCTGGCCCAGCGTGCCACTGGCCGCAATCGTGCCTGTGGCCAGTCGGGGATCATAGCCCTGCCGCAGCATGGTCGGCAGGGCGATCAGGGTCATCGTAATCACGGTGGCCCCGACAATGCCGGTGGAGGCGGCCAGAAGGGCGCCGACAATGACGACCGCATAGCCCAGCCCTCCGCGGACGCGCGCGAGCAAACGGCTGGCCGTGTGCAGCAAATCATCTGCGACTTTCGATCGTTCCAGGATGACGCCCATCAGAACGAAGAGTGGCACGGCGATCAGGACCTGATTTTCCATCGACCCAAGCATACGACTCGGCAAATTGCGCAGTATGGGCAGAGGGATCAGGTCCAATTGAACCCCGATCAATCCGAAGATGAGCGCTACGCCGCCCAGGGTCAGGGCAACGGGATATCCGGCCAATAGCGCCGCAATGGCGGTCAGAAACATACCAAGGGCGAGGACGAGTTCCAGTTCCATCACACGGTCCCGCCATGTGTGTGCGCGATGTCATCGGTGTCGCCTCGGCCGCGCAGGGTCAAGGCCGCTTTCAAGGCCTGGCTGAGCCCTTGGCCCATTAACAGGATGGCAAAGAGCGGGACCAGCGTTTTGAACAAATACTGGATCGGCAGGCCGTCGCTATCATTGGACGGTTCGAGATCTAGCCAAGAGCGAGCGATCAAAACCGACCACGCAAAAAGGATGAGAATGCAGATTGGAAACACGAAGGCCATAGCGCCGAACAGTTCTACACCCGCCCGGGTGCGCGGACCAAAACGGCCGCGCAGAATGTCGACGCGCACGTGCCCATCGTCACGCAGCGTTGCTGCCGCGCCGAGCATGAAGATCATCGCGAAGCTGAAAATTACACTGTCATTCAGCCAGGAAAAACTGAGACCGAAGACATATCGAAGAAGGACGGCGGCCAATTGGATAAGAATGATGAGAAAGGCGGCTGAAATGGCGAAGCCCATGGCGATGCCGCTGATCCGGTCCAGAATATGGCTAAGCCCGGTGGCGAGATACTCCAGTGGTTTTGGGATCGCCACAACAAGAAGCGGCAGAAGCAGCAGCGGCAGTCCGACATATCCAGCATAGCGCAGCGTGGTGCCTGCAATCTCGACAAATGACTCCATCTCGCCCGAATCCTTTACCCTCAGGCCTCGGGTCTACCCCTTACAGCTCTCTCGCGGCAAGGTACGGGCCGTCAGAAATGCGAGCCCAGCCGCGCATTTTCTTCAGCGCGTCTTCAAAACTCTCATAGATCCGGCGCTCCAGATCGCCGCCGGACCCTGCATCGCTGCGAATATCGGAAGAGACTTCCTGCACGCGAGCCATCACATCATCCGGGAATTGGCGCAGCTGCACCTCTTCTTCGTTCACCAGTTTTTCCAGGTGCACACCGTTTTGATATGTGAACTCACCGACCGAGAGATGATTGACCTCGTTACAAGCGCTTTGAACGATTTGCTGTTCGGTCGGGGTCAGCCCCTCCCACTTGCGCCGATTGATGCCGACGGCGAGGGAACTGCCTGGCTCATGGAAGCCGGGGCCATAATGGAATTTCGCTTCGCGATGGAAACCGAGATAGTAATCATTCCACGGGCCGACCCATTCCGTAGCATCGATCCGCCCAGTTTGCAGCGCTTGATAGATTTCATTGCCCGGCAAAGCTTCTGCGGCGCCGCCCAATGCGCGAATAACATCGCCTCCGAGGCCTGGAATGCGCATTTTCAGGCCGCGGAAATCATCCAAACTGTTAACCTCGCGCTTGAACCAGCCCCCCATTTGGTGCCCGGTATTGGCGCCCTGGAAGGCGATAATGCCATATTGGCCGGACAGCTCTTCCCAGAGGGCCTGACCGCCACCAAAATCGATCCAGCCCATGATTTCTGCCGCAGTCATCCCCATCGGGACGGCCGTGAAGAAATTGTACGCCTTCGATTTGGATTGCCAGTAATACTCCGCGCCATGATACATATCAGCATTGCCCGACGCGACAGCGTCGAAGGCTTCGAAAGCTGGGACCAGTTCGCCGGCAGCATAGACGCGGACTTCCATCTGGCCTTCAGATAGTTCGCCGATGCGATCGGCGACCCTCTGCGCCGCGGCACCGAGCCCGGGCAGGTCTTTCGGCCACGTCGTCGTCATGTTCAAGCGCGTTTTTTTGCGGCGCACAGCGGGCGATGCGACGCCATCGCCTTCGCTGGTGGATTGACTGCAGGCGGTCGTCGCCAGTCCAGCCGCCCCAAGCGAAACAGCGCCTAACAGTTTACGGCGATCAATCATCCGCTCACTCCCGATTTGTATTATTCGTGGTCTTGTAATGGACGCCACTGACCAGCTTCAAGCACTTCGAGCGGTTTGAAGCGGCGTTTATAATCCATTTTCTCGCTATTCTTGATCCAGTAGCCAAGATAGAGGTGTGGAAGCCCCAGTTCGCGGGCGTGAAGGACATGATCAAGGATCATGAAGGTGCCGAGGCTGCGCTGTCGCTGGGCTGGATCGAAGAACGTATAGACCATCGAAAAGCCATCGCGCAGCACATCGGTGAGCGACACTGCGACCAGCGGGGAATCCAATTCCGGACCAGCACGATACTCGAACATCAAGGTCTGGACCGGGCTGTCATTGACCATCGCGCAAAACTCGCGATAGCCCATATCTGACATGCCGCCGCCGTCATGGCGGCTGCGCAAATAGGATTTTAACAGGCGGAAATATTCGCGATTGGCCCGGGCCTCGATTGGACGGCGGGTCAGGTCTGCATTGGTACGCAGAATCCGGCGTTGATTTCGGCTCGGTTTGAAATTGCTGACATCGACCCGGACTGACCGACAGGCATTGCAGGACGGACAAGCTGGGCGATAGGCGACGCCCTGGCTACGGCGGAAGCCAGCGCGGCTCAGCTGATCATGCAGCGCGTCCGGATTGTCCTGGGTCAGATGGGTAAAGCCCTTGCGCTCAATCTGGCCCGGCAAATAAGGGCACGGGCTGGCGCCGGTGACGTAAAACCGTAACCCGTGCCGGAGACCCGGTAATTGAAAGAGCGACTCATCAAGCTTCATAATTCCAGTCTACGCATCTAAAGGTTGAAGCGCCAAGGGGCGATAACGGTAAATGCTGCCCACATAATTATGACAAGTGGGCCCCCAAAGCGTAAAAAATCTCCAAATTTGTAATGTCCTGGTCCCATAACGAGCATATTTGTCTGATATGCAATCGGTGTCGCGAAGGCACAGTTCGCTGCGTAAATCACCGCTAGCAGAAAGGGAAAAGGGTCGGCGCCGGTCTGTTCGGCGGCGGAAATCGCGATCGGAGTGAACAAAACGGCTGTCGCGGCATTGCTGAGAATGTTGGTTAAGATGGCGACGGCGAGGAAGATGGCCGACAGAATGGCCAGCGTTCCATAAGGAGACGCCATCATGACGACCAGTTCGGCAATCATTTGTGCTGCGCCGGTGCTTTCCAGTGCTACGCCCATGGCGAGTGCGGCCGCAATTACGAGGTAAATGCGGAGATCGAGCGAACGTGCGGCTTGGCGATGGTTGAGGCATTGTAGCAATATCATCCCGGTCGCAGCGACAATCGAGGCCAAAGTGATGGTCGCTAGCCCTGTCGCCGCAGCAACAACCATACCAATTGTGATCAAACGCGCGACCTGCGCCCGTGCCGTGGTGGGGAACTCACTTTGCGACCATTCCAGCAGGATCAGATCGCGGCTGGTGCGCAAGTCCCGGAAGGCGCCAATCGGGCCGCAAAGCAGAAGCGTGTCACCGGCCTCCAGTCGGATCTCACCCAGCTTCGTGCGGATCATCCGGCTGCGCCGCTGAATGCCCATTGTTACGGCGCGTGTCAGACGGCGAAAGCCGAGCATTTCAACAGTTCGTCCCGCCATTCGCGAGCCAGGCGCAATCACCGCCTCGACCAGGCCAAGTTGGCTTTCGCTGCCATCGTCCGATTCCGGCGCGCTGCTCTGCCAGATGTCCTGCAACATGGCGGGTTTGTCCGAAAGCAAGTCGGTCAGGGCCTGACGGGTCGCTGCCACAATAACCAGGTCGCCGGGCATGAGGCGGACATCATCATAGGGTGGCAGCAGCGCGCGCTCACCGCGTTGAATCATCCGCACCGTCATATCCTTCAGGTCCGGGAACATGCCTGCAACAGCCTGTTTGCCATCGAGAAAGTGGCCCGGTGTGACTTCGAATTGAGCGACGAACTGCTTACCCGATTTCATCATCGTCTCAGTCAGTTCTTCGCGATTGGGCAGCAGAACCCGTGATGCGATTAAGAGATAAACCATGCCGACACCCGCTAACATCAAACCAAAAACGGACTGGTCAAAGAAGCCGAGTTGGTTGGGCGTCAGGCGCTCATACGCATCCGCGGCGAGCAGGTTCGTCGAGGTGCCGATCAAAGTCGTCATGCCGGCAAAGATGGAGACAAAGCTCAACGGCATCATCAGGCGTGACGTCGAGGACCCCATGCGCGCGGCAATCGCCGACATGATGGGCAGGAACATAATCACGACCGGCGTATTATTGGTGAAGGCGCTGGTGACGAAAACCGCTGCGAAAGCGCCCATCAGGGTCAGGATCGGACGTTTGCCATACGATCGCACCAAAGCCTTGGTTGGCCCCTCCAGCGCACCGGTCTGGAACAGGCCCTGTCCGACGACCAACAAGGCCATGATAGTAATCAGAGCGGGGTTCGCAAAGCCCGAGAGCAGCGGCGCGATGGAAATATCGCTGCCATCATAGGCGGTCGCGCCTGGCAGGCTGAACAGAAGTAAAAGCGCAGCGATGACCGAAACGGAGACCAGCTCCATCGACCAGCGATCAAGCATATAAAAAACGATGGTAACGCCGCCGGCCGCAAGGCTTGCCCACATTGGCCAGTGAGCCAGTATTTCAGCGGACATTCGACCTCCTGATCGATTCTTTCGCGGTGAAAGAACCTTAGGCGGTCTTGGGGGCGATGACCAGAACTATCGAGATCCGTCTGTTGGCGGCGTTTTTGGGCGCGTTCTGTAATAGTGGCCGGGTATGTGCGAGGCCGGTCACGCCTTGGATTCGAGCCTCGTCGACACCAGCCTCGATCAACAGTCGGCGGGCTGAATTTGCCCGATCAGAGGACAATTCCCAGTTTGAGTAACCGATCGTGCGGCTCGGATGGGAATCTGTGTGACCTTCAATCAATACGGACAGCGGCAGCGCGGCAATCGCACGTCCGGCAATTCGGGTCAGTTGCACGCCGGTTTCATTCAGTCGACCGTCGCCGGTTTCGAACAGCGGGCGTTCGGCCATATCTGACAATTCGATACGGATGAAGTTCGGGTCTTCGGTGATGGTAACACTTGATCCAAACGCGGCGAGCTCCGGATTGACGCGCAAGGCGTCGGCTATGGTCTGTGAGGTGGATGGTGGGGCGGTGGTGAACGTTACAGCATCCGCCTCGGCGCCGAATTGCTGGGCCAGCGTCTGGCGCTCGTCTTTGGAGACGCCATGAATGATCCACATGATCAGAAAGAAGGCGCACAAAGCGGTCAGGAAATCGGCATAGGCCAGTTTCCAGGTCCCCAGCTTGCGGGCGGACGCAGCGGGCGTTCTGCCCTTGTTGCGCCGGGATGAATAAGCAATTGCCATATTTTTCCCTAAAGGCCGTTCTGGCCTAGTTTGAGTGCATAGTGCATCACGGTGAATATCGATTGAGAATCGCCCGATAGATTTTGGTGAAATTTGACCGATCTATTGCGCTGCAAATGTAAGGAGGGGGTGAATGGCGAAGACAGCATTTCTGGGACTGGGTGTGATGGGCTATCCAATGGCTGGTCATCTGGTCGCCGCCGGGCATCAGGTAACCGTCTGGAATCGCACAGCCGCCAAGGCCGAGGCCTGGGTGAGGGATCATGCTGGCGACGCTGCCTCGTCCCCGACTGAAGCGGTTCAAGGTACTGATTTTGTGTTCTTTTGTCTCGGCGACGACCCGGATGTTCAGACGGTCTATGACGCGCTGGATGAGGCCATTTTGGCCGGTATGGTCATCGTCGACCATACGACCGCAAGCGCCGGTTTGGCGCGCGCGCTGGCAGATCGCGCAGCGGCGAAAGGCGCGGCCTTTATCGATGCGCCGATCTCTGGCGGGCAGGCTGGGGCGGAGAAAGGTCAGCTGACCATTATGTGCGGCGGCGCCGAAGCCGCTTTCCAGCAGGCCGAACCGATCATGGCGGCATATGGCAAGCGCATGACCCTTATCGGGGAAAGCGGTGCAGGGCAGCTGGCCAAATCTGTTAATCAGATCTGCATTGCGGGAATCGTGCAGGGACTTGCGGAAAGCATGCATTTTGCGGACGAGGCTGGACTCGATATTGCGAAAGTCATTGAAGCGATCAGCGGCGGCGCGGCGCAAAGCTGGCAAATGGAAAACCGCTGGGAGACCATGAGCCGGGGCGAGTATGAGCATGGGTTCGCCGTGGACTGGATGCGCAAAGACCTGAGGATTACGTTGGAGACCGCGCGCGAGCTTGGTGCCAGTCTGCCGCTCACGGCGATGGTCGATCAGTATTATGCCGACATCCAGGCCATGGGCGGTCAACGCTGGGATACGAGCAGTCTGCTTGCTCGGATGGGCAGAAAGAAGTCCTGAGATGCGTCGCCTAGATTTGCATATGCGCGACGGCGAGCTTTTTGAAACCGCCCTGCGCGCTATTCGCGCCGCCAATCCTGTCGACTATGTCGTCATTCCGCTTGAACAGAAAGACCGGCGATATGTTTCCGTCTTTCTGCGCGATGGCACGCGTCAGACCTTGATGGACAATCTTCAGGCGTGTCTTGAGAATGAGAAGGACTGGCGCATTTCTCTGGTGCCTCTGGAAGCGACGGCTCCAGCCATCCCGGAAGACGCGAAAGCGCCGAAGAAAAGCAAGATGCTGACGCGCAAGCTGGCTTTGCGGGAAGAGATTTATCAGGACGTCGTCGAAGATGCGCAGCTTGATCGTGATTTTCTCGTCTTTGTCATCCTGTCGACCATCGTGGCGGCGATCGGTCTCCACTCAAACAGTGTTGCCGGGGTGATTGGGGCGATGGTGATTGCGCCACTGCTCGGACCGATACTGGGTTTTTGTCTCGGGGCCGCGTTGGGCGATCGAAAGCTGCTTTTGGATTCCGCTGGGACATTGGGGATTGGGGTATTGCTGGCGCTGGCCTGCTCGATCCTGATTTCCTTTTTCATTCAGGTTGATTTTGACAGCCGAGAATTGATGTCGAGGGCCGAGGTGCGTCTGGATGGTGTGGCTCTGGCGATTGCCGCCGGCAGCGCCGCCGCGATCTCATTGACCCGTGGCGCCAATTCGACCCTTGTGGGCGTAATGGTGGCCGCGGCCTTGCTGCCACCCGGCGCGGCGGTTGGCCTGTTTATCGGTACGGCGGAATGGGCGCTCGCCTCGCGGGCCGGTTTGCTTCTGGCGCTGAACGTTGCCAGCCTTGTGGTGTCCGCACTCGTGGTTTTCCGCATTCGCGATATCCGGCCACGCACCTGGATGGAGAAGAAGGGGGCAGACCGCGCGGTCGCGCTCAACATCGCGCTCTCCATCATTCTGCTGGTGATCGCGATTGTGCTGATTTTGGTTCTGGACCTTGGGGCAACGGTATCGATTGGCTAGGGTGATCCGAAACAGGGGAGAAATATGGCCAAAGCCAAGAACAAGACCGTCGCGACCCAAGTCGATCCCGCCGACTTTGTTTCGAACGTGGAACCCGAAAAAAAGCGCGAGGATGCTGCAGAATTGCTCAGTTTTTTCAATCGCGTAACGGGCCTGAAACCGAAAATGTGGGGACCAAGCATTATCGGTTACGGGCGATACCATTACAAATACGATTCTGGCCGGGAAGGAGAATTCATGCTGACCGGGTTCAGCCCGCGTAAGCAAAACCTGACCGTCTATATCATGCCCGGCTATCAATTTGATTCCATGCAGGAAAAGCTTGATCGGCTCGGCAAGCACAAGCTGGGAAAATCGTGTCTCTATATCAATAAGCTGGCCGATGTGGATCTGGATGTGCTCGAAGAGATCGTCCAGGAAGGCGTCACGTATATGCGGGACAAATATGCAACATGGGACGAATGAGCCCGAGCCCCCGACTCAGCTATTGGGTGGTGCCCTGCGCCGAAGATACGGCCCGATACTTCGACGTCATCGCACGTCTGGCCAAAGCCAGAAATGCGCCTGTTTTTGCGCCGCATGTGTCTCTGGCATCGATTGAGGGCGAACAGCCAGATCTATCACCATGTCTTGAGCTCTTGTGCGGACTTGAGGTTCAGCCGCTCGAAATCGGCATGACCGATGCGTTCACCATGTCGCTGTTTGTCCGGGTTGAACGGCATCCGGCTTTGTTGAAGGCGTGTGACTTCATGCTGAACCAGCCAGGCGGAAAAACGAGCCGGGACTTCGATCCGCATCTCAGTCTCTGCTATGGCGCGCCACCTGAAGGGGCTGCAGACTGGGACGCGGTCCGGGCGTTATTGGATCAACCGGTTCGGTTTAACGCGCTGCATGCCGTGCAAATCCCGCCAATTGTCGAAACGGATGAGGATGTGCGCAGCTGGAATGCGCTCCAGACGTTTTCGTTCTGAACTTTCAGGCCGTCCGCGCCGTTTCAATTTTCTTGGCGAAGCCGGCGGCACCGTAACAACGGATCGATAATGTCCCAATCGCCGTCTTGATGTCGATGATCTGCGTCGCAATTCCAAACCGCGTTTCAACGGATGTCACGCTCCGCAAGGGCAAGACGACGCTAAGCGAGTCCGGATCTTTGTGCACGGCGCGATTGAGGCCATTGGGATGAAATTCAATCGCGTCTTCGGTGAGATAAACATTGCCACCGACCCAGAGGCCGCCCATCAGCTTTTTGACGGCATTGGTACCGAGACGCCCACCTGGACCGAGCACCATTTGCGTCCGGTCGCCAATTTCAGCGTCTTTCATTAAGGCGTTTGCCATTTTGCGGGCGATGACATTATCGGGTGCAGTCATGAGGCCTCCTGACTTCGTCTCTGTTTAGCACTGTATCTCAATACAATGAAATGCCTGTCGAATTCGACAGTGCGAATTGTTCTTCTCGCGGCTTAGGCTAAGCGCGCCCGAACGCCTTTATGCATCGGGACAAAGAAAGGTCGTTAGATGTCCCGAAAGTCACAGATCGTTGCCGGGGTGGCTGTAAGCATCCTCCTGATGGCGGGTCCGGCGTCAGCTTGCGATATTACGACTTTGCCCTGTTGGGATGGAGGCAAGTGCAATATCCAGTTCAAAAATCATACAGGCGATGGCAGCGGGGATTCTGGCGGCTAGCCAATCTTCGGCGGCTCAGACGATCAAGGTGAAAGCGCTGAAATCCAATGGCGACAAGGCAGGCAACCAGCTAACAATTGCAGCGGGTGCCAAGAATACCATGAATATGGAAAACAAATATGAGAAGACTTTCGATCGGGTCAAAGTCAGTTCGACGAATGGCATTACCGAAGGTTTTTCTCTGTCCTGCAATACGGTCAAAGCGATCCTGAAAGGTAATGGTACGTGCAAAGTGTTTCATGGCACGAGTTCATTATCGAGCAACACATTTGTGCTCGGTTATAATTGCGATGGCGGCAAAACGGATGGTCCAAGCTCCTGGGATTAGGTGAGCTTTTGCGCGGCAGCCTCCGCAAAATATGTGATCACACCCGTCGCGCCGGCGCGTTTGAAGCTGAGCAGGGTTTCCATCATCACGCGGTCGCCATCAATCCAGCCATTCTGCGCGGCGGCCTGGATCATCGCATATTCGCCCGAGACCTGAAATGCGAACGTCGGGACCTGGAAGGTCTCTGAGACCCGGCGAACGATGTCGAGATAAGGCAGGCCCGGTTTGACCATGACCATGTCAGCACCCTCAGCGAGATCCATGGCGACTTCGCGCATGGCCTCATCCGTATTGGCGGGGTCCTGTTGATAGGTCTTCTTGTCGCCGATCAAGGCCGTCGCCGAACCGATCGCCTCGCGATAGGGGCCGTAAAAGCCGCTGGCATATTTGGCCGCGTAAGACAGGATCAGTGTATTGGAGAAGCCAGACCCTTCGAGCGCGGCGCGGATTGCCCCGATGCGCCCATCCATCATATCAGAAGGGGCGACGATATCGGCGCCGGCGTCTGCCTGAATCAGGGCTTGTTCGACCAGGACCGCACTGGTTTCATCATTCAGCACATAGCCGGCTTCATCGATGAGGCCGTCATGACCATGGCTGGTAAAGGGATCCAGCGCGACATCACAGATCACGCCAACCTCCGGCGCGGCATCTTTCATCGCTTTGATCACGGTTGGGATCAGGCCGTCGGGATTGAGGCTTTCGCTGCCTTCGTCATCCTTATGCTTCGGATCGATGTGCGGGAAAATCGCGATCGCGGGAATCCCGAGCGTGCGGGCGCGTTTGGCGGCTGCAGCGGCTTCCGCGACATTCAGTCTTTCCAGACCAGGCATGGCGGAAACTGGGATACGCGGCGTTTCGCCATCATGCACGACCATGGACCAGATTAGATCAGCTGGTGTCAGAACATGTTCCGCGGTCAGGGCGCGTATCCAGCCCGACTGGCGCAAGCGTCGCAAACGCGTGGCGGGAAAAGACTGCCCGGGGATCGAATTCATTCTGGCTCCACTTTCGGGGCACCGAATCGAAACAGGTTTCGGCGCACTTTACGCCGCATGAAACAGCGCGTGGTCACGTCCATAAAGGGTTTCTGCGCGTCCTCAATCTCAATCATGTAAGGTTCGAGCTTTTCGCGCGGAATTTCCTTGAACCCAAGCGACGCATAGAAGGGTCCGTTCCAGGCAATATCGCGAAAGGTCGACAGGCTCACATGTGGCAGTTTGCGCGCTTCGGCCTCGGTCAGCACGCGAATGACAAGCGCGCGTCCAATGCCTTTCTGCCCATGATCGGGATGAACGCTGACCTGGTCGAGATACAGTCCATTGCCGCGCAGACGGATCAGGGCAAAACCAACCGCCCAGCCGTGTTGATTGCGCGCGACAAAAACGTTGAATTTCGGGATTTCCTGCTCGAACACCTCCGCGGGAACATGGTCTTCCAGTGCGGAAGGTTGCAACAAACCCGTCGGCGCGAACAAGGCAGACGCCGCCTTGTCCACCGCGATAAGCGCAGCAATATCTTCCAATTCGCTCACGGCGATGGAATATCCTTTCGGAAGGTCAGACATTGACGAACGAATCCCCTATGGCATGTCTGCCGCCAGATAAGCATAAAGAGGGCCAAAAGCCATGACCACTCGCCTGACAGAAGAACAGGTCATGATTCAGGATATGGCAAAGCGATTTGCGAGCGACCGGCTCGCGCCGCACACATCATCCTGGGATGAAGAGAAACACTTTCCCGTGGACGTCATTAAAGACACCGCAGAGCTCGGTTTTGCCGGCATATATGTCGGCGAGGATGTCGGTGGATCGGCGCTTGGCCGGCTCGATGCCGCGCTGATTTTCGA
>ERZ1740070.1775-NODE-1775-length-13109-cov-8.618201_pt1 | contig 13109 bp, 14 predicted proteins | sample MGYA00581734_ERZ1740070 | MGnify/ENA primary metagenome ERZ1740070 (study PRJEB43018, sample SAMN04849744) | marine metagenome | isolation source: floating plastic debris | place: Pacific Ocean | collected 2008-09-01 | study: EMG produced TPA metagenomics...
TGGAGATGACGCGGCGGACACCGGACAATCTGACAGCCATTACCCCACGTGGCCTCTTATCAAAGGATCGGTAGGACTCTTCCAGTTTCGTTGTTGGTTGGCCCTTCGGCAGAGCCGACCGGGCTCTATGCTGCGCACGAAGCCAGCCTGGCTGGCTTCGCCCATGCGGGTGACGATCCCTAGGGCAGGCCGTTTTCATCGCGCCGCTTGAATGTCGTCCACCGTGTTTGGGCAGGACCTCTGCCCCCCTCATTTGGCCATATGTCGTCTGAACACGCATCTCCACCCGCCTTGGAGGACCTATACGCCCATCACGAGCAATGACCCGGGTGTGGGGCAAATGGTGGTGCGTGTCGCATATCGCGCGGGTCTTTGTCGTTGACCGCCTTCGATGTCGGTTGCGGGGGTTGGTTCCCCGTCTCTCATGTCTCTGGGGCGAAGAGGGTTTGACACCGTTGGGGCGTGTCGATCTGCCTTGTTTCTTTCCGATCTACGGGTTGCGGATCTCGGCCGCTCGCGTGCCCGTCGCTTCACTCCGGCAAGCAGAAAGACGGTTTCCACCTATGGGCGGACCCTCCGTATTTCCCCTTGCGCGATCTGCCCTGGTCGATTCGCCGGGTCACCCGCATCGAAACAAGGAGATCGACAATGTCCAACAAGATGTTCACCCTCACCGTTCCCGTCACCTTCAAGAAAGACGGCAAGGACCAAACCAGCTTCCGCCGCGTCGGCGCGGTCTTCGAGAACACCCGCGAGAGTGGCGAGACCGTGCTGTCCATCAAGCTCGACTTCCCGGTTGCGGTCACCGAGCTGGTCGCCTTCCCGCCCAAGGCGGACGGCGACGATGGCCAGGTCACGGAATAAGACCACATCGAGCAGAGGGGCGGCAGAGATGCCGCCCTCACGCTGGTTCGTGACACCAGAGCGAGGCTTCCGGGCTGCGCGCGGCGTTTAGTCAGCAAGGGCAGACTGTCGGTTAGCACCAGCATCAGAGCTTGCAAAACAGCCTTCAAAGTAATACTTGATTGAATGCAGGTATTACTGGAGGCGCAGGTGCCAACGACGCTCACAACCAAAGGCCAGGTTACGATCCCTAAAGCCGTTCGCGACTTCTTGGGACTGAAGGCAGGCAGCAAGGTGACCTTCCATCGTACGAAGGATGGCCGGGTCGAGATTGTTCCGGAGGACAAGACTGGGCCGGTCTCGCGCTTCGGTGCCCTTCGCGGCCATGCGCTAACAGAGCTCAGCACCGACGAGATCATGGCGCTCACGCGGGGCGACGGGTGATCTTCGTCGACACGAACGTCCTTCTTGATGTTGTGACGGATGATGAGACCTTCGCTGAATGGTCCATTGCGAAATTGGAAGCCGCAGCGCTTCAGGGCGATCTCCTCATCAATGACAGTGTCTATGCTGAGCTCTCCGTTGGATATCGCGAGAAGGAACGACTCGATGCCTTCATCGAGGCCGCCGGGCTCCGCCACGAAATGATGCCAAGAGACGGCCTGTTCTTGGCTGGAAAAGCCTTCTCTTCCTATCGGCGGTCCAAGGGTACGAAGCAGAACGTCCTGCCTGATTTTTTCATCGGCGCGCATGCGACGGTGCTGTCTGTGCCACTGCTCACACGGGATGCGCGGCGGTACCGGACCTATTTTCCGACCCTTGAGCTTATTAGTCCGGAATAAGCCAACGTACATGTTCTTGACTGGTCCCGTCGTTGGCCGATGTGTCCATCATGACTGATCTTTCGACCACTTTGTTAGACGATCTTGACCTCGACGAAGCAGCCCGGCCCAAGGCGCCGCCTGTACCGGAGGCGACCGAGATGCACCGTAGCCAAGGCCAGCAACTGGCTGTGATCCACCGGCACTACCTCATGGAGATGGCGCAAATCGGTGCGGTGTTGGAACGGATCAAAGCAGGGGATGCGCCACCTGAGCACCTCAAGCGAATTGTCTTGTCACTCGACATGGCTGAGAACCTGCGCGCGTTTGGGTCACTGTGCGGGCGCGAATGCCAAATCCTGAAATTCCATCACGATATTGAAGCTGCCGACATGTTTCCTCGGCTCGAGCAAGCGGGGGGAGGTCAGTTTAGAGAAGTCGTGGCCAAGTTGAAGTCAGAGCACGAGGTGGTCCATGAATTGATCATTCGGCTTAACACTGCGGCCGACGCTCTGATGGATGACCCATCAGAGGCGAGTTTCATGCAGGCGGCCCGCACATTTCAGAAACTGGAACAAATCATCCGATCCCATTTCGGCTACGAAGAAAACGAATTGGCCGAAGCAATCGGGTATTTCTTGGGCTCAATTTGAAGCAGTCTTCGACGAAAAACTGGACTTGTGCATTCTAGGCTTCGGGATCAATCGAGAAGCGTCCGCAAGCAGTTCAAGTTCTACGCCTTAATCTTTCGCAAACCTGCAGACAAGCGCGAGAACGCTTCTATGAGCGTTCGCAGTACGCAAGTCCTCGACACGTCATTGATCCGCAATAGGTCTCAATGCATGCGCTGGGTTGCACTTCTGTTCATCTTTATGCCGTGCCTCGTACAGGCCAACGACTGGGACGCCTTCGACGAGCCTGGGGCAATTGCGATCATGCGGCACGCATTAGCCCCCGGAACTGGTGATCCGGCAAACCTGACTATTGGCGATTGCAGCACACAACGCAATCTGGATGACCGCGGGCGTGATCAGGCAAGGGCCATCGGTTCTGCGTTGCGGGAACGTGGCATTGTTTTTGATGTTGTCCTCAGCAGTCAGTGGTGCCGGACGCTTGAGACGGCGAAGCTTCTAGGCCTCGGGACCGTTGTAGATGCACCAGCGCTCAACTCGTTTTTTTTGGCGACTTTTCCACCCGCGATATACAAACCCAGCAGACCCTTGAACTGATCGCCGAGACAGAAGGTCGATTAATGCTTGTCACGCATCAGGTGAACATATCGGCACTCACTGGACAGAGCACCCGTTCAGGCGAATTGCTTGTCATCCGTGCGAATGGGTCACGAGTAGAGGTGCTCGGCAGTATCCTGATCCAGCCTTAGGCCCGCTTTTGAGGCGCGCCTGTGTAAGCTTCCAAGAAGTAAGTTGCGTCGATGTACGTGCTTTTGCCGTATATGGGCGAATTTCTGCGCCCCTTTCAGCTCAGGGTTTGCGCGATAGTCAATATTATAATATTGATGCTCCAGCAGGCAACGACTGGCCGGCGATTTAGGAAGTGGAGACAATCATGCGCACATTTGCAGAATTTCAGATTCTCGGCCGTGTCGGCAAGGTCAAGGAAGTTGGCAAGACGGTGCGGATCACGATCGCTGCCGAGTACGGGCGCAAGGATGATCGGGGCGATTTCCAGGCCAATCCCTACTGGAACGAGGTGACGATCTTCAATCACAACGTGATGAAATGGGCGCTCGAGAATGTCGCTCCCGGCGATCTGGTGAATGCCCGTGGGACACTTCGCCAGTCGCAATGGGAAAACCAGGATGGCGGGACCGAATACGGTGTGACCATGGCGGCCGAGGACTTCGACAATCTCACCCTCGCTGTGAAGAAGTCGATGGAACGCGCCGCTGCATAGTCGTCAAGATCGTGCCTCCAACAGCTTCGCACCCTGCGATCTGGATTTTGCGAAGTTCCAAAGCTAGGTTCGAGTCATGCCGTGTGACACAGACAAAGACCGCTTAGAAAAGCATGCAGATTGCCAAGACCAGGCCGCGGCTCTAGAGAGCCTGTCCCGGTTCCTTGCCCCGCGCATCCAGCAGGCGCGGGATGGAATACTCTCCAACAAATCCATTTCCGACATCAAGCTGGACGCGCGTCGACAGTCAGGGTTGTGATGGTTCTGTTAGAGAGAATTGCCTACCGCTTCGTGTTCCGGGTGACATGACGAGAGCCAGCACCTGATTGAGATTTCTTGGTCTTCGAGGTGCATTGTTAGTAGTAAACGGATGGTCTAACCGTCCGTTCATTGTCGGGCTTTGGCTCGCCTTTGGATTTTAAGAGAGTCAGTCTGCCAGGTTTGACCTGCAGGTCTCCCAGGGCTGTCGAAGGTTTGGCCCTTTCTTACCAATTGACCGATCCAAATAGTTTCAGGGGGAGGCGCGGCCTCCCCCTCGGACCAGACGCAAAAATGGGGTCTCCCCAACATCGGTCGCGGCGCTGCCGCGCTGCGATGCCGGGCGATCCCCCTCCCCATTTTCGATCTGGTCTCGCCCCCTCCGCACTCGCCGTGAGCAGGTTTGCAGGACAGCCGCGACAGGCGCGGTGCCTGAAACCGGCATTCAGGATGAGGAGCGAGAGACATGGCCAAGATCGACATCAAGCAGCATGTGACGGATACGATCATCTCCGAAATGGAGAAGGGTACGCCGCCGTGGCGGAAACCGTGGACAGGGGACGCCACCGGGGCCGCCCTGCCCTTGCGACATGACGGCACCGCCTATCGGGGGGTGAATGTCCTGATGCTTTGGGCCACGTCTCACATCAAAGGCTATGCGTCGGCCCGGTGGATGACCTATCGGCAAGCGCTTGCACTCGGTGCGTGTGTGCGCAAAGGCGAGAAAGCCACGCGGTCGGTTTTCTATGGAACCTTTGAGAAAGAGATCGATGGCGAGAGTGAACTGCAGACAGGCCGCTACGCCAAGTGCAATAACGTCTTCAATGCCGATCAGATCGAGGGTTTGCCCGAAGACTATTACGTCCGCCCTGCCCCGCCCCGTGATTTTGGCACCGAACCAGTGGCCGAGCTGGACGCTTTTTTTGCCACCACGGGCGCGACAGTCATCACGAGCGAGACGCCGAAGGCTTACTACGCGCCGGGTCCGGACCATATTCACATGCCTCCGATTGGCACCTTCTTTGACGCAGGCGGATATTACGGGACTTTGGGACATGAGACGATTCACTGGACCGGGAGCGCGACACGGATCGACCGGATCAAGCGTTTCGAGGACCGCGCCGGATACGCGTTCGAGGAACTGGTTGCAGAGATCGGCGTCTGTTTTCTTGCTGTTCAGCTGGGGGTCGCGCCTGCCTTCGACCAAAGCGCCGCCTACATCGAAGGCTGGTTGCAAGCGCTCAGATCGGATAAAGGGCTGATCTTCAAGGCCGCTGCCGAGGCGCAGAAAGCGGTCGATTTCATCAACGCTGAGGTTGAAAGGTACGGGCAAGCCGCATAGGCGGCCCACCGCCCTCTTTCTGGCGCTTGCCATTGGAGGTGACGAGGCAGCGGGCAGCACGCAAGGCCCCTTCCCCGCCTGGCGCCTCGCGCCGAGCTCTTTGGGCGACCATCCTATTCTTGTGGCATCTCTTCTGGCGATATGTCCTCGTATCGCACATTGAGTTTCCGGCCGTTGCACCACATGGGCTCGAAGTCGCCGGTATTCCATTCGTAGAGCCAGCCGACATGTGCGCCTGTCTCCTGATCGATGATCTTCTTGATGGGCTGCGCTTCAGATCTTCTGCTGTCCGGCATCGCTGTCTCTCAAGGTTGGTTGCACCCACAGTGTTTTCCTTCCCCGCATCACAAATCGTGACAGGGTAAGCTGCTGCTTACCCGCGAGTATGCGCGGAGCTTGAGAGGATGGGGGTGAAACCAAATCGACAAGAGTGGTGCGGGCGGAGGCGCAGCCGACAACACGGTCTTGTCTATTTTGTTTCAGGGGGAAGGAAGCCGAAACTTCTTCCCCCTCTCAGCAAAAATCGCGGCGCGGCGATGCCGCGCCTTCAGGAATACTGCTTGCGCAATTCCTTGATGAGGCTTGTGAGTTCCGACCAGAACACAGGTTCCAATTGGCCCTGGATCACGGCTGCGTCCGAGCGCAGGCGGAGCGGGTCGGCCTGATCCCGCAGCTTGTCGAGGACCTGGGCGTCGAGTGTCTTCATGGTCCGAAAGCTCATATTGCTCGGAAGACGCTCGGCATTATCCGGGGCGATGTATTTCGGCTTGAGTTCGAACTTGTCGATGGCGCGCTTGCCGGCAAGGCGCACAACATCTGAGGCCGGGAGACCTGCGGCTTCCAGAGCGTCCAATCCTGGCCCATGGTCTTTTTTCGGGGCGGCGCGTACATGCACGGCACGGGTCTCAGGTTTCTTCGGTGCCTTTGGCTTTGGCGCAGGCTTCTTTTCCGGCTTTGGCTTTGCTGCAGTGCTTGCCGGTTTGGCTACTGGCTCCGGAGTGGGGGCCTGCTTTTCCGCAATGGGATTGGGGCCAGCGGCGGACTCAGGTGCAGGCTTCGTCTCTTTGGCTGGTTCCGGTTTGTGAGTGGGTTCGGTGGGTTTCGGCTTGTCTCCGAACTGCTTGCTGTAGACCGGGTCGTCGCCGAGGAGTGAGGTGATTTTCTTGCGCGCCATCATTCAGCCTCCAGCACCAGTGAGAGGATTTCGCGCGCCTCATCGAGCGCCTCGTCGTAAAGGCGGGCATGGGTGCGCATGAGCGGGTTGGGGTCTTCGGTTCGCCATTTCGATATCTGATGGAAGAGCCCCTCGCGATCGACATCGGCATGTTGCTTGCGATCCATGAAGAGCTCTTCGATGACCGGGAACTTTGCATTGGCTTCACGCGCCATGGCGCGCATGGCGTTCGAGGGGTTCTTGTCGACACGGGACAGGACGACCGTGAGCTTCGGGAGGACTGACGGGTCTTCTGCGCGCTCAAAGAGGCCCTGGTACCAATTGTAGGTGTCGGTGGCGATCCGCATATCGGTGTCCGACAGCATCATCGGCAATACGATGTGATCGCTGTGGACGGCCAGTTCGTCGGCCCATTGGCCCCCTGCCCCCATCGTGTCGATGATCACGAAGTCGGCCGTGTCGTTTTCATAGGCGTCGTCGATGATCGCTTCGAGGTCGGAGGGACTTTCGATCCCCATGACGCGAAGGCCTGGGGCCGTCGATGCGACCTCCGGGTTTTCGGTAGTGACGCTCTCCCACCAGCGGAAGAGCGCTTGTTGCGGGTCGGCATCGATGGCGATGCACCGTTTTCCGTCAGCGATGATGGCGCTCATCAAGGCGCGTGCGAGCGCTGTCTTTCCCGCACCGCCTTTTCGCGTCATGATCGCGATGACCTTCAACTGCTCGTTGGGCATGATCCTGCATCCTCAAGGGGCTTCTTTATGATTTTGGATACGGTATATGCCAGAGAGGATGTAGCATCATGGATAACTGATGCTGCATGTGTGATTTGCCATAAATTATTTCAGATGTTGCATGACTGATGTCTGAAGCATGATGTGTGATATTGGATTTCCGATTTTGAATGGCCGTCTTGGCGTTTCTGAGTGTGCATATCCGATGTCGCAGCTCTGATATTGTATACATGATTTGCCATAAGCCGGAAAAGTGCGGGTTTTGGTGCTGTCCGGGGCATCGCACATGTCCGGGCAGACTGTTACGGGTCCCTGTCGCAATTTTCGGCAAGAGATCGCCGCCGCCATTCGCGATATATGATTTGCCATAAATGATAATGCATATGCGATAACACAGGTTACATGTGCCATCATTTCTATCGAAATCCCGGCTCAAATGGCCCGGTCCATCTCGGCAGTTCAGTTCAAGCGGCGCGTAGCGGACGCCAGAAAGGGGCTACAGGCCGATGAAGGCTCTCTGTTAGGGTTAGGGGTACCAAATCACGCTTAGGGCGCTCAGCGCGCAATTCTATAAAAAGCGTTCTCCGGCCACGTGAGTCCGTTGTGACGAAATGGAAGAGCCCTCACGCTGACGCGTTCGGCTTGAAAAGGAATACAGGCCATCTTGTCATCGTTCGCTGTGAAGCGCGTATTGACTGCAATACTATATTATCAGACACTCAAGATGGCCTGTATGAGACTGGCAGGAAATAGGGAGTGTATTTGCAGTATGGCGTCACGACGCAGATTGACCCCCGAAGAGCGTCAGCAGATCGTTCGAGAACGCCAGAACGGTGTGACGCACGCGGCGTTGGCAGCAAAGTTCAGGATCAGCGAACGCACGTACTACTACGCAATCCGGACTGAAAAAGACCGACGCCGGGATACACGCGTTCGCACAAAACAGGTCAGTGTCACGCTCACACCGGAGGAGTTGCAAAGCTTCGACGAGGTGCTCGCGCGGCATGGCGTGTCCAGTCGATCGGCGGGTGTTCGCTGTCTCATCCAGTCAGCGAACGGCGTCTTCCAACCGGACCAGCACCTCGCTGAAGAGCTCAAGTCGTTCCGGGCGGCGCTCAATCGCGTGGGCAACAACGTCACCCAGATTGCCAAGCGCCTGAACGAGGCGCGTGCCAAAGGGATCGCACCGGTCTTCGGTGACCGCAGCCTCGCACAGTTGCGGCTCCTGTCCGGGTTTGTTCTGGAATTCGCGGACCAGGTCGACGCGCTGGCCCGGCGCCGGGTGAGCCATGTGACGCTTGAAGCCCACAGCGCGCTGAAGGACTTCTCAGATGTCCCGGAGTGACGCCGTTACACTCGTCACCGGCGAAATCTTTCGCGAGGGCTGGAGCCGCATCAGGGGATCGATGCAAGGTCTCGGGACACGGCGTGCGCAGATGGTACGTGCGGCCTACGGACACCGCGCCGCGGTCTTCAAACCGATCCGCACGGGTGGCACGCACACCAAGGCCCAGCTCCAGAACCAGCTCGCCTATCTGACAACGAAGTCTTCCCACATCGTCGACAGTCGCGGCGTCCATGATGGCAAGACGCGGCTCTCGGGTGAGGAGATCACCTCCGTGGTCGAGCGGTTCACGTCGCGGTGGGATGAGGGGTTCAATCCCAAGCTCGGACACACCAGCCATCTTCTGATGTCGTTTCCGCGCGGCACCAAGGCCACCCATGTCCGCGACATTGCCAGTGATGTCTGCGAGCGCTTCTTCCAGAACGAAGACCGCAATTTCGACTACTTGATCGCAATTCACAAAGACCGTGACCATCCACATGCCCATGTGGTTCTCAATCGCCGGTCTCAGCAAGGCGACTTCTTCTATCTCGGACGCGATCATCACTTCAACTACAACGCCTTCCGTCTTGCGATGGTTGAGGAGGCGGAGAAGTACGGGGTTCGTCTTGAGGCGACCCAGCGCGTCGACCGCGGTGAAACCCATTATCCGCCCCGCACCCGCGAGGTCTACGCCGCGAAAGAGGAGGGGCGGCCGGTTCGCCAGCGGGAACGGGTCGGAGAGGATCTTGACCGCGCCCTCGGTGAGATCGCTGGAAACGCCCAGATGTATCGATCGCTCGCGGCCGAGGCGTCGCCTGAAAATCGCGAAGACATAGAAGACGCCATGCTGAACGCCAGCGCGCTTCTCGCGCGGCAGGGCAAACTCCCGCAAACCGGAGACATCTATATGAGCCAGGACCAGAGTTTCGACGATCTGAACAGCCGCTTCGCCGATGAAATGAACCGTTTTGCCGCCCTGATCCGGGAGGCGCCTGAGGCCGACCGTCCGGCGTTGCAAAAGCAGATGGTGGCTGCGCTTAGGCCGGTCGCGCATATGCAGCCGCTCGGATTACGCTCAGGCACACTGACAGAGCGACCGACAGAGACGGGCATCTATTCTGAGGCCAACATCAACGCGGGCCTGGTGGAGAAGCTGCGGGAGGGGCGGACGCGGGCGCAGATCGACACTGCCTTGCGGGGAACCGGGATTTCCTCGGAAGCGGTTGTGGCGCGCATCGAGCAGGGGGCCAACACGGCAGCTTTGGAACGGGAATGGTATGCCGACGATCTTCAGAAGATCGCGGAGGCGCAGGATCTCAATCTTGAGCGCCGCGAAGATCTGAAGGTCGCCGTCGACAAGCTCGACAAGGTGCATGTCGCCCTCGGGACAGGTCTGGAGCGTGCGGAAGTGCTGCGCCGTGATGGCGTCATCGAGGATATCCATGTTCCAGACATGCATTACGATGCAGAAAGCGTGGATGATGCAGCACGCGCGATCCGGCAAGACATGCGCGGGCAGGGGCTGTCGGAGAGGGACATCGCCGAGCGCGCGGATGAGATCACAATCCGAGCCGAGGCCCGTCTCGAGATGGAGCAACGGGCCTATCTGCGGCAACATCCCGATCTGCCGGCACGGCCAAGCGATGTGATCGATACGCGCGATCCGTTCAACATCCGTATCATTGATGAGGCGCAAGCGGACCGGATCGACGTCGAGATTGATCGCATCCTGTTGCGGTCCCAGGGAACAAAACAGATCGACGAGGCCGTCGCGACCGAGATGCGGGAACGATATCCCGATATGCCGGAGCATCTGGCACGCGGTCTCGGGGCAACCTATGCGGCCACATTTGCCGCCAGGCACGGCGAGGTCGCAACGGATGATCGAGACGCGATCGCGATTACCACTGAAAGATTGCCGGAAAATTCCGTCCTTGCGGGTGTGGTGGCCCATGAACGCAAAGACAAGATCAATTCCCCCTTTGCTGATGAAGAGGGCAGGGCGGCCTATCGCACGGAAGTGGAGCGGCTCCTTGACGATGATAGGATCGCCGCCTTGCGCGAAGGGGATGCCGATGCGCTTGACGAGGTGATCGACAACCGGCTGGATCGGCTCTACGCGGCGAAAGCCTATTTGCAGTCGGACGAGGCGACCGCAAACAGCGATGCCGTGCGCGAGGTGGTCTCAGAGATCGCCGAAGAGGAATACGACGCGCAGCGACTGAAGAGTCTGCAGAGCCATACCGAGAAAGGCCAGACCCATGGATAGGGGTCGGATCGCGCTCGGCATTGTGCTTCTGACCCTTCTCAGTGCGGGGTTTGGATATGTCTTTGCGAGTGCGTTCCTGACGTTTCGCGACCTTGGCTTGCGCGCGGAGATCGATTTCCTCTGGCTCGCGAAGAACTATCTGAACCTCCGTCAGGTTCGACCAGATGATTTTCAGCTGGCCAATCTCATCATTGGCGGTACCGCCTTTGCGGGCCTGCTTCTGAGCGCGGTCTTGTCCGGCACCGCATTGACGAAGTTCGGCAAGACCCATTGGCAACGGGCCGGGGAGTTGAAGCGCAATGGCTTTTTCACCGCGCCGGGCAGCGGGTTCATTCTCGGCAAAATGACCTCGCCCAGGCGGCGAGGCCGGTACCTGTCCTCGAGCGTTTATCCTCATGTGCTTTGCGTGGCCCCGACCGGGCGTGGGAAGACCACCGGCTTCGTTATCCCAAACCTGCTGACATTCCGCGGCAGCGCTGTGGTTCTCGACGTGAAAGGCGAGAATTTCGAGGCGACGGCCCGATACCGGGCGGCAGAGGGGGACGACGTCTATCGTTTCGCCCCCACCGACTGGAACGACCGCCGGTCGCATCGCTACAACCCGCTCCTCAGGATCGCTGGCCTTCGCGATCCCAACCAGCAGCAGATGGAGCTGCAACTCCTCGCAACACTCTTTCTGCAGACGGATAACGACCGCACCTCCGGCCTGCTCAAAGGCGGGATCGATCTCTTTGTTGCGGCGGGCCTGCTTTCGTTCGAGCGCAATCGCCCTACACTCGGCGAGATCTACCGCATCACGGCGTCCGGAGGGGACAAGCGCAAGGAGTTCATGAAGCGGCGTGACGAGGTGCAGAACACGGCGGCCAAGCTGATCTTCGAGCGGATGGCCTCAACGAACAACGACACGCTGACCTCCTATATCTCGCTCCTGATGACCTCCGGCCTCGATCAGTGGAGCAACCCCGCCATCGATGCTGCGACCTCCAAGTCGGATTTTGACTTCCGGACCATCCGCAAGAAGCCGTTCTCGGTCTACCTGGTCGTGGCCCCGAACATGGTGCGCCCGATGGCGGCGCTGATCCGGTTGTTCTTCTCCGATCTCATCGCGTCGTTGCAGGATCGGGAGCCAGGTCCGGACGAGCCCTGGCCGGTGATGATCATGCTCGATGAGTTCAACCGGCTTGGAAAGATGCCCATCGTTGTCGAAAGCATCGAGACGTTGCGGTCCTATCGCGGTCACCTCGCGATCGTGACCCAGACCATCCCGGCGCTCGATGAAATCTACGGTGAAAACACCCGCCGCGCGTTACAGGGGAATGCCGGGATCAAGCTCTATCTCACCCCGTCCGATGAAAAGACCGTCGAGGAGCTGAGTGGCGCGGTCGGTATGACCACCAAACGGGTGGTTACCCGTTCACGCTCTATCGGCCGCAATCCGTTCGAGGGGCGCAGCATGTCCGAACGCACGGAAGAGACATCGCTTCTGCCCAAGGATGAAGCCCGACGCATGTCGCTTGATGACATCGTGATGGTCGTGGACGCCCAGATGCCGGTACGGGCAAAGCGCATTCGGTATTTTGACGACCCGTTCTTCAAGAGCATTCTTAAGGCACAGACAGGTGAGTTGCCGTTTCCGGAAGCGGTTCCTGCGGAAAAACCGCGGGTCCAGGCAACTAAGGCAGGGCAGGCGGAACGGGCGGCGACCCGCGCGGAAGACGTTGAGGCCATACCGGAAGCCGTAAAGGCGCGGTCTCCCCGCAAAGCACCGTCAAAGGTGGTTGAGACAAGCATCGCGGCCGCACAATCCACGGCGTCCACAGGCACGGCGCTTGCCACCAGTCGGCGCAAGAAGAGTGCGAAGGCGCTTCGGGAAGTTGGTTTAACCTCAGATCAGGCTGAGCTGGATCTTACCGTACAGCAAAGTTTCAAGCTGACAGACATGATCGCCGGTGACGAAGCAGACGCGAAAGCTGCCGTCCAATCGACGATCTCTGCACTTGCGGAAATTGGTGCGGAGGACCCGGCAGGGCAGGCCGGGGGCGCAGCGTCGGGCAAGGCAATTGTGGCTGCGGCCGATGCAGAGACCGATTCAGAAGGCGATTATGATACATCTCCCGTGAGCGAGGGCATTGAGGATGACGTCGACCGCCGGGAGATCGCGAAACATCGTGTGCGGGATGGTGAGGACATCGAGACCGAATTCAGAGAGCAGGCGCTCACACACAAGGTCTAGATGCGTGGCCACCCAGTATCAAAGCGGACCTTTGGAGATCCTCGCACCAAGGTCAGCAACGCGGACGAAGCTGACCTTCGACATACTAGTTCTAAGGTCTGCTTTGCGCACTTCACGACTGCAGCGAAAAGCACCTGCAGCGGATTCTGTGGAAAAACAACGTGTTGCGGGCGCAGAAAGTGGCTGATTGAACT
>ERZ1740070.1777-NODE-1777-length-13104-cov-4.177255_pt1 | contig 13104 bp, 13 predicted proteins | sample MGYA00581734_ERZ1740070 | MGnify/ENA primary metagenome ERZ1740070 (study PRJEB43018, sample SAMN04849744) | marine metagenome | isolation source: floating plastic debris | place: Pacific Ocean | collected 2008-09-01 | study: EMG produced TPA metagenomics...
GCGCCATAGAGGCGGCGAGAGCGGTCTTACCAACGCCCGCTGGGCCTTCGATCAAGATTGGTTTACGCAGATTGTGAGCGAGATAAATCGCGGTCGAAATCTCTCGCGTCGAGATATAGCCGACCGATTCCAGACCGGACGTGATGGCATCAATCGATGTGAGCGGCTCATAACCTGTTTTCGTCATGGCCTCGTCCTACTGATCGCTTTTGGGGTCGGCAAGAATGACCTTGAGGTAAGCGAACTGTCATTGCCTGGCCAAACGGAGCGCCGCAGCCTAGGGTTTTGACACCTGCATGACCCGGAGATTGATCGATGCGTTCCGTTATCCTCACAGCCCTCGTTGTCTGCCTCACAGCCGCTTGCCAAGCCCAAGAGGCGGTCCAGGCCGACCCCGCTGAGGAAGCGGTCTCCGCTTGGCGTAATGTTTTGCCAGAGAACCTCCTCTTAGTGGAAACTGTGCACGGCCCAATTGCGATTGAGTTTAATCCGGCTTTTGCGCCCAATCATGTCGCGCAATTTCGGTCTTTGGTCCGACAAAAGGTCTATGATGGGTCTCGCTTTTACCGGGTGATTGATGCCTTTGTCGCGCAAGGCGGCTTGCAGGAGGATGAGCTGATCGAGCCGCATCCGGTGCTCGAGAATGAGAATGACCGGCCTTTGTCTGATGCGCCCTTTGTCCCGCTTGGCAATGCCGACCTATTCGCGCCGGAAGTGGGCCATATTGACGGATTTGCTGTCGGTCGCAGCCAGAGCCTTGGCCAGGAATGGCTGCTACATTGTCCAGGCGCTTTCGCAATGGCCCGCGACACCGGCCCAGATACAGGCGGCACGGAGTTCTATATCGTGCTCGATGCGCAGCGTTATCTCGACCGCAATCTGACCGTGTTTGGCCGCGTCATTGATGGCATGGAGCATGTCCAGAAACTGAAACGCGGCGACCGCGCGATCGAAAGCGGGGTGATCCAGGCGCCCGAAGTTGGAGATGAAATTCTCTCTATGGCGATCGCGGCAGACTTAGACGTGGTGGAGCGCCCGAATTATCAGGTCCAGGCCATGCCTGGCGCGGCGTTTGAAGCGGCCAAAACGGCAAAGCGCGTGCGCGAAGAGGACTTCTTTTATCGCAAGCCGCCAGAAATCTTAGATGTTTGCGGCTTCGAAGTGCCGGTGCGGTTTGCGCCAGATGTGGACTAGTCTCAGGCTTTAGCTCGCCAGACGGCCGCGAAGCTCGACTGGAGGCGGCGCGCTTGAGGCACGCGACATCAGCACATCCGCAATCGTCGCGACGAGCTCAGGCCCGGCAATCGGTTTTTTCAAAGCTCGGTCGGCGCCGATGGCGAGGCAGGACTGCAAGCGCCCGGGCGAGATGTCAGCGGTCAAGGCAATGATCGGGACGTCTGAGTTAGGACCACCGCGACTGCGCACACCATCTATGAAGGCGAGCGCGTTTCCATCGGGCAAGTGCAGGTCGGTCAGTATGGCTTGGAAGGCGGTCAGGGTCGTGTAGGATTCGGCTGCATGCAGCGTTCCGGCATGATGCACCGTCCATCCGGCCTGTTCCAGAGCATTGATCACCACCATGGCGGAGGCCTCGTGGTCTTCGACGAGAAGAATGTCGCCAAGTTGGAACTTGCCCCGGCGCGGCATGCTTGTGTCTTTGAGGGCAGGCTGCCCCGTCATCACCCGCGCAACCGGGATGCTGAGCGTAAAGATGCTGCCGCCACCTGGATTATCACTATGGACGAGCTGTCCGCCTAAGGCTTTGGCAAGCGCCCGCGAAATCGTCAGGCCGAGCCCCCAGCCTTTGGCGCCATCCATGGCCGGGCCTTTTTCAAACACTTCCATAAAGCGTTGGCGTTGGCCTGTGGTGAGCCCGCGGCCGGTATCCGCCACCGCGACGTTCAACATCAGCGCTTGGCCAACAGGCTTGGTCGAGAGCGTGACGGAAACTTCGCCATCTCGGGTGAATTTGAGCGCGTTTGAAATCAGATTATTGGCGATCTGGCGGACGCGGCCGAGATCGGTTTCGACGCAATCGGGCCCATCCGGCACGAATCCGATCCGGAAGGAGAGCGAGCGGCGCGAAGCCTCTTGCGACCAGAGGCGGCGCAAATCCTCAGACAATTCGGTGAGGTCAGCGGCCTCAGAGCGAATATTGAGCTTGCCGGCCTCCATGCTGGCATAATCCAAAGTGTCGGTCAGAATACGGTCGAGCGTTTGACTGGACCGTACAATGGTCTGTGCGAGATCTTTTTCGTGCTCATCGCGGAGGCGCGAAGCGAGCATGTCAGACAGGCCCATAATCGCGGTCAGCGGCGTGCGGATCTCATGCGCAAGCGACCCGAGCAGCGGTGCTGTGGAAGCGGGTTCCGCTGGCGCTTCGATCAAAGGGGTGTCATCCATCGCCGGTACAGGGGCGGCGAAGCCTTCGATGAGGGCTTCTTGCAGTTTGGTCGGGCTGAGCACGCCTTTAAAGCGCTTGTCTTCGACAATGATGCAGCCGCGTTTGATCAAGGCGTTGAGCTGATTGCCCGCTTTGGCGACAAAGTCATGGACCGTGGTCGAGGCTTTCAAGATCAGCGCGCGGGCGGTGACGAGATCGCCGATGGGCATGCGCTGCTGGGCTTCACTGGCAGCGCTAATCGCAAACTCAAACGCATTGTTCCGGCTGATCAAACCGGCCGGGCGCTTGTCGCGCACCAGGATAAAATAGTCTGCGGACCCATCATTTTGGAACATCTCAACGACGTGCGACAGCGGTGCCGCAGCGGAGATTGGTCGCGCTTTTTCAACAAAATCGCCAAGGAAGACAGGCATATTTTGTCCCCATACTCTACTCGTGAGAATGAGAAATTGCCTGCAATTCCTTTACGGCTTGCAAACCGCAAAGAAAAAACTGCGTTTAGACTTCGCTGTGATGGGTCACAATTTTGCTGACCAGACCGTATTTCACCGCTTCTTCTGCGCTCATCCAGTGGTCGCGATCGGTGTCTTCGACAATCTTTTTGAGAGATTGCCCGGTGGCTTCAGCGAAGATTTTGTTCAACCGCTCGCGCATGCGAACGATCTCGCGGACTTGAATCTCAACGTCTGAAGCCTGACCCCCGACGCCGCCTCGGGGTTCGTGAAGCAAGAAGCGGGTATTTGGCAGCGCGTAGCGATTTTCTTTCTTCGCGGCGGAATAGATCAGCGCTCCGGCACTCGCGACCCAGCCAGACCCCAGCACTTTGACCGGTGCGCCGACAAATTTGATCATGTCATGGATCATGTCGCCAGATTCGACGTGGCCACCGGGCGAAGAGATGACCAGAAGGATCGGGTCTGAACTGTCAGATGCCAGCGCCAATAGCCGTTCGCAAACGCGCCGTGCGAGCTTATCATCAACCCCGCCCGTGAGCATGATCGTGCGCGCGTTAAACAGCGCTTCTTCCAGAAACGCATTGGGTTCGCTCATTGGGTTGGCGTCGGTTTCGTCATCGAGGCGGGCCATGAATACTCCGAATAAATCTTAGATTGCGATTTGAGGTGCGTGGGGCCTCGGGTCAAGCAGCGAGATGCCTATTTTGTGTGGGTAACCGTTAACCCGAACAGCTCAACAATCTCATCAGGCTCAGGATCCTGATCGTCAAACTGATCGATCAAAGCCCGGGTGATTGGCACAGGCGGCTGTGACGCGAACTCGATGCGACCGCCCGTTTCAAGATAAGTGGCAAAGGATTCGATCCACTCGGCGGCCGGTGGGAAGTCCTGCTCTGCCCCCGGTTTGGCCATCCGCATGATGGTGCCGAGATAAGAGCGCAGCTGTGCCGGTTCCATACTGCCCAGCACCGCGCCCCAGCCTTCATTCGGGTATTCTTTGCCAATCGCATGGGCAAAGCCGAACAGCTTGTCATAGGCGCCTTTGTCTTCTTCAGAATAGCTTGCGCCTCGGAATGCGAACCCGTCTTCGAAGGCGGTTTCGAATGCGGCGTCTTGATCTTCCGCCTCATAAGCGGCTTTCGCGGCATCATAAGTCGGCAGGTCGAGCGCCAATGCCATCGCGGTTCGACCATAGCCGTCCGCGTCGAACACTAAGCCAAAATCGCTTGGGCCCTGATCGGCGTCCCAGCTCATCGAGAGATCAAAATCGAAGGGCAGCGTATCCAAGCCATGCTCGGGCAGGAGTTCGATGGCCTTGTCGACGCCTTCGCGCACTTGCTCGACCTGCGTGCGCTCATCCTCGTCCATCTCGTCCAGCATGGCTTCATTCATGAAGGTTTCGAACAGGATTTTGAAAAAGCCAGTCAGCTCTCCGGTGTTCAGCGTTGCTCCCGATACGCCCAGATTAAAATCGCTCGGGATCACCCATTCAAAGCTGTCGCCATTGAAATAGGCGCGATCCGCCGTCAGGATCTCTTTGTCATTGAGCTCGGTGCGATAGTCGGTCACCTCCCAGCGGCCGAGGCTTAACAGATCGCGCTCGTCCATGCTCGGTAATTCGGCTCGCGCGAGATAGCCCATGACCTTATCGAGCCGCAGGTCGGTAATGCTCGCTGTCGCGTAGCTTTCAGCCTGCGCCAGCGTCAGACCGCTCGGAAACCCGGTCATGGCAATCAGCTCATCCGGCGACAGGTCGCCCTCATAGGCGCTGGTCTGCGTGCCAGACGCATCGCGCACGACATTTGTCCCGACATCAAAACCGCGCACGTCGCTCGCGCCGGCAAAGGCCATGGAGTAGCTCGCTTCGACTGTAGCTCGCTTCGCCTGTAGCCCCCGGTTGGCGCATCTCACTCACCGCCTGGGTTCCGGTGGAGACCATCTGATCAACAGAACTCGCGCGCACCACAGCAATAAATTGCTGGCCGATATGAGCCGCCGCGAGGCCCTCTTCGGGGATCTCTTCATCGAGGACGGACAAAGCGTCCGGCGTGACCAGGCTGAGCTCCCAGGGGCGCAAGGCGGCGCCGACCATGACAAACCGCTCGGTCTCGCTTGAAAGCTGATCAAACCCGAGCTCGAAGGCGTCCGGGAACTCCGGGTCGAGATCGAGCACCAGATTTTCCAGCATGGTATTGATCGCTTGAGCGACCCCGAAATAGGAGACATTTGTGCCTTCGAGCCGGGTAAAAAGAGGGCCGCTCTCTGACAAGCGCTCACCGCCCAAACGCGCGGTGAGAAGCTCGGTTTCCAGGCCCCAAATCTTCGCTTCATCGAAGCGAAGACCGAATTTTGGGTCCTCGCCAAAGCCAATTGCGAGACCTTCGAACACGGTTGCCCCCGAGCTCGCTTCAAAGTTTTGGTTCTCCCACGTGAGGGACGCATAATCGGGCATCGCGGCAACAAGCGCCGTCAAATCCGCTTCTTGCGCGTCTGAAAGGCTCAATGTGTCGTCGAGAACGGACTGAAAGCTCGCAAAAGCGTCATTCTCAACAATGGCAGGGGTTTCAACCTCCTCTGTACGATCCGTACACCCTGTAATAAGTAGGAGCGCAAGCGCGCCACCGGTCAGAGTTTTGTTCAACATGCTGGTCCCCGTTTTTTAATGTCCCTCAAAGGCCATGAGGGAGATGACATCGACGCCATGACCTTTGAGGCGCTCAGCCCCACCCAGATCTGGCAAATCGACAAGAAATGTTGCGGCAACCACTTCGGCTTCCGCGCGGTGCAGGAGCTTTAAGCCGGCTTCTGCGGTCCCACCTGTGGCGATCAAATCATCGACCAAGAGGACTTTGTCGCCGCTTTTCAGCGCATCTGTGTGCATATGAAGCTCGTCTGTCCCGTATTCGAGCTCATAGGTTTCGCTAAACGTCTGCCACGGCAGCTTGCCTGGCTTGCGGAGCGCGGTAAAGCCCGCGCCAAGCTCTATCGCGAGGGCGCCGCCAAGGATAAAGCCGCGGGCATCAATACCGGCCACTTGATCGACGCTCTGGTTTTTGAACGGCGCAGCCATGGCGGCGATCGCAGCTTTGATGGCCTCTGGGTGGGCCATCAAAGTGGTCACATCTCGAAATAAGATCCCCGGTTTTGGATGATCGGGGATCGTGCGAATGTATTGTTTGAAATCCATTGACCTAATGCATTGAACCTGAGCTGGGCGGCTTTTGATCGGGGCCGAGTTCGGGCTCTGGGTCAATGGTTTCGGGCTCAACAGAGGGCGCCTCCGGCGTTTCTGCTTGCGGTTCGGGCGCGGCGGGGGCTTCAGCCTCGATTTCAGACGGCGCTTCTGCGACAGGTTCTGGCGCAGTTTCGACCGTCTCGGCCTCCGGCGCGGCCTCGACTTCAGCCTCGACGACGGGTTCTAATTCTGGTTCTGCTTCGGGTTCCGGTACTGGCTTCGGCTTGCGTTTCCAAAACGGCGCATTTGGATCGGCTTTGCGATCATATCGCATCGCGTAGAATTCACTCGCCGTATGGGTCAGCGGGCGAGGCGTCAGCGTCATTCCGAGTTCGCGCAACCGTGCGACCACAGCATCCCGCAAGTGCAGGCCTGGCAGGAGATCGGAGCGGAACTTATTGGCTTTCATCCAATCGCGCACATGCCAGCTGCGCGTCGACGGCGCTTGATCGGGCATTTGGCCCTTGTGCACGGTCCAAAGATAAAGCGTTGCGATCGAGCTAATCACCGCATTAGCGGCCACATTTGCCGGAATGGTGATGTCCCCGCCTTGCTTAAACGCCTCGCGCATCGAGCTTTTATGGGCATCGAGCTCATTGTAATTGTCGCGCATCATGGTGAGGCTTTTGCGATCCACCTCGGTCGGGCGCGCCAAAAAGGAATCGAGCTGCGAGTAAACGACCGGAACCAGCTGTACATCGCTATGCACAGAGCCATCTGCAATGCCAGCGAGTTCCTTCATCATGCGCTTCAGATTGGCGTCGAGTTCATGACCAATCCCAGCAAGCGCCAGTTTTTCTGTGTCGCGGAGCCGATCCATCCATCGCCAAGCCGTCCAGGCGAGATAGCCAATCGCCGCTGTGAGCACCAACAAGCCCGATGTTAGGAATGTCTGAAAAGTCGCGTCCGACATGTTCTTTTCCCCTTTTTAACTTTTGTAGCAAAGCTCAGCGCGCTCTGCCACTTGCAAATCGCTAAGGTGGGATTCGCACAAAATTGTGTCGGGTCGAGCGGGCCAGACTAAACCGCTACCGGCGCCTTGATGTGCGGGTGGGATTTATAATCGACCAGAGAAAAATCCTCATATTCCCAACCGAATAGATCGGTTTTGTCCGGATTGAGGATCATTTGCGGGCCTTCATAAGGCTCACGGGTCAGCTGCAGCCGGGCTTGCTCAATATGATTGGCATAAAGGTGCGTATCGCCGAACGTGTGAACGAAATCGCCGGGCTGAAGCCCCGTCGCGCGGGCCATCATCATGGTCAGCAAGGCATAAGAGGCTATATTGAACGGAACGCCCAAAAAGACATCTGCAGAGCGTTGATAGAGCTGGCAATTCAGACGCCCGTTCATGACATTGAACTGAAACAGGCAGTGGCATGGCGGCAGCGCCATGTCCGGCACATCCGCGGGATTCCAGGCAGACACCACCATCCGGCGCGAGTTTGGATTGGTGCGAATTTCGTCGAGCACCCATTGGATCTGATCAATCACACGGCCATCAGGCGCCGCCCAACTGCGCCATTGCTTGCCATAGACGGGCCCAAGGTCGCCACTCTCATCGGCCCATTCATTCCAGATTGAGACTTTTCGATCCTGCAGCCATTTCACATTCGTATCGCCGCGCAAGAACCAGAGCAGCTCCACAATGATCGACCGCAAATGCAGTTTCTTGGTCGTCAGCAGCGGGAAGCTTTCGGACAGATCAAAGCGCATTTGGCGGCCAAAAACGCCAATCGTACCGGTGCCGGTGCGGTCGCCCCGCTCAACGCCATTGTCGAGAATGTCTTGAAGCAAATCGAGATATTGTTGCATGGGCGCTAGTTTTCATGACTCGCCCGGCAAAGCCAGTCCTGACAGGCAGGTAAGGTAAACAAAAGCCTGATTTTCTGGGGACAAACTGCAGGTCAAACCTAACGAGCGGTCAAACACACTCCTGTATGACGATCCATTGGGAACGTTAGGGCGCTTCGGCGTTTAAGAGATGAAACTGCTTAATACACTCAATCGCGACATTGGCGGACAAGTTGCAATCCTCTTCGCACTCTCGATCATTCCGATCGTGGCCGTGGCGGGATTTGCCATCGACTTTCAACAGACTGTGAAGCGTAAAGCGAAAGTGCAGCTGGTTATGGACTCGGCTGTCCTCGCGGCGGCCCGGGTGAAACAAACCGGTGCCAATGACACGCAGGTGAAGCTTGCGGTTCAACAATTCTTGAGTGCGCAAATTGACAGTTTGGGTGGCTTGAACTGCGATCCAGCCGTCGTCAACGTTGCGAGCAATAGCGAAGAAATCGACGCGACCATCTTGTGCGAACAGGACACCGCACTGATGCAAGTCATCGGCCGGGACGATATGCCGTTCCGCGTGACGTCAGGTTCAGATTACGGCATCGACAAAGTCGACGTCGCGTTCATGTTCGACATTTCGGGTTCGATGAATTCAAGCAGCCGTTTGACCAATCTCAAGGCGGCCGCAAACGAAGCGATCGATGTTTTGCTGCCTCAGAATGCGCCGCCTGATCTGATCGAAAATACGCGTCTATCGATGATGTCGTACAATGCGATGGTCAATGCAGGGGACCATTTCCCTGCAGTTGCCGGCGTCCCCGCGACCCGGACCTATACCCATGATCTCGTCACTGAAACCCTAGGCTCTGGTGATACAGATGTCGGCAATTTGAATAGCAGAATCGACCTCGGATTGTATGATTCGGATTCGAATGAGCTGATTACTTATTTTGGTGATGAGGCCGTGATCGCGCTGACCGAAGATCAGCTGGAAAATTTAAACATCGGCGTCACGATACCCTACACAAGCAATATTTATGGCGATGTTGAAAGTGCACAACTTCGCCTGCGCGGCGACGACAGACATGATCAAACGGAAAATGGCGAACCATACGCTCTGTTTGGTGACAATAATGGCAATTATTACGACGGGGAGCTTGAGTTCGGAGAGTATCGAATCCGGGTCCGGCTATATGAGAATAATAATCTTGGCGGCGACCGTGTTTTCAGCCGTTGGTTTGACTTTGACCTCGTAGAATCAACTGAAACCGTTACGACCACCGAGACCAAGGAATACACCTTGACGTCAACCTGCGTCAGGGAAAGACACGGCGACCAAAAATATACAGACGCCGCCCCGGGGCCCGGGGCAAAACTGGCGCACAAGACAGCCGCGATTGGCGAAGAAGCAGACCACTCCAATGGCGGGTATTGGGAGACCGGTCATCCTAATCGTGATGGACATTCGCGTTACACTGGCGACGAGTGCCGCAATCACGGGGTCGTGGAGTTGACCAACAATCGTGACACACTCCGGAACTATGTGAACTCTCTCACCGCCGGTGGATACACAGCGGGACATCTCGGCGTGGCTTGGACTTGGTACTTGGTCGCGGAGGACTGGGAGACCGTCTTTGATGGCGATGCTGCTCCGCTTGCGTATACCACTCCAGATTCGGCGAAAGCTGTGATCCTGATGACCGACGGGGCGTTCAACACCGAAGTTTTCCCTGAGCAAGGTAACTCGTTCGCTCAAGCGCGCGCGCTTTGCGATAATATGAAGCTTAAGGACGTTCAAATTTATTCCGTGGCTTTGAATGCACCAACATCGGGTCAGCAAGTTCTGTCCTATTGCGCAACCGGGCCTGAATATTACTTCGAACCGGAAACAGCGTCCGAGCTGACCAACGCTTACCGTCAGATCGCAACCTCGATCGCGGATCTGCGGATCTCGAAATAGGGACCAAAGCCCTTCAAAATTCATCTATAGGCCTCGGCATATGTCGGGGCCTTTTTTGTTTTCGGTGAGCCAAAGCCCAAACCGGATATTCGAGTTTGCTCGCAAGTGTGATTAAACCCAAGCCGTATGAGCGAAATCACATCCCTTTATGTGCACAAGGTGTTGGATCAGGTGACCCCTGGGACCGACACCGCAGACCTGTTGCGTCCGCTTGGGATGCACCCGGATGCCCCCATCGATCCAAAGCTGATGGTGGCGTCGGACGCTTACTACAAGTTCTTTGCGGACCTATCCCTCCGCGATCCGGCCGGACTGACCTTGCCGCTGCGCATTGGCGCAACCATGCGCACCGATGAGTATGGCGCCTTCGGTTTGGCCTGGAAATCTGCGCCGAGTTTGCGCGGCTCATATACAAGATCCGAGCGCTATGGGCGAGTGCTTGGCCGCGCCGAGGCCTATACGTTGGAACAGACACAAGATGGCTGGTTTTTCAGCCTCGAAAAGGCCGGCCCCAGCGGGCTTGGCATGCAGCTTTCAAATGAAGCGAGTATGTCGGCGGTCGATGTGCTCAGCAAAGAAGTGAGTGCGGTACCCTTCCGACCACGTGCGGTCTTTTTCAAGCACGCGCCCCGAGGCGAGGTGTCCGCCTTTGAAGAGCATTTTCGCTGCCCCGTGCAGTTTCAGTCTGAACGCGATGCGCTGCTGATTGGCGAGGGCAGCATAGACGCGCCCAACCGCCTGGGCGACGAAACCATTGCGCGGTTCTTTGACCAACATTTGGAACAGGAGCTCGCCTCGCTTGAGGATGGGGCAACGCTTGAGCATGAGATCAGGCGCGTCGTGACGAATGTGTTGAGTGACGGCATACCCTCTCTGTCGCTGATCGCCTCAGAGCTTGGGCTGGGCACCCGAACCTTGCAAAGACGCCTCGCCGAGACCGGGCAGACGTTTCAAAGCCTGGTCGATCTCGCACGGCAGGAGCTCGCGCAGACTCTATTGCGCGAGACGAACTATTCGCTCGCCGAAATCGCCTTTCTGACCGGGTTTTCGGAGCAAAGCGGATTTACCCGTGCGTTTAAACGCTGGGCCGGACAAACGCCGCGCTCTTATCGGCTCGGGGCCGCGCCCCCCAAAACGTGATTTTGACGCGATCTGTCAAAACACTGGCGCGCCGGGGCAAGAGCCAAAGGCGCAGGTTGAATAGGCATGGATGTGCAGACACCAAAAAGGAGCACATCCATGAATTTCCTCCGCAAACAAAAAGACCTCACCCTCGTCATTGGCGGGACAGGCAAAACCGGGCGGCGGGTGGCCGAGCGCCTTGCCGAGAAAGGCCGAAAGGTCCGCATCGGGTCCCGCTCAGCAGTCCCGTCTTTTGACTGGGACAAGGAGCAAGGCTGGGCCGCGGCGCTAAAAGGCGTGACAAGGGTCTACATCACGTACACGCCCGATCTCGCCATGCCAGGCGCGACAGACGCGATCCAGAGCTTCGTCAACAAGGCCAAACAGACCGGTGTGAAACGCTTGGTCTTGCTCTCCGGCCGCGGCGAGCCAGAGGCGCAAGCCTGCGAAAAGATCGTTCAAGACAGCGGCCTCGACTGGACCATTGTTCGGGCGAGCTGGTTCAACCAAAACTTCTCTGAAGGCGCCTTTATCGACATGGTCTTGAGCGGCGCGATTACGCTTCCTGCGGGCGATCAAGTCGAACCTTTTGTCGATGCGGATGATATTGCTGACGTTGCTGTGGCGGCGCTCACGGAAGATCATCATGCGGGCGAGGTTTACGAAGTCACCGGTCCGCGTTTGATGTCGCTCGCTGATGTGGCGGCTGACCTCTCCCGCGCCACGGGCCGCGAGATCGCTTATGTGAACGTTCCACATGAAGGCTTCATCGCAGAGGTGGAAAATTCAGGCGCGCCGAAAGAGGTGGTCTGGATGCTGGACTATCTCTTCGCCACTGTCCTTGATGGCCGCAATGCCCATTTGACCGATGGGGTTGAGCGCGCGCTCGGACGTCCACCAAAGGATTTTGCCGACTATGCACGCAACGTTGCAACCTCCGGCATATGGAGTGTGGCAGCATGAGACAGGTGATCACCAGACTTACGCTGGCGGGTTCCGGCGCGCTGCTGGGCCTGATTGGCGGTGCGATTGCCTTTGACCCGCAGGCTTTCCTCGAGATCAGCCATGTCGTCATCGATCGCGATCCAGATTTGATGTCGGAGCTCACCGCGCCAAGCGGCCTCTTATTGGTCAGCGGCGCCTTGATGGTGCTCGGCGCGTTTAAGCTGCGCTTTAGCCAGCTCGCATTGATGGTCGGTGCGATCGTCTATGGCACCTATGGAATCGGGCGCGGGATCAGCATGGTGCTGCACGGGCTGCCATCAGAGTCGCTGATCTCGGCCACTGTGATCGAGTTCGCGATTGCGGTCTGTCTCGGCGCGCTCGGGCTGACCCAGCGCGCCTCACATGAGGCGTCGCGGGTTGATGCGCCCGTCTTTGAGCTCACCCTTTAACGCGTCCGAACGGGGACAAGCCCGTCCTCGTTCGGATGCCCCTCATCCCTCAAGCATTGGAACGACCGCATGCCTTATGATTGGCCCCTCTATTTTAGCCTCTTCCTCGCGCTGTGGAGCGCAGTGGTTGGTGGTGTCTTTTCTGCGTTTTCTGAATTCGTGATCGCAGGCTTACTCCGAGCCGCCCCTGCCGGCGGCATCGAAGCCATGCAACAGATCAATCGCACCGTCATCCGTACACAATTCGTTGCCGGCATTCTTTTAATCACGCCTCTGTCGATTGTCTTTGCGATTTATGGTTGGTCGAACGAGGAAGGCCTCGCCCGAACCGCCCTTCTCTTCGCCCCAATCGTCTACGTGCCAAGCGTCTTTTTGATGACCCTCTTTGGCAATGTGCCAATGAACAATCGCCTCGACCGCCTCGATCCAACCGCCCCGGACGCCGAGCCCTATTGGCGCCACTATGGCCGCCTCTGGACCCGCCTCAACCATGTGAGAACCCTGGGCAGTGTGGTGACGGCCGGAATCTACTTAGCGGTCGCGGTAGCGCTGGTTTCGAGCGGGTAGGTTTGAGGGGGTTTAAGTGGGTGGCGGAGCCGGTGTCCGTTTCGCGAGCAACATCGCTTGGACCATCCGCACCAACTCATCTTCAAACTCCTGACGCTTCAAAAGATACGGCGCATCAATAGTCGCTGTTAGGATCGTCCATAAAACCGCGCGTGTGAGTACAAAGGCTGAGGTTT
>ERZ1740070.1780-NODE-1780-length-13081-cov-3.504299_pt1 | contig 13081 bp, 12 predicted proteins | sample MGYA00581734_ERZ1740070 | MGnify/ENA primary metagenome ERZ1740070 (study PRJEB43018, sample SAMN04849744) | marine metagenome | isolation source: floating plastic debris | place: Pacific Ocean | collected 2008-09-01 | study: EMG produced TPA metagenomics...
CCAAGACATTACGGTTGAACAAATTCGCGACCTCAACCAGTTTTTCAGCCTCCGCCCAGCGCTGTCAGGGTGGCGCGTCGGTGTAATCGATGCCCTCGATGAGATGAATATATCCGGCATGAATGCACTCCTCAAAACGCTTGAGGAGCCGCCGAACAACGCCCTCCTCGTTTTGATCTCACCCGCCACTCAGCCCATCCTGCCGACGATCCGGTCACGCTGCCAGGTGTTGAGATTTTATCCGATCTCAGAGGACGATACGAAGACAGTCCTCAGCGCGCATGATGTAAATGTGGAGCTGGCAACGGAACTCGCCCCAGGGCGTCCCGGATACGGCCTCGCTTTGTCACAGACCTCTGGCGCCAAGGCCGTGCAGGCCGCGCGAGCTTTGCTGCGAAATGTTCGAAAACCAGCGGGCGGTGTGGTCTCCTCCGCGTTGACTTCAACGCTTGCGGATGATGGCTCTCTACAAGCGTTTGCGGACACACTCATGAGCTGGGTGGCAGAGAAGTCCGAAACGGATCCGGAGCTCAGCCAAACTTGGCTGCGGATGCACCAAATCCGAGCAACATCGGCGGACCTTAACCTGACGCCGTTGCAAACCGCGACGAAGCTGTTTTCGATCTTGCAAGATGGTGTGAAGGCTGTAAGCGCCTGAGCCCATGTTCGATACGCATGTGAACCTTCACGCTGAGGCCTACCAAGATGATTTGGAAGAGGTCCTGACCCGTGCGCGCGATGCAGGTGTGACACGCATGCTGGCGATTTGTGAGCGACTCGACAGTTTTCCGCGAGTGAAAGCGATTGCGGACGCGCATTCGGATATTTGGTGCAGTGTTGGAACGCACCCTCACCATGCCAAAGATTTTACCTCAACCACAGCACAAGATCTGATCGAAAGAGCGCGCGACCCTCAAGTCGTGGCGATCGGCGAAACCGGCATGGACCTTCATTATGGATACAGCCCGCAAGCCGAGCAAGAAGCAAGCTTTAGAACCCATATCGAGGCGGCCCGCGAAACCGGGTTGCCTTTGATCGTCCACACGCGTGAGGCTGACGATCTCACGGCAGAGATTCTAGAAGATGAATACGCAAAGGGCGCCTTTTCCATTTTGCTGCATTGCTACACGGGCGGCGTCGATCTGTGTCAGCGGGGTCTGGCGCTCGGCGCTTATGTGTCGGTCTCCGGCATTCTTTCGTTCAAAAGTGCGAAAGAAGTGCGGGCTGTGATCAAAGATGTTCCGCTGAACCGGGTCATTCTTGAGACAGATTGCCCCTACCTGACGCCGATGCCGTATCGAGGGCGTCGAAATGAACCGGCATACTTGCCTTACGTGGCCGATGCGCTTGCAACTTTGCATGATATGTCGCGCGAGGAGATTGCGAGGATGTGTGAAGCAAATGCCCTCAACCTGTTTCACCGTGTGTCATGAATCAGCGGCATTTTAAGTTCACTCTGCTCGGCACTGGATCATCCGGCGGTGTGCCCCGCGTCGGCGGGGATTGGGGCGCCTGTGATCCATCTGAGCCCAAGAATCGGCGCACACGCTGTTCGGCGCTCGTCGAAACCTGGACAACACCTGACGCGCGTACAACCATATTGATCGACACTTCGCCGGACATGCGCGAGCAATTGCTCAGCGCTGAGGTGACACGTATCGACGCCGTTTTGTTCACGCATGATCATGCCGACCAAACGCACGGCATCGATGACATTCGTGCGTTAGCGATCCGCAATCGCGCGCAAGTCGCTGCGTTTATGGACGAGGCAACGTCACAGACCCTGCTGCCGAAGTTCCGCTATGTTTTCGAAGGCGATAAGGGGTATCCACCCATCTACCGCCTGCAGCCCTATGTCTCCGCCTACGATCCCGTATCGGTCGACGGACCAGGCGGTGTGATTGAGACCCTCCCGCTCGAACAAGAGCATGGTAAAATCAACTCACTGGGCTTCCGTTTTGGCAATTTAGCCTATTGCAATGACGTCAATGGCTTACCAAAGCGAACGCTTGAGCACCTGCAGGGGCTCGACGTGCTCGTCTTGGACGCTTTGCGTTACACGCCGCATCCTTCACATGCCAATCTCGACCAAGCACTTGAATGGATTTCAGAACTCAAGCCGCGCAGAGCGGTGCTGACGAATTTGCACGTCGATCTCGATTATCAAACACTGGATGATACTTTGCCGAAGGGTGTCGAACCCGGCTTCGATGGCTGGGCTTATGAGGCGATGCTTTAGGCAGGCTCTGTCAGCTCCAGCACTTTTTTGCCGACGGCGCCGTAATCTATCTTTCCCGTTCCAAGAACCGGCACATCTTCCACATGGAAGACTTTGCGCGGAACGGACAATTCAGACACGCCATGCGACTGGCACCAAGCGAGCAGAGCGCTTCGATCCGCATCTTTTGCGGTTGTGAGTAACACCACTTGTTCGCCCTTTCGCGGATCTGGGATGGCGGCTGCGGCATGCATATCGTCTGGCCAGATTGCACTGGCGCAGTTCTCCACGACCGCGAGCGAAACCATTTCGCCGCCAATCTTCGCAAACCGTTTCACTCGGCCCATGATCCGTATGCAATCGTCATCATCGACAACGCAAATATCGCCGGTATCGTGCCAACCTTCTTGGGGAGGTTCGATCACGCCTGGGGCTGAGGATCGCATATAGCCGAGCATTATGTTTGGCCCCCGAATGCGAAGTTTGCCGCCCTCATCAATGCCTTCGACGGGCACCAGCTCATATTCCATATCCGCCATTAAACGACCGACTGTGCCGGGTTTGTTGAACTCCATTTGATTGGCAGCAACGACAGGAGAGGCTTCTGTCGCACCATACCCTTCAAGGATCTCGATATTGAATTTCTTGCGGACAAACGCCCGTGTCTCGTCGCGAACGCGTTCAGCGCCGCACACTGCAAGACGAACAGAATCCAATGCGCCGTCTTTTGCCACGCGGGCATATTGGCCGATGAAAGTATCTGTTGCGAGCAGTATCGTGGACCCTGTTGCCTCAATTCGTCCCGCGATTTCCCGCGGTTGTAATGGACTTGGGTGGAATACTGCGCGGACCCCGGCGATCAGCGGCAAGATCGCGCCGACCGTGAGACCGAAGCAGTGGAATGTCGGTAAGGGATTGAAGACGATATCGGTCTTTGGATCGAGGCCAATATGCGCGCGTACCTGTTCGACATTTGCAACAATATTGTGGTGCGAGAGCACAACGCCCTTTGGCTCGCCTTCAGTGCCTGATGTAAAGAGAACAACGCCGGGCTTTTTGTGGCTCGACTTGCGATGAAACAGGCCCGGGAGAATTGGCCCAAGACCGCCGGCGACTTTGTCCATGAGGCCGAGCTTTTCACGCACATCCTCAAGGTAGATAAAGTCAGCGGCATCTTCGAGTTCAGCGATTAAGGGCTCCAAGCCGCCGAGTTCGATAAATTTGTGAGCGGTGACGATCTTCGTGATCTTACTGGCTTTCATCGCAGACTTGATGTTGGCCGATCCCGCGGTGAAGTTGAGCATCGCTGGCAGGCGCCCCGAAGCGAGGATCGCGCAGAACCCAATCACCGCGCCGGCGCCGGTTGGCAGCATAATTCCGACCGTTTCACCTTTATCGAATTCTTTTCCAAGGGCTGATCCTAATGCGAAGGACCCGCGCAGGACGGTTTTGTAATCGACCTCGGTTCCGTCGCCATCTACAATTGCGACAGTCTTGCCACCGAATTCCTTCGATGCGCGAATAACAGCTGAGAAAATATCGGTTTTGGCACGGTTCGCCCGCCAGGGGAGCGGAGCAGGGATCGTCGTTTCGGTCATGCGAGGCTCGTATTTGTAAGTCTGACTCGTTTGCAACAAACTGTCACACTCAGTGATCAACGCAAGGGTTTTCACTGCGATCCCTTGTGCGACGCAATGGTGCTATGCCGCTCTATCGCTTGCAGTTTTGTGCGATCCACTCCATTTTACGCGAATGGCGACACTGATCGACAACAAGCAACGCTTTCGACATCCTGAAAAGCGCAATCGGCCGGATACACCGCTATTGCGCAAACCGGACTGGATTCGGGTGAAAGCGCCGACATCGTGTGGCTATGCGGAAACGCGGTAAATCGTAAAATCCAAGGGCCTGGTGACGGTTTGCGAAGAAGCAGGATGCCCCAACATTGGTGAGTGCTGGGACAAAAAGCACGCGACGATGATGATTATGGGCGACACCTGCACGCGGGCTTGTTCATTCTGCAATGTGATAACCGGTAAACCAGCTCCGCTCGACACGGATGAGCCGCGCCGCGTGGGCCTTGCCGTCGCAGAAATGGGTTTAGAACATGTTGTGATCACATCGGTTGACCGAGATGATCTATCAGATGGGGGCGCGCTCCACTTTGTTGAAACCATTCGAGCAATCCGAGCGGCATCTCCATCCACAACCATTGAAATCCTGACACCGGACTTTTTGCGCAAAGATGGTTGGGAAGCGAAAGTCATCGATGCCAAACCGGACGTGTTCAATCATAATCTAGAAACGGTTCCCCGACTTTATCTCTCGATCCGCCCCGGCGCACGATACTTCCACTCGCTGCGCCTGCTCGAGAAGGTAAAAGATCGCGACCCCTCGCAGTTCACCAAGTCTGGCTTAATGGTCGGATTGGGCGAAACCAAAGAAGAGGTCATGCAGGTGATGGACGATATGCGGTCCGCCGGCATCGACTTCCTGACAATTGGCCAATATTTGCAGCCGACCCGCAAACATGCGGCCGTTGACCGCTATGTCAGCCCCGACGAATTCAGTGCGTATGAAGAAATTGCCCGCTCAAAAGGTTTCCTCATGGTGTCTGCATCGCCGCTGACCCGGTCGAGCTATCATGCGGGTGAAGACTTTGCCCGTCTGCGAGAGGCGCGCGCGGCACAGCTTAGAGCGCATGCCTAAAGTCGCCGAACAAATCCTTATCCCTCACAGCGCAGACAATTTGTACGAATTGGTTCGCGACATTCGACGCTATCCAGAATTCATCCGATGGATCACCAATATCACTGTGTCGCAAGAGCAGGGCAGCGCGGAAAGCGAGTATACCTGCTTGGGAACCGCCTCGGTGCATTTCAAAGGGTTTGATGAGCAGTTTTCGACGCATGTGGTTGGTGATCCGGCCGCCCGAAAAATCGATGTGAAGCTGGCGCGAGGGCCGTTTCGCCATCTTCGCAATCGCTGGCAGTTTGATCCGCGCGAGGATGGCAAAACGCGCGTCCATTGCTTTATCGATTATGAGTTTAAGAACCCCGTTTTAAGACTGCTGGCCCGGACGAATTCCCGCTTGGCGGTCGAAAAAATTATGGACGCGTTTCGCGTTGAGGCAGATCGCCGGTTCACTTGATAGCACTGCCTATATCGCGCTTGTGAACGCATTGCGGCGCAATTCCTTCCAGAAATTTAAGCAGCGGCGTTAAGCAGATTGATACACTATCGGCGCATGTCTGGGGCGGCGTAACGAGTACTGCGGGCGAATACACCATGATTTATCGATTTGGCGCGACCATGACCGGTATGGCCTATCTGGCCACAATTTCAGGCGGCGCTGCGTCCGCTCAAGACAATGCGGTCTATTTCGATCGCTCGTCTGTCACGCCCGTGAGCGAACGCGAAGACTCTCGATATACTCAAACGCCGATCGAGAGCGCGGGCTTTTTGATCCAACCAGAAGTGGTTTTTTCGGGGGGGTTAAACTCTAACACGTTGGCAACGGAACTCAACGAAGTTGAAGACACGTTTGTTGGCTTTACTCCAGCTGTATCTATCGACTCTGACTGGATCCGCCATGCGCTGAGTGCCTATGTCGAGGTCGATCACCGCGAGTATTCAGATCTCCCGGACGAGAGCCGAACCAATATGAAGTTCCAGCTTCGCGGACGGCTCGATCTCGGTCAGTCGACCAGTGTGGTTTTGCAATTTGCCGGCGCGGACGAAACCGAAGATCGGACCGCACTCTCCAATTTGCCGGGGTCGCTTGAGCCAAATGAGTATACCAAAACGAGTGTTTCGCTCGGCGTTGGGCATCGCGCAGGTCGGGTTCAAATCCAAACCAAGCTTGGTCTCAACTCCTATGATTATGATGACACCGAATTGGCTGGCGCGCTGTTCCAAGATCAAGACTTCCGCGACCGTGATGAGGTCAATGCGATTGGGCGCTTATCCTATGCGTTGAATCCTTCCACTGCGATCTACGCGCAGGGCAAACACATCATCGCCGATTACAGTCCACCAAACATCTTTAATGCCTTCAACCGCGACCATAATGGAACGGTCTTGCTTGCCGGGACGGATTTCGAACTTGGCGATACTATCCGAGGCGATATCGGCGTCGGCTATCAATATTACACTTATGATGACGCGTCTTTTGAAGACATTAGCGATATCGCCTTCTCGGGGCAGGTTGATTGGATGCTGTCACCAAGCACGACGCTTTCTGCCGATGCTGAGCGAAGTGTATTTGACCCAGGTGTTGCTCTTTCGAACGCGGCCATTGAAACCGGCGCAAGCGTGAAGCTTGAGCAAGGCCTGACGAAAAAGTTCTACCTCACCGGTGAGGCGGGCTTTACCCAATACGCCTTTGAGACGATTGACCGTGACGATGATCGCGTCGACTTAAGCGTCGGAGCGAACTGGAAGATCAATCGAAGCATTTGGTTGGAAGGCGGGTATCAAGTCATCGACCAGACATCAGACGTGCAAGAATTTACGGATAATCGCATGCTGCTCAAGATGCGCATCTTCCCTTAACGCCAGTGCGCTAGCGAAGACGCGCATCGGCTGCGATCGTCGAAGCGATAAAACCGCCGCCCAAGATTCGGGTCGAGCCATCGGCATCATAAAGGACGCTGGCTTGTCCGCGGGCGACGCCTTCTTCTGGATCATCGAACCAAACTGCGGGCGCCCCGTCATGAAAACCAAGCCGTCCTGGGGCAGGTTCACGCGTCGAGCGCACCCGGATCAAGGCCCGTTCACCACGCTCACAGGCATTTTCCAAGGAGCCATCGCCGAGCCAGTTGAGCTCTTCCATGGTTAGTCCAGCGGTCAGCAGAGCTTCTCTTGGGCCAACAATCACCTGACGCGCTCGCGCATCGATTTTGACCACGTAAAGCGGTTCGCCTGTGGCAACACCAAGGCCACGCCGTTGTCCAATCGTGTAATGGATCACGCCTTCATGTTGTCCGAGTACGCGGCCATCTAAATGAACGATATCGCCGCCGCGTCCCGATCCGGGACGTAGTTTTTCAACGACTTTTGCATATGAGCCTTCCGGCACAAAACAGATGTCTTGGCTGTCGGGTTTCGCGGCAACTGGAAGATCGAAGTGCTCGGCCAGCGCCCGCACCTCTGATTTCGGCAATTCGCCAAGTGGGAACCGAACATAGTCGAGCTGTTCCTTGGTCGTTGCGAACAAGAAGTAGGATTGGTCGCGGCTCGCATCGGCTGCGCGGTGCAATTCAGGGTCGGTCATGCCGTCCGTGCGACGGATATAATGCCCAGTGGCAAGGCAATCGGCTCCGAGATCTTTGGCCGTGCGCAACAGGTCCGAGAATTTGACGGTTTGATTACACCGAATGCATGGAATCGGCGTTGCGCCTGACAGATAGGTGTCGGCGAAGTCTTCCATCACTTGCTGCTTAAACAGGCTCTCATAGTCGAGCACGTAGTGCGGAATGCCGATTTGATCCGCCACATTGCGCGCATCGTGAATGTCTTGGCCAGCACAGCATGCGCCTTTCTTCTCAATCGCTGCGCCATGATCGTAGAGCTGGAGTGTGATCCCGATAACGTCATAGCCTTGTACTTTGAGCAAAGCCGCGACAACAGAAGAATCGACACCGCCAGACATGGCCGCGACGACACGTGTTTCAGCCGGGGGTTTTGCAAAGCCGAGCGCATTGAATGCGCCTGCAACGGGATCGGGTTCGCGCGCGGTCAGCGCCGATAAATCAGTCATCATCGTCTCCAAACGGGTTCAAGGCCCGAAGCAGATTGGTTTGGCGCGTATATAAGCGCCTGTTCGCAAAACGCCATGTCTGACGTCAGATGATTATCAGGCCGTAAAATATGGTCGATCACCTGCGACGGTGACGCGCTCCATGATCCGAATGTTTGGGAAGTAATCACTGGCAGCGTAGTGCTGACAGGCGCGATTGTCCCAGAAGGCCAATGAGCCTGGCGCCCAGCGGAAGCGACATTGATATTCAGGTAACCAGGCGCGGCGGTACAAGAAGGCCAATAGCTCGTCGCTTTCTTCGCGGTCCATGCCAACGATATGATCGGTAAAGGCGATGTTCACGTAGAGCCCGCGCTCGCCCGTTTCAGGATGGGTCCGGATCACGGGGTGTTCCTGCGGCGGGAATTTCTCGTGCAGCTTTGTCGCGTCTTTGTTCAGACGGCGCGCAAACACTCTCGCAATATCGTGCATCGCCGTCATACCGCATAGGCGTTCTTTCAGGTCTTCATCAAGGTCATTGTAAGCCATGACCATGTTCGAGAAGAGCGTGTCTCCGCCAATTTCGGGCAGTTCAATCGCGCGCAGAATTGACCCGAGGGAGGGTTCAGCGCGCCATGTCACGTCGGAATGCCAATTGTTCTCCTGGCCTTTGGAATTCGGGCCGTGGGCAATGCGCAAGACTTCAGGGTCGGGCTGATCTTTTGGGGTGGCTGGATGGATTTCGAGGTCCCCGAACCGGCTCGCAAACTCGATATGTTTTTCGCGGGTCAAATCGTGCTGATCGCGAAAGATCACGACTTGATACTTCAGCAATGCGGCGCGCTCTTCTGCAACGAGTGTGTCGGCAAAGTTTGCGAGATCCGCACCGATCAGTTCGGCACCAATCGCGGGCGATAAAAGATGGGGTTCAAATCGTGTGAACTCTGTATTGGCATCGTAGGCCATGTTTCCTCCAATTTTTCTTTGGAGCTTAGCACAGCCGCGCACTTCGCCATAGGCTCGATTCTAGATTTGCGCTCGGACCATATTCAACGCAGCTTCAACTGTCGCCATGCGGATTTGATAGCGACCAATGTCTCCAAGCATCAGCATTTCATGAGTCATGGCCTTGTTCTCGCGGGCGCATGCAATGTGGACCGTACCGACCGGCTTCATCGGCGTCCCGCCGCCTGGGCCTGCAATTCCGGTAACGGCAATCGAGAGATTGGCGCGGCTTTGCTCCATCGCGCCTTCTGCCATGAGGCGCGCGACAGGTTCAGAAACCGCCCCATAATCCGCTAGGACATCTCCAGCGACGCCCAAAATTTCCGCTTTTGCTTCGTTCGAATAGGTCACGAAACCGCGCTCCAAGACTTTTGAGGAGCCGGCAAACTCGGTGAACAAGCCAGCAATCAACCCCCCCGTGCAACTTTCCGCCGTAACGATACGGACGCGGCGTTCCATGGCTTCATCCATAGTGAGCAGGGCGAGATTTCGAATGCGATCAGGAAACATGCGTACTCTTCAATTCGATAAGGTTAGGGGGGCCAAAACAGCGCTCGCTTGCGCAGCGATGCCTTCACGACGACCTGTGAACCCGAGGCCTTCGGATGTCGTCGCTTTGACGGAGATTGCATCGAGTGGAAGCCCCGTGATGTCAGCTGTTCGCGTGCGCATGGCGTCTCTGTGCGGTTTCACTTTCGGTGCCTCGCAGATGATCGTAATATCACAGCTCGCGAGCGCCCAGCCTTTGGTTTCAACCAGTTTGACCGCATGCGCTAAAAAAACGGCTGAATCTGCCCCTTTCCATTGTGGGTCAGATGGCGGGAAGTGGTCGCCAATATCGCCAAGGGCTGCCGCGCCAAGGATTGCATCTGTGAGGGCATGCCAAGCGACATCGGCGTCTGAATGCCCGACAAGGCTTTGAGTGTGCGGGATTGAAACGCCGCAAATCGTAACTTGATCGCCAGTTTCCAGCGCATGCACGTCATATCCTGTGCCGAGGCGTGGAGTAGGGGAAATGGGCATCAACAAAGCCTCCAGACGCGCATGATCCTCGGGATACGTAATTTTCGCAAGTTGTTCAGACCCTTCTGTGAGGACGACCGATCCGCCCTGATCTTCGACCGCAGCAAGATCATCGACATAAGTTTTCTCGCTCTCGAGCGCGCGTTTGATTGAGCCGAGACGAAAAGCCTGAGGGGTTTGAATGCGAAACAGGTTCGTGCGGTCGACGTCTTGCACTGAGCCACCGGTTTGACGCTTAAGCGCATCGGCAACGGCAATCGCGGGTGCTGCTGCGTCCGCCTCAAGCATCGCCTGCGTCAGCGCCGAAATGTTGGTCTTGGTTAGGCCGGGCCGCGCGGCGTCATGGATCAAGACGAGATCGTGATCTCCAACGGAACACGCAGCGAGTCCCGCGCGAACAGAGGCCGTTCGCGTTTCGCCACCTGACACGACATACACATGATCCGGACAGTGTTCGCGATACGTCGTTTCCTCGCCTTTTGGGACAACTAAGACACACTGCGTGACGTCCGGATGCGCCAAGCTGACGTCAAGTGACCATTTGAAAACAGGTTTTCCGGCGAGCAAACGCATCTGCTTAGATACGTCACCACCGGCTCTTTGACCCCGTCCCGCCGATACTATGATCATCGCAATCTGCATGCGTGGCTGAATAATGGTTTGCGGTAAAAAAGCCACATCCATTGCAGGAATGCATGCACGAATATCACTGCCACGCTTTTGTGCAGTGCAAAAATGTGGTTTGACGGTGTTATGGAGAAAATGCCTTCATTTCGAGCAGATCGGGTGTGGCTCGCGCCTATGTCGGGATCGACGGATGCTGCGTTTCGCCGCCAGGCTGTGCGCTATGGCGCGCCGACCGTTGTGTCTGAAATGGTGGCAGGGGAAGCCTTAGCGAACGCCCGACCCGATGTGGTTCGGAAAACCTGTCGTCATGATGGCGGTGGGCTCTGGGTGGTCCAGCTTGCCGGGCGTCGTCCTGAGGATATGAAACGCGGTGCGGAAATCCTCGTCGATGCCGGCGTGGATGTGATTGATATTAACATGGGATGCCCATCACGGCAGGTAACGGGCGGCAATTCTGGCTCAGCGCTGATGCGCGAACCGGAGCTCGCCTATCGAATCATTGAAGCGACATTGAGCGGCGCAGGTGAGACCCCGGTCACATTGAAGACGCGGCTCGGTTGGGACCATAATCTGCTAAATGCACCTGAGATTGCTCAAACAGCGGTGAAGATGGGCGTGGAGCTTGTGACAATCCACGGGCGCACCCGATGCCAGTTCTACAAAGGACAGGCCGATTGGGCCGCGATCCGTGATACGGTTGAGGCTGTCGATGTGCCCGTGATCGCGAATGGAGACATCCATTCCTTTGACGACGCTAAAACGGCGCTCAATCAGTCCGAAGCTTATGGCGTAATGATTGGGCGGGCGGCGATGGGGCAACCTTGGATCTTAGGTGAAATCGCTGCCTCAATGTCTGGTGAAACATTCGACCGACCCACTCTGCAAGCGCAGGTCGACGGGTTGTGTGAGCAAATCGAGGACAGTTTGTCCCTTTACGGCAGCGCGCTCGGTCTTCGGATCGTGCGCAAACATGTTGCGGCGCATATCGACAAAGTAAGACTTCCAATTGGAGACACTGAGAGGAGGTCATTGCGCGCAAACCTTTGTAGAATTGATGACGCGCACCAGCTCATCGGTGGGCTTCAGGCCGTTTATAATAGTGTAGATTTAAGGGTAGCCGCATGATGACCGCATTGGACCTGATTGGACTAGCCCCATTTGCCTTGCTCGGTTTGGACGAGCGTCTGCGCGTGACCGCGGCGAACCCGGAAGCACAGTCCTTCCTTGGGCATTCGGAACGCGCCATGTATCGTAAACCCCTAAGCGAGATCCTGTTTCACGACTCGCCTGTCTTCGGTCTCATCGACAAAGCCATTGCTCTGCAAGGCGACGTGTCGGCACCTGCCATCCCGGTCAGTGGGCCAAGTCTTGGCGGACAGCGTGTGTTAGATTTGCGCCTACGCCCACTGGATGATGGCGGCATCGTCATTGGGATGACGGAGGCCAGCGAGTCATCCCTCGTAAATAACAATCCGGCGGGAGTTGCCGCGTTTGGCCGTATTCTTGGACACGAAGTCAAGAACCCGCTTGCGGGAATCTCGGGTGCGGCCCAGCTTCTGTCCCGCAGCGCTCGAGACGATCAGAGCGCGATGATCGAAATCATTCAAAGCGAAACGCGCCGGATCGAGCGTCTGGTTTCGCGATTATCGGCGTTTGAACTCTTTTCAGCGCCGGTCAAAGAGCCATTGAACATCCACCAACTGCTCGATCGTGTCATCGCTGCGGAAGAGGCGGCGCATCGCGGAAAGATTTCGATCGTGCGATTGTATGATCCGTCCTTGCCAGAAATCGAGGCTGACCAAGATCACTTGCATGAGGCGGTTCAAAATATCTTGAGAAACGCGGTCGAAGCCACGCTCGCGCACACGCAAAGCCCGCAGATTCAGGTCGAAACGGCTTTCGAGACGAGCTTTGCAATCGTGCGCCGTGACGGCTCGGAACGTGCCGGGCGGGCCATTCGGGTCACGATCGAAGACAATGGACCTGGTGTGCCTCCTGAAAAGAAAGCCAGAATGTTCGATATGTTTATGTCGTCAAAATCCGGAGGCCGTGGTTTGGGCTTAAGCGTCGTCAACGAAATCGTCTCTGCTCATAGCGGACGGATCAAAGTCGACAGCAAGCCGGGCCTGACGCGCTTTTCTCTATTCCTCCCGCTACCTAGAACGAAAAAACGATGAGTGAAAAAACGGTTCTCCTTGCAGAAGACGATGCGAGCATCCGTCTGATCGTCAATCAAACACTGGTCACGGCGGGATACACCGTGCGTGCGACCAGCTCGCCCGAGGCGCTGGAGCGATGGGTGCGAAATGGCGAAGGCGATATCGTCGTCACGGATGTTTATCTGACCGATACGCCGATCTTTGAATTGCTACCCTCGTTCAAACTTGTTCGACCCGAGATGCAGGTGATTGTCATGAGTGGTCAGAACACGATTTTGACTGCCGCCTCAGCGGACCAGCATGGCGCTT
>ERZ1740070.1781-NODE-1781-length-13077-cov-4.964214_pt1 | contig 13077 bp, 9 predicted proteins | sample MGYA00581734_ERZ1740070 | MGnify/ENA primary metagenome ERZ1740070 (study PRJEB43018, sample SAMN04849744) | marine metagenome | isolation source: floating plastic debris | place: Pacific Ocean | collected 2008-09-01 | study: EMG produced TPA metagenomics...
GCCCGATGCGAGCGTGGTGGTGCGGCTTGATCTGTCGGGCGCGCCTGAGGTGCTTACAGTCCTTTCAGGCCGTGAAGCGTCGGTGCGCCGGCTGGATCTTCTGCGGGAAGCTGTGGGCGATGAGCCCAGCCAATGGTTCCCTGCGCTCACCAACACGGCTTGGCCCGATGGCGGAAGCGGCGCGCTCAACGAAAACGGGCATCCCGTGTGGCAGGCGGCCGAGTAATGGCGACAAGCTGCGATCTGGCCGCACAGGAGGTTGGCGCGGGCGTTACTGCGGCGCTGACCGCGGTGGATTGTATCGCCAGCGAGGTAAGCGAGCAGGCCTTCCTTCGACTTTCCGAAGGGCCTATGGGGACACTGCTTCCCATCCTGTTGACCTTCTTTGTCGCGTTCTTCGGCATCAGCCTTATGCTGGGCCGCTCGAACCTGTCGCTGCGCGCGCTGGCGCCCAGGATTGTGACCATCGGCTTGGTGGTAACCTTTGCCACCAGTTTCGCCGCGTTTTCGGCGGTGTTCTACAACGTGTTCGTTTTCACGCCAGACTGGCTGGCGGGTATTCTCACCAGCAGCGAAGGCTCGGCCACGGTTACCTTCGCGCAAAAGCTCGATGTGGTGTTTATCGCCGTTCAGGAAGCTTCGACTGGCCAAACTGACATCAACGTCTTCTCACCACCTGGCATGATGTGGCTGGGCGCCTTATTGTTGCTTCTGGGCACGGTGGGCTTGCTGGTCACGGCCCGCATCGGTCTTGCTTTGCTTCTTGCCGTTGGACCGATCTTTGTTGTCTTGGCCTTGTTCAATCAGACACGCGGCCTGTTTACCGGTTGGCTCAAGGGCATGCTGATGCTTTCGCTGACCCCGCTGTTTGCTGTGGTGGGCGGGTCGATTATGCTGGAAATGGCGGTGCCCATTCTGGCCGCGTTGGTCGCGACCCCCGGTGAAATTAACCAGCAGGCCGCGATGGCTTTCTTCGTTGTCGGCTTTGTGCATTGCATGCTGATGCTGATGGCGCTGATCACGTCGGCGGTGATGGTCGGGAAATGGCAGATCTTTGCGGCGATCCCGCAATCGCAAACCGATGCGCCCACCCAGACCGCTGGCGTTGTCGCGAGCCCTTACAACCCGGCTCCCGTCATGGATCGCGCTTCTCAGGTTGCTCCAGCCGCGGCTGCGACCGCTCAGCGCCGTACCGATGTGGCGGTCGCAGCGGCGATGCCCGCCAATGATACCGGATCGGCCTCCACCACTGTGCGGCAGACCACGGTTTTCGCGTCCACCTCGCAAGGCGGCGGGCCCTCATCCAAATCTTCCGCCACCTCGCGAACGCGCGGGATCGGCAACCGCTTCAAAAGCGCGCCCTCGCGCGGCGTCAAATCCACCACGGAGACACGATAATGAACCGCGCAGCCCTTTTGCTGCCTTTCGCTTTGATCGCTTCGCCTGTCATGGCGCAAGAAGGCTCCGTCTCGTCTGAAGAGAGCGCCGAGAAATCGGGCGATGCCCGTATTCAGACGCGCGTCTATGATGACGCCACGGTCTACACGATCCGGGGCAAGGTGAAGGTTCAGACCACGGTCAAGTTCGCCGAGGACGAGCTGATCCAGAACGTTGGCATTGGCGACAGCAGCGCGTGGCAGGTGCAACCCAACAAAGCGCAATCGCTGTTGTTCGTAAAACCGCTGGCGCCGCGCGCGAAAACCAATCTGACGGTGGTTACCAGCAAGCGCACCTATCTGTTCGACCTCGTGGCCTCACCCGGCAACGCGCCTCTCTATGTCCTCCAGTTCCGTCATCCTGAGCTTGAAAAAGCGAAAGAAGAAGCGCGCCTCGCGGCTATCGAAGCCGCCGAACAGGAGAAAGCCAGCGCGCTTGAAATGGCGGCGGCCAGCGATCCGTACGCGGTCGCTGATCCGGCGATGCTCAACTTTGAATGGGCGGGCGAGGGTAAGGGCGATCTTTTGCCCGCGCGTGCTTACGATGATGGCGACGCGCTGTTTCTGACATGGCCCGCGGGCACGGCCATCCCGGCGATCCTCATGCTGAACGAGGATGGAGACGAAGGGCCGCTTAATTTCACGGTGCGCGGAGACACGGTGGTAATCGATCAGTTTCCGCAGCAAGTCATCCTTCGGTCTGGCGGCGACACGGCAACGCTAACCAACACCGGTCCGACAATCATCAAACCGCGTCAGGCCAATCGTCGCTGAGGGCGGCGTACGGTCGCGGGTGAGGTACGAATATGCGCAACGATGCGATCCATGGTATGACCCATTATGATCACGTGGAGGTAAAGGTATGAAACTGGCCATGCGTCTCCCGCCTAAAAAGGGCGACAACGCAAGTTCCAGCGCGGTTGATCCGCGCGAGAGCGAAAGCGCAGAGATCATTGATCTTGCAAGCCGCAGCGCCTTTCCGGCCGTCACGGAACGCAAGTCAGGCGGCGATGGGCTGCAGATGGCCGCCGGTTTGGCGATCGTGGCCGGCCTCGGCGCTGTGACTTTGTGGAGCATGAACGCCGCGCAAACGCCTGAACCTGAGACGGTCGGCAATCCAGAGCTGAACGCGGCGCAGAGTGCGCCTGCTCCGGTGCCCGCTCGCGCACCAGCGCCTGTGCCCGCGCCGCGTCGCCCGGACCCAGCGCCCGCCCCGATCCTCGCGCGTTCGCCGGATAGCCAACGGGCCACCAACGCCAATCCTTACGCCAGCCCCACCATGGTCTATGACGCCAGCGTTGCCGCCAATCGCGCCGTCGCTTCGCCTCCCGAAGCGGTGGGCACCGCGACAAGCGCGGCCAAGTCCCCGTTTGCGGCGGGCTCCGCCCAAGCTTTTGCCAGTTCCATTGGCGGGGTGGGCGGTGCGCCCGCGCAAGCTACGCAGATGACGAACCCGTCGACCACGGTGACGCAAGGCACCTTGATCCCAGCTATTCTGGAGACGGCAATCAACACCGATGTGCCCGGCTATGTGCGCGCGGTGGTGAGCCAGGATGTGCGCAGCTTCGATGGCACCCGCGTGCTCGTGCCGCGTTCGTCGCGCCTTATTGGCCAATACCAGTCGGGCGTGCAGCAAGGCCAAAAGCGCGCTTACGTGATCTGGACGCGCCTGATCCGGCCTGATGGCGCGTCTGTGAACCTCGCTTCGCCAGCGGTCGCCTTTGATGGGACGACCGGGCTGGAGGGTAAGGTCAACACCCACTTCTTCAAGCGTTTTGGCTCGGCCATGCTTTTGTCGGTCATCGGCGGGCTGGGCGCGGTGGTTTCCAGCGGCACGTCGGTGTTTCTGGGCGGCGCGCAGACCGCGGTGCCCGATGCCGATATCAGCCCGACGATCCGCGTAAAGATGGGAGAGCCCATTCGCGTCTTTACATCGCGCGATCTCGATTTCAGCACGGTCGCCAACTAACCCTAGCTGGGTGTGCGGTCATGAGCGCTGACATTCATCCTATTGCTCCACACGCCGGCGATGAACCGCCGCTCGAGGAGCCTAGCAGCCTTGATCTGATGGCTGAACGCAGCGTCTATCTCGACGCGTATCTGGCCCCGTTCAAACGCTGGCTTGCCCGCGACACCGTGACGGAAATCATGGTCAACCGCCCGGGCGAGGTCTGGGTGGAAGACGCAGCCGAGGGCGCGGGCTTTCGCAAGATCGACACGCTCGAAATAGATGATCGCCTCGTTCAGCGCTTGGCTGAGCAGGTCGCGCGGGTCAGCCACCAGGGCATCAACCGCGAGCACCCGCTCTTGGGAGCAACGCTGCCTGATGGCGCGCGTATCCAGTTCTGCGGACCGCCGGCTAGTCGCAAGCATTGGATCATGGCAATCCGTCGTCACCGGCGGCTGGACCTTCCGCTTGACGCTTACGATGCCGGGCCGTTGACGGGAGACGTCGAGGTCGAGATGCCCGATCCGCAATTCCAGCCAATTGCCTATCTGCGCGAAGCGATCCGCCATCGCCGCACCATCCTGATTTCGGGCGGCACCAGCACGGGTAAGACCACCTTTCTCAACGCCATGCTTGGCGAGATCCCGTCCGAAGAACGCGTGGTGTTGGTTGAGGATACGCCCGAGCTGAAGTTTCCGGGCGAAAACTGTGTTGGCCTTGTCGCGGTGAAGGGTGAATTGGGCGAGGCCAAGGTGACAGCCAACGAGCTGCTCCAGGCTGCCTTGCGCTTGCGTCCGGATCGTATAGATCTGGGCGAGATGCGCGGCAGCGAGAGTGTCTCGTTCCTGCGCGCGATCAACACCGGCCACCCGGGCAGCTTTTCGACTATTCACGCCAACAGCTTGCGCGGTGCGCTTGAGCAATTGTCGTTGATGGTGATGCAGACCGGAATTGGCCTGTCGCGCTCGGATACCATCGCCTACGCCTCCAGCGTCATCGATGTGATTGTTCAGCTTGGCCGTGATGCCAACGGCAAACGCGGCATCACTCAGATTGCGGATGCGCGTTCTCTCGTTTGATCGGGTCCAAACGTCATTCTAAATTGACAAATAGGCGGCATGGCCCAAGTCGCTAGTTGCAATCGACGTGGTCGCAACGGATCACGCTTGGATCGCCTGCAACCGAAGGGATGAACGAAGAGATGAGCAGCGCGCCCATCGTCCAGGATCTACCGGAAACCAGCGCCGCGGATGCGGGGGAACGCTATTTCAACCGTGAGCTGTCGTGGCTTTCGTTCAACGAACGCGTTCTAGCCGAGGCCGAGAACACCGCTTATCCGCTGCTTGAGCGGCTGCGGTTCTTGTCGATTTCGGGCAGCAATCTGGATGAGTTTATGATGATCCGGGTGGCTGGCCTTGTCGGGCAGGCGCAGCGCGGGATTGATAAGCTTGCGATTGATGGACGCACGCCGACGCAGCAACTCGTGGCGATCCGCGCCAAGCTTGAAGAATTGTCGATCCGCCAGCAGGATATCTGGCGCACGCTCCGCCAGGCGTTGGCGGACAGCGATATTCACATTGCGGACGAACGGCGCATCAAGGCCGAGGCGCACGATTGGCTTGAGAACTTTTTCCTTGAGGAGATCCTGCCGGTCATCACCCCGCAGGCGCTCGATCCGGCGCATCCTTTTCCCTTCGTCCAGAACGAAGGGATGGGGTTGCTGTTCACGCTGACGCGTGAGGGGGATCAGGAGCAGCTGATCGAGATGATCCTGATCCCGACGGCGTTGCCGCGCTTTGTGCGGGTGCCGGGTGATATCGCCGGCACGGGCGAGGCGATCTACATCTCAATCGCCAGCCTGATCCAGCGTTACGCGAAACAGCTTTTCCCCGGCTTCAAGATTGAAGGCGATGGCCTGTTCCGCGTTCTGCGCGACAGCGATATCGAGATCGAGGAAGAGGCCGAAGATCTGGTGCGCACCTTCCGCAGCGCGATCCAGCGGCGGCGTCGCGGCCAAGTGATCCAGCTTGAGCTTGAAGAGGACTTTGATCCGCAGGCCGAAGCCATGCTGCTCGATCAGCTGAACGTGAACGAGGCCGCCGTGATCAAGACCGACGGCATGATCGGTATTGATGGTCTGTCCGAGATCGTTTCGGAAGACCGCCCCGATCTCAAGTTCGACGCATACTCCCCCCGCTATCCCGAACGTGTCCGCGAACACGATGGCGATGTCTTCTCCGCAATCCGTGAGAAGGACATTGTGATCCATCACCCGTACGAAAGCTTTGAAGTGGTGGTGGACTTTATTCGGCAGGCCGCCATCGATCCCGATGTCGTTGCGATCAAGCAGACGCTCTACCGCGCAGGGTCGCAATCGGCCGTCATTAACGCTCTGATCGAAGCGGCGGAGAACGGAGTGTCCGTCACCGCTGTGGTGGAACTCAAAGCGCGCTTTGATGAGGAACAGAACCTCAAATGGGCGACCAAGCTGGAGCGCGCCGGGGTTCAGGTGATCTACGGTTTCACCGATTGGAAAACCCACGCCAAAGTGGCGATGGTGGTGCGGCGCGAGGGCAACAAGTTTCGCACCTATTGCCACTTTGGGACGGGCAATTACCACCCGATCACGGCCAAGATTTACACCGATATGAGTTTCTTCACCGCCGATCCTAAGCTGGGGCGCGACGCGGCGAGGATGATGAATTTCGTTACGGGCTATGTCGAGCCAAAGGACCTGGAACTCATAAACATCGCGCCGCTGGATCTTCGCGAAGAGCTGAACGAACGGATCGAAGCCGAGATCGCCAACGCGCGCAAAGGCCTGCCCGCAGCGATCTGGATCAAATGCAACCAGATCACAGACCAGGACCTGATCGATCGCCTCTATTCCGCAAGCGAAGCGGGCGTGCAGATTGATATTGTGTGCCGAGGCATATGTTGCCTTAAACCGGGCGTTCCGGGGCTTAGCGAAAATATCCGCGTCAAATCGATCATCGGCCGCTTTCTGGAGCACAGCCGGATTTACGCGTTTGCCAATGGCAAGCCGATGCCCAGCCCAAAGGCTGCGGTCTTCATTTCTTCGGCTGACCTGATGGGCCGCAACCTTGATCGCCGCGTCGAAAGCCTCATCCCAATCCTGAACCGCACCGTGCACGATCAGGTTCTGCAACAAGTGCTTTTGGCCAACATGCTGGACACCGAGCAAAGCTGGTGGCTGGGCGAGGATGGCGATTATCTGCGCGTCGATCCCGGGGAAAAGCCCTTCAATTGTCACCGCTATTTCATGACCAACCCCTCGCTTTCCGGTCGCGGAGGTGCTTTGGAAGCGGGGGCAGTGCCCAAGCTTTCGCTGCGCAGGGGGCGCAGCGGCTGACCGTACGGGCCGGTCGATGATGGCTGGATGAAGGCAAAAGAGAGGCGGATGAGCTTCATACGAAGGCGAGGCGAGCGGGACGGGGCGCTCTCTGGCAGCACGGCGAGCCGAGCGATCATCGATATTGGTTCAAACACCGTCCGATTGGTTCTTTATGGCGGCACCATGCGCGCGCCAACGGTTCTGCTTAACGAGAAGGTGGCCGCGAAGCTGGGGCGCGACATCGCGGCAAACGGCCAGTTGGCCGAAGAAGCGATGGACCTTGCCATGCGCGGTCTTTCGCGATTTGCTTTGCTGCTCGAAGATCTCGAAGTCAGCGATGTCGAGACGGTGGCCACCGCCGCAGTGCGCGATGCCAGCAACGGGCCCGAATTCCTGGCGCGGGTCGAGGACATTGGCCTCAGCCCCCGTGTGTTGAGCGGAGAAGAAGAGGCAACGCTAAGCGCGCATGGCGTGGCGGGCGCTTTCCCGAACGCTCAAGGGATTGTGGCTGATCTGGGCGGCGGCAGTCTGGAGCTCGTCAACCTCAACAAGGAGCAGGTTACCGATCCGGTGTCCCTTCCGCTAGGCGCGCTGCGTTTGCCGGATTTCCGCGCCAAAGGCGATGGCGGCGACGAGGGTATGCGCAAGGCTTTGGAAAAGGCTCTGAGCAAAGGCGCAGGCGAGAGGGCTCAAAAGTCGACCCTTTACCTGGTCGGAGGCACTTGGCGCACCATGTCGGTCTTAGCCATGCAGGTAGCAGGGCATCCATTAAGCGACCCGCATGGTTTTGAGATCACTCCAAAACAGGCGCGGACGATTGCCGATGCTCTGGCGAACGAAGCTCCCGAAGACCTCAAAACCAGGGATCGAATTTCGAGCATGCGAGCCGAAATCCTTCCTGATGCCGCTATCTTGCTGCAGGCGATGCTGGGGACGCTTAAGCCGTCTAGAATTGTGTTTTCCTCATGGGGGCTGCGCGAAGGGCTGCTGTACGATCGGCTGGCCCGCGATGGGCAATCTCAAGATCCCCTGCTAGCGGGCATATCGACCTTTGCCAGTGGACGAGGGGCGTCTCCCACCTTGGCTGCGCGTATCGCCAGTTGGACGCTGGACGCGGCGCCCGCTCGCGAGCACGGGACCGAGCGCCTAAGGTTAGCGGCCACCATGCTTGCCTTGGCCTCCATGCAGATTGAGCCCAACATCCGCTTGCCGCAAGCGATCGCTTGGGCGCTGCAGAAACGCTGGCTCGCCGTCGAGGGAGCGGAACGCGCGATGATGGCGGCTGCGATCTCAGCCAATGGCAACCAGCTCGACCTCGACGAAACCGTGCGCGCCTTGGCCAGCGAAGATGCGCTGGAAGAAGCGATCCGCTGGGGCCTCAGCATCCGCTTGGCGCGAAGACTGGGTGCGCGTACACGGCGCTCGCTCGATATGAGCCGTTTGCTGATCGAAGGCGATGATCTTGTCCTGCGGCTGGCCAGCAGCCACGCGGCGCTCAATTGCGGCCCGGTCGAGAAGGATATGAAACTGCTGGCCGGACGCCTGAATTTGACGCCGCGTGTCGATATCCTAGAGGATGACAACGTGCGCGGCGACGGAGACTAGTGGGCGGACGCTTACGCGCGTTTCTCTTTCCCCGAGAAGGGCGAGAAATCGGTTTCGGTATCGAACAGATCGACGCCTTCTGCGTGTTTCAGCCAACCCACAACAGCGTAGGTGACCGGCGTCAACGCGGCTTCCCAGAAGACCTTCAGCAGCCAATTGGTGATCATCACGGTCACAACCGCTTCGGTCGTCCAGATGCCATAGAAGGCGATGGGATAGAAAATCAGGCTGTCGACGCCTTGGCCCACGACGGTCGAGACGATGGAGCGGGTCCACAAGGCGCGGCCCTTGGTCCACACCTTCATCTTGGCCATAACATTGGAATTGACGAACTCGCCTGCCCAGAACGCAACAATCGAGGCCACGACGATGCGCCACGTGCTGCCGAAAACGCTTTCGTAGGTTTGCTGGCAGATCGCCCCGGGAGGGCCATCGGGATCCACATTGTTGCCCAAGGGCCCCGGCGGGTTGTCGAAGCCGCTTGCCGCGCATGTCCAACCATCGAAGGCGGGCAGGCTGACCACCACATAGCTCATGAACGCCAAGAAGATCATGGCGGCAAAGCCGGTCCAGATGACCCGCCGGGCGCGCGCAAAGCCGTAAATTTCCGTCAGAACGTCGCCAATGACATAGCCGAGGGGGAAAAAGAGTATCCCCGCTCCATAGATGAACACTCCGTCGGGCGCGGGCCACATCCCGCTGGGCCACCAACTCACCTCAACAAAGGTCAGCTTGGCCGCGCCAATGATATTAGAGAGCAACAGGATCGCCACGAACGCGGCCATCACAAATTCGTAGAACCGAAACGTGACGGGCGCGGTGGCGGTGGCGACTATATTGTCGGTCGGATCGACGTCGAATTCTTGGGGGAGAGGTTCATTTTCCATGGGCTTTGGCCCTAGCGCGATTCCCTTCCTCGTCAAAGCGCGCTAAAGGCCTCAGCGGCGCGCGCCCTTAGCTCATCTGGATAGAGCGCGAGACTTCTAATCTTGAGGCAGCAGGTTCGAGTCCTGCAGGGCGCGCCACTTAAGTCGCAGGCGTTGCTGCGTTCTTCATAAAGCCCAAGTTCGGCTCGTTGAAATTGCCGATGTTGGGAGAGACGATGGGGATCTCGTCGGGGGTGACGCCCAGCCATTGGCCGAGCGTTGCCGAGTATTGATCCACGGACGTCGTTGGCAGCAATCGGCCGCGTCCCACTTGATCGTCGGCGTCAACCGAAATCTGCGGGGCGGTGCCATAGAAGCGCCCACCATCGACGGCGCCGCCGAGCACGAAATGGTGACCACCCCAGCCGTGATCGGAGCCGTCGCCATTCGAGGCCAGCGTGCGGCCGAAATCCGAAGCGGTGAAGGTGGTGACCTGATCGGCCGCGCCGATCTCGACCATAGCGCGGTAGAACGCGTCCATCGCGCTATCGACACCGGCCAACAAGCCTTCATGCGTGCCGATCAGCCCGTCATGATTGTCGAAACCGCCGGTGGCGACGAGGAAAACCTGCCGCTGCACTCCGATCAGATCGCGCGCGGCGATCAAGCGGGCCACCACTTCAAGCTGGCTTGCCAGGCTGTTTCCGCTGCCAAAATCGGTTGAAAGGCTGATGTTGGACAGCGCGTCGTTGATGAAGCCGGAGAACTGGATCGATCGTGCGTTGGCCATCGAGTAGTCGTTACCGAAGACATGGCCGTTGCCGGTGGTCAAGAGCGTGCGGACCGCCTCGCTGGTGGCGCCCGAGCCGTAGATGGGGCGATTGATCCCCGCGATCTCGATCGCGCCTTGCGTGGCGATCGAATAGGGTTGGATCTCGTCCCCGGAAAGAAACACCGCGTTGCCCGCTGCGTTGATGGCGGTGAACATCGAGTTCGTGTTGCGCTCTTGCGCAAGGTCAGCCAGCCGACCGCCCCAGCCGGACACGGACCCTTCCGGCTCTCCGGATTGCCATGTGGATTGCTGATCGTTGTGGGAGAATAGTTTCGCCGGGCGCGGAAAGCTTGAATTGTTGCCGCTTTCAAACTGCTGACGCGTCAGCGGCACGATCAACGGTCCCACGTTAAGCAGCGGCGCCATCACGCCTTGATCAAAGCGCGCTTTCAGGCGCGGCATTGTGGGGGCGAGCGCCAGCTGCATGTCGTCGGTAAGGACCTGATCGTCGCGCGGGATCAGGACTTGCGAGGCAAGCGAGCTTTGGCTGAGCGCGATGCCGCCTTGATCGGGCAATCCGCCGCGGATCGTGTTGTAGCGCGCGTAATTGGGCGCATCGAAGGGGATCAGCGTGTTGGCGTGGTCGTTGCCGCCCAGCAGGAACACGCAGACCAAGGCCTTATATCCGCCTTCGGTTTCAAACGCGGCCGCGTCGCTCAACCCCGCCAGCCCCATCGCGTAGCCTGAGGCCGCGCCCATGCACGCCAATTGGCTGGAGCGTCGCAGGAACGCGCGGCGCGACAGATCGTGCAGCTTGCCGATGTTGAACAGGTGCGGGCCTGGATGGGGGTTCTGCGTCATCGCTGCACCAGATAATCGTTGGAAACCATCACCATCAAAACCGCCCGGTGGATCTGGGCCAGCTTAGCCTCTTCGCTGCTTTGCTGTGTCACAGTTTGCGCGTTCAGCGCGCCGGTGATCGTGTCGCGCGTCGCTTGCGAAAGCTGGTTGCCTGTCAGCAGCAGATCAAGTTGATCGACCAAAGCGGGCGTGTCGTGCGCGATGGGGAGCTCGTCCGAATAAGTTGCCTTCACATCGAACATCCAGCCGCCGCGCCCATCAATCGTGCGCTCCATGAAGTTGACGTACCCGGCGGCGCTTGTTTCATTCACGAGCTGAAACTCGGGTGCGAGCAGATCGCGCTCGGCGGCTTGTGAATTGGGCGGGGTGAAGCCGGGGCGAAAGAAGTTGAAGACCGAGGGCGAGCGCAGCGGCGATTGCCCCAATCGGTTCGAGCTTTGCGACAGGTTCTGCATCAACCAGAAACCCGTTTCCGAGTTTGCTCCGAAGGTGCGGCCCCATTGCGCAAATCGCAGGATCGGCTCACGCAGCTTTCCAAAAGTGGGGTCCTCCAGCGATTGAGCCGAAAGCGCCTCGTCATCCAGCAGGATCGCTTTGAACACGGCGCGCAAATCGCCGCGAACGCCCGAACCGTTATCGTTGAACGCCTGCGCCACGCGCTGAACATAGCCGGGTGAGGGGTTGCTGGTGACCAGCCGCTGGATCATTTGCTGGCCGAAGAACGGGCCCACATTGGGGTGGTTGAACAGCGTATCCATCGCGATCCGCAGCGATTCTTGCGCGCCCGTTCCGGCGGGAATGGTGGTGCCCAGGAAGGTCTTTGCGTCCATGGAATGGGTGTCGCCGCGATTTGGGATCTGGAACACCAGATTGGCCGTCATCGGGTTGCGCAAGAGTTCGGCGTCGGGGATCTGCAGGGTGCCTCCGCCAAAGGCGGCTTCGGTGAAACCAATGCCTCCCGCATAATTGTAGTTGTAACCGGTGAAGACCTTGGCGATGCCGGTCACATCTTCGTTGGTGTAGGTTTCAATCGGATCGCCCGCGCCGTCGGTCCGAACCGTGCCGTCGAGGTTAAGTTCGAATAGACCGATTGAGAACAATTGCATGATCTCGCGCCCGAAATTCTCATCGGGCACCCGGCCGGTTGCGGGGTCCGCTTTTTGGTTGCCCAGCGTGTTGAGAAACACGCCCATCGCCGCGTTGAGAGTGATGGCCTCCAGAACATCGCGAAAATTGCCAAAGGCGCCTTCTTTGAGGATGTCCCAATAGGCTCCGATCGCGGTGCTGGGCCAGATGGATATGTTGTTGACCGAGACCACGAAAAACTCGGACAGCGCCAACGCCATGCGCTTGCGTACCGAATTGCTTCCGGTCAGCAGCTGGTTCCAAATCATGTAGTCGGCCGGGTCCGAGCGGAAGAACCACTGATCATCGTTGATCTGTTCAAAGCCAAGAGCGCTCAAAAAATCTTGCGCGCTGCGCTCAACCGGTTCGTTGATCTCGCGATCCAGCCAGCGTTCATAGCCATCGGATCGCATTTCCAGAATATCACCGGGCGTAACTGACAGGCCTGCGCGCAAGGCAAAGCGCGCGGCTTCGGCGTCGGTGTCAGGCGTAAGAACCGGCGGAGGGGTGGGGGTAGGCGTGCCTCCGATGGGCGGAGTTCCGGAGCCGCCTCCGCTTCCGCCAGAGCCCCCGCACGCGGCGGTGGCTAGAGCCAGGGCGGAAACAGCGCCCACATAGGTCGCTTTCGTGGACGAGCCCGCGTCTTTGCCGTCGAGAAGCGTAAGGCCATCGTCCTCAGCGTCCAGCGTTTCCAGCGTCGATTGCTCTTCGATCACGCGCCCCTCTCTGGGTGACCATGAATTCGGCAGCAAGTCTGAGGCGCAGGGCCGTGTTAGTCAAATTCATGTTTGTCGCGGTTTGAAGCGGCGATCGAGATCTCCCACGCGCTTGGTCGCATATTCGTAGCGGTTTGTATCGAGAGCGCGAACCAACGGGCATGAGTCGGCTTTTGTTCATGTTCGATGACAGATGTAGTCGCAGGTTACTCAAAGGAGATTCGCTATGCGCTTTGTTTTCGCTTCGCTCACCGCTTTCGCTGTCCTCGCCGCGCCGTCGGTCGCGAGCGCGGGAGAGCCCGTTATCATCGTTGATGGCAAGCATCGCGGCTTGTCGATCTCGCCCAACAACGACAGCAATCCGTGGTGGGTCGATTACAAGACCGATATCAG
>ERZ1740070.1782-NODE-1782-length-13076-cov-11.354658_pt1 | contig 13076 bp, 13 predicted proteins | sample MGYA00581734_ERZ1740070 | MGnify/ENA primary metagenome ERZ1740070 (study PRJEB43018, sample SAMN04849744) | marine metagenome | isolation source: floating plastic debris | place: Pacific Ocean | collected 2008-09-01 | study: EMG produced TPA metagenomics...
GGCATCCGATATGCTAATCGAAATCATGCTTGGGTCACAAAACGAGGACGAAATTGTCGCTGCAGCACGGGCGTTTGATCGGTTTTTGCGGTGGGGGCACCACACAATACCGCTCTGGCATGAGGTAGAAGACTGGTATGTGCATGCTTCCGGCCTTGGTTTTCCTGATTCCGGGCGCGTCAGAGTGGACCCGGCTGAACGCTGGTTCTGGATAAGGTGACCGATGATCTTTTACTTCGACCCGCGACTCTGCGCAGTTTCTTGGCGTTCCCTTAGATTTCGCTATCATACTGTCTGTAGAGCCGGGTCATGGCACGAAACAACAGCCTTCTCAGACTTCCCGCACGACCTGAAAAGTCGTACGGGAAAATGCCGTTTATTCAGTTGGCGTTACCGGCAAAACCACCAACGAGGACACCGTCTTGATCATGCCCGGCAAAGGCACCAACAACACGGTCTTCGCCAATGGCTCCGTCCAACGTGGCTGTGACGCCATCAAATGTGACCGAGCCATCCAAATCTGTACCGTCAAACGTACCATTGACGACAAGGCCATTGTCGGCACCCGTAACGGTGGCGCTGGCAGTTGTGAAATCCGCGATCAGTGTCAAGTTTCCTGCGCGCTCAATTTCTGTATTGCCGCGCGTCCGTGTAAAGTCATATGCTGCGTTGTAGCTGACTGAACCTGTTGTGGTTAAGGCGTCACCGACGCCTATACCTGTGCGGAAGCCTGCAACACCCAAGAAATCATCTGTGCCCCGGACACTGCCATAGGCATAGCCAAAACCAAAACCATTGCTGAAGGTAGTATATGTTTTGTTGATACCAGCGCCGCTGTAGTTCTGATCCGGAATGGTACCATCAGCATTCAAGGCAATGATCGCGGAGGTTGGATCAGGGTTTGTATCAACATCACTGCGCGATACATTGGTTGATGTACATGCTGCGGTTAAAACGACCAAACCTACTAAAGAAACAGATCGAACGTCTAACATTTCACGCCCTTTTCTATTAATAATTTCAATCAAGTTTACTTAATATCGCATCGTGGCTTTTTGAACCTGCAAAAGAGATCTTTCTTGACCCCCCCCAAGAAAAATACTTGAATAAATACAATGGCTTGAATACGCCATCAAATCGCGACAGCCTCAGACCCCGCATTTATTAAGAATGGTGCGGCGAGTTCGAAGAAATGCTGCGTCAGCAGTCGTTTTATCCGCATTCATAAACCTAGACGAGTTACGAACCAGCGCAGCCTTGTAAGAGTTGCGGAAGCGTGCCGACTAAACCCGCAAACATCAGGGACCAAGACACGCACCAACTACATCCCTCCCGATTTGGCTTGGGCGATCATCTCAACAACGCGGCGGCGCAGTCCCGCAGGAATGGCAGTGTTTTCGAGTGATAGAAAGCCCTGAACGATCAGATCGCGTGCGGCGTCCTCTTCGATGCCCGCCGCCATCAAATAGTTCAGCTTGTCGCTGTCGATCATCCCAACACTCGCCTCGTGGCTTAGCATCGCGCCTTCTGCCTTCGCCTCCAAAGCCGGGACAGCCCGGATCGCGCCGTCATTTGTCAGTTTCAGCCCGTCACAGCCCAGAAACCCGTTAGTTCCTGCCATATTGCCGATCAGATGGGCGTTATTGATGATCGTCCCTCCGGCCGAGACCATCCGCGCGAGATCTTCTGATTTTGCACCGGGGCCGTTCAAATGGGTCTCTGTCTCGATCACACGTTCCGTACCCGCTGCGGCAAAGATGATGGCTTGGCTCACTGCATTCGTGTTCGAGCCCATTGTCACCTTGGATCGGCTGAGGTCATTGGCAACCGGTGCCATCTTGATCGCCGTCGATTGACTGCGCGCGCCTTCATCCATCTGAGCATACCCGTAGGAAACGATATCCATACCCTCTCCCCAATGCTCAATCGTTACCGCATTGCAAGATGCATCCTTGCGCATATAACACTCACCAATCGAGACATGGCGGCCCTTATGCACACTCGATGGCACGGCAGAGCCTGAGATCATGTCTACCGAAGCACCTTCATCAATCAGCATGATGTCATGGGTGAACTGCCGTCCTTGTGGAGTTTCGAGCAAGGTGAAGGTCTGCACGGGCAGAGTGACCTGCGCGCCCGGTTTGACCCAGACAAAATGGCCCAATGGCGCATTGCGCTGTTCAGCAATCAGTGCGATGTCCTCATTCGCATCCGGCTCAACCAAGCCGAACATCAGGTCCTGCACAAAGTCGTAAGTGCGCAAGGCCTCGGCCAATGACATCACTTCAACGTCCGGATCGCTGGACTGGGCAAGCCGCACCGTGCCATCGACCAGTACAGCTGTTGCAGCCCTTTCGGACAAATCCTCAAACCCCACATCATGCAAGATATCGCGTTCTTCGTTGCTTAGATCAGTACGCTGATCCATCGTCATCTCCTTTTGTTGAACGCACGGGTGATCAGGCCGCTGGCACTGTGTAGCCGCCGGTTTGAACATGGGCGAAAAGGGTCTGGGGGTCGCTTGAATGCAGAATGCGGCCATCTTTCATGATATGGGCCTGGTCCGCTTTCACGTGGTTTAGGATCAGGCCGGTATGCGTGATCACCAGGCCCGAACAGATGCGACCGTCGCGATCAGGCGCGCGCACCGCGTGCGCAATCGCCTCGCCCACATCAATCACGTGTTCCAGATCAACGCCGCTTTCCGGTTCGTCAAACATCAAAAAGCGCGGGTCCTGCAGCATCAGCTTCAGCACCTCCCAACGTTTGATCTCTCCCCCTGAAAAGCCAACATTCATGTCACGGTCCAAGAAATCGCTCAGATCAAGCGCGTTTGCATGGGATGCCAATTGGTCATCAGCGCCAAGCGCCTGCGCAAAGCTATGTAAGGAGACACCGTCAATGCTAGGGGGCCGTTGATAGGCCAAACCGATCCCCAGCTTGGCGCGTTCATGCAAACTAAGATCTCGGATTGGGCTGCCATGAAAAAGGATTTCACCGGCATGTATCTCGAAGGGCGGCAGGCCCATGATGGTTGCCAGCAGGCTTGACTTGCCGGAGCCATTTGGCCCCAGCAGCACATGCAACTCTCCCTCAGGCAGTATCATATTGACGTTTTCGAGGATTGTTGCGCCGCCGATCCCAACAGTCAGGTCCCGGATTTCCAGCATTGGCACCTCCATTCCTGATAAAAACAGTATACTATAAAACTAACCCATGCGAAATGGGTTTCTGAAGGAGATAGCGCATCAACAGCGTGCGCGATTGACAAAGATCAATTGTTACTGAGGACGCAGCACATGAACACGGATTTCTGGCACGACAAATGGAAAAAGGGTGACATCGGGTTTCATGAAACACGCACAAACCCCAGTCTGATTGTGCATTTTCCCGAGGTCGGCCCATCAGCACCGGCAATCGTCTTCGTACCGCTTTGCGGCAAGACACGTGATATCGCCTGGCTCCTTGACCAAGGCTACCAGGTTGTCGGCGCTGAACTGAGCGAGCGGGCGGTCATCGATCTCTTTCATGATCTGGGGATGATACCGGACATCGCGAAACATCATGCTGGATCGCGGTTTTCAGGGCCGGATGTTACCATCTTTGTTGGTGATATTTTTGATCTGGCACCGGCCGATATCGGTGTTGTCGACATTGTCTATGATCGCGCCGCGCTGGTCGCATTGCCATATGACATACGTGCGGCTTATGCGCAGCAGGTCGCTGCGCTCTCTGGCGACGCACCGCAGCTGCTATTGTGTTTCGAATACGATCAACAGGTGATGACAGGGCCGCCGTTTTCGGTCGACCAAAACGAAATCAGGCGCGTCTATGGTCAGATGTTTGGCATTGATAATCTTGGGCGAAAACCAATTTCAGGGCCGCTCAGAACCCGACTTGCGGCATCAAGTATGGCCGATCATACCGCTTGGCATCTATCATAAAGCAAGAGTGTCCGTGGCGGGCAGCTGGCTTGCTTGGGAAAGCAAAGTACCCCGATTATGTGATCGCTGCCGCCTTTGACACCGGCGCTTAGACGAGGTCCATCCCGTCGACTTCTTCCCAGATTTCATCCCAGACCTGACGCGCGCGGCCACGTTGACGCACGCCTTGCGCCGCTTCGCGGTTATCCATCATGCCGTCGCCCTGGACGACAATCAGTCCGACCATACCGACCGTTGCGTGCGGCGTGCATTTGTAGCCGTAAAAGCCCGGCACGCTGACTGTGATCTCAATATCGTCATTGATGGCACCTTCCCAGTTCTCTGCTCCATCTGGCATCATTTCTGGAATACTCTCGCTGTTATGGCCCCGGTCAACTGATATGAATTTCACTGTGTCGCCGGGCTGCGCCACAAGGATGCGCGGGATATAGACCTGACGCGCACGCGGATTATCTGGGTCCGCATTCAGCATCTGAACTTCATGCGTTACTGGTTCTTGCGCCATAACAGGCCGGGCCAGAAGGGCTGCAGCGCTGGTCGCAATGGCTGCACGGCGGGTGAAATGAAAAGGCATGTCGTCTCCTGTCAAGTATTGCGGTGTCAGCGGGCGACAGCTGGCGAGACGGTTTCCGTTGTTGTCAGTATGACGAAAATCCCCTAAAGTCGAGCATAATTGTCAGGAATTGATATGCTGCAACGCCTCGCCATCGTAACAGTCCCTCTGATCGCGCTTTCCGCGGCAGACGCGCATGCAGGGTCATGTGTTGGGGCAGGGGAGTACCTGTTAGAGCGGTATGCACGAAGTGGCGATCCACATGCGCAGTTTCAATTGTCCGAAACGCTTTCTTCAGAAGGCTGCCCGCAAGAAGCACTGCGCTGGCTACACCGCGCAGTTGCGCAAGACCATGCCGAAGCGACATTCATCCTGGGAATTCGCCACATCACCGGGACCGGTGTTGCCGAGGATTTGTTGCACGGCCTTGGCCTGATGGAAAAAGCGGCCAGAATCGGCCATCTCGAGGCACAATTTCAATATGCGATGGTGCTGTTGGATTCATCCGCGTCGCATGATCACCGTGATCAGGCGCTTTACTGGCTGGGGGCGGCTGCATCGCAAGGTGATACGAAAGCAGCGCTCACCTTGGGACATATCTATGCGGCTGGCCTTCACGGAGTTGAACAGCATGCATGTCAAGCATCGGACTGGTTTGAAGCTGCAACACTTCTGGCGCGCGATGTTGACCTTGATGTCTCGAACCTGATCCCAGACGATCTGCGTTGCGATACCTAAGTTTCAAATAACGGCGAACGCAGGTCCCGTAGCGCAGCCCTGAAGACAACCGCGCCCAGAACAGCGGCAATGAGCAGCATTTTCAAGAGCACATAAGGCTGCCCGACCGGCTCATTTCTTTTTGCGATACCTGAATTCAAGAGCGTTCCGCCATCCGCGACCACCTGGACACCCTGCGCGACCAGCTCACCCTTCGAAAAAGTAAGCACATGAAAACGGATGTCATCGCGACCAGTCTCAGGCAGCTTTATCCACAGATCACCATATCCATTTGTGGGATAAATGCTATGGCCCGCATAAACGTACAAATCCGATATTTGAAAAAGCTGCGGTGCATCGTCAAACGAACATAGTGTGACTGCCGTCAACGCGTCCCACGGTGTGGTAAAAGGGATCGCGTCAGTGATTGGATGCACCATCATGCCCATCGCCTCTGCATGGACAGGCGCCGCGTCAACCTCGAAAGAGACTGTCGCAAAAGTCTGATCGCCAAGTGGCGCAGTGTCGGTGCGGAGATTACGTAGATCAATAATGCCGCCATCATCAGGCTGGAAATCAGGAAGACGACCAATAACCGACGCGACCATGCCGCCGGGCATCTTGACGAAGACATCGATAGACACTTCGCCACGGTTGATAATCATTGTTGCATCAGCGTCGCGCGCGAGAGCGGCTATCGGCAAGAAGCCAATGAAAAAGACAACAGCTAGGCTCAGGCGTTGTGGGATGGTTGTCTCCACCTTTGGTCATAATGAAGCATCGATGCGACGTGTTATTGCATAATACTAAATCTTGACAAAATTACTATGTTTTTTCGTTTATAAGGGCCGGGTAGGGCTAAGCACAGAAAAACCCTTTAAGTAATTGTGATAGTGTTTTCCGCCAGCAAATCCGCTGCTGAAAACGACATGCGGCAAACAATTGTGCATTATGCGGAGCAAGGCATTTGTCACCTTGAAATCCGATTAGGAATGAACGCAATTCGGTCTGGCGCGAAACCCAACAGACTTATGATCGATCTGAAGGATTTCGCGTGAGGTCATTTACCGACTGCTTATCAGAATGTCCGTGATACGGTCAGATTGATACTGCGGCCCGCGCGCCGGATATTGGCGCTTTGCAGATGGGTTCGGTAATCCTCATCCGCGACGTTTGACACACCAAGACGGACGGTTAGGTCCTCGAAAGCACCATCATCCGGTGTCCATGCAGCATAGATGTCGTGGATGAACTCGCTTGGTGTTTCGATCAGTGTTGGTGGGCCACCCATCCCCGCCTGGTTTCGCGACTTACTGTCGTAATATGTGCCGGTCCAGCCCAGTTCCAGATCTGCGGCTGGGAAGCGGGTGCCCAACGACAAAACCAATGTGTCCGCCGGGATCTGGTTTTCAAGATTGGGGTTCAATGCGTCCGGATCGCTTTTGTTCTCCCCATCCAACGCAGTGTAGGCGAGCGATCCAAAGACCCGCTCAGATTCGTAGGCAGCCTCCAGCTCCACCCCTTCGATCTGTGCTTCGTTGATGTTGGTAAATGTTGTTTCGCCGGGCCCGCCGGTCACATTGCGGGCGATCAGATTGTCCAGATCGTTGCGGAAGATGACTGCTTTGAAAGAGAGCTGATCCTGACCAAGGATCACATTATCCTGGCTATAGGCCAAGCCCAACTCAACATTTCGGCTTTCTTCGTTTTCCAGCGTCCTTGCAGACACCTGATCTGGGCTACCAGGCCCGCGGAAAGGGAAAGTGTCGTAAAGCTCATCCACGACTGGAAGCCGCTCCGTATATGAGGCGGAGCTAAAGACCGCGACCGCATCGGTAAGCTGATAATGCACGGCAAGTGTCACGGCACGTCCTTCATCGTCCAGCTTTTCGTCGGTGGGGACCAGATCACCGGGCGTTGTTTCCTGAAAATCGATGCGCGCACCTGCGAGAAGTGTCAGGCTTTCATCCAAAATGAATTCGTTTTGGGCGAAAACGCCAATCGTGTCGGTGGTGCCCTCGGGGTGGAATGACGCGTTCTCGGCCGATGCACGGGTGCTGACACGATCCTGCGTGCTAACATCAACACCATAAGTCACATAGTTTTCGAATGCCGCGCCAACCACTTGAGCCGTGTTTTCAACGCGGACGCCAACGCCCTCATATGCGTAATCGGTGTCGAACACGGCAGCAAATGGCGGACCCCGAAAATCCGTGATGTTGTTTTCGGATTTGCTGTAGGACAGCTGTACCGTCAGGTCGATGAAGGCGTTATCGACAGGCGTATAGCCATATTTGATAAAGGCGGTTGTATCGATAACCTCGCGATCAACGATGCCGAAATCCGCCAGGCTGTCGACGATGTCCAGAACCTGATCATCCGCCTCCCCCTGATAGCGGATGTAAGCCGCTTCAACTTCATGTTCTAGCGCCTCACCAAAGGAGAAGGTGCCTTTGATCAGCGTGTTGTACTCGGTGATTTTGGTACCAAGGATATCTTCACCATCGCCGCTTTGCTGAAAATCGCTATCATCATAGATGAAACCGATCAGACCATCGAACCGCTCGTCCGGGGCGAAGGCGAGGAATGTCGCGGATTCGACACCTTCGCCATTGCTGCGGTATTCCAGCTTCTGATCGACACCAAAGGGGTCACCCGGGTCTAGGAAGTCCGACGCATCCTTGGTTTCAAGCGAGATGACACCGGCCAGCGCGCCCGCGCCATAAAGCGTGGATGAGCCGGGGCCGCGCAAGATCTCAACCCTTTTGAAAAACTCGGGATCGGTGAAAAGAGAGCCTTGCCGATAGGATTCGTAGTACTTCCTGACCCCGTCGATCACGGTCACGATGCGTGGTTCATCTGCAGAGGTACCGCCCCCGATCCCGCGGATGTTGAAACTTTCGCCAAAGCGCGATTCTGACCCGACGGTAGAAACACCGGGGCTGCGCTCAAGCACATCGCCAATTGTGCCGGGCTGCACCTCGGCAATATCCTCCTCTTCCAGCACAGAGATGGATTGTGGTGCGTCAATCGCCACTTTCTCGGCACCGGCCCCCAGCACGATCCGGCCTAATGGTGTGAAAGTTTCGGTTGTGTCCTGTGCAAATGCTGGCACCGACAGGGCCAGCGACATCGCGACCGAGGCGCGCAGCAGAGGACGTTTGGATTGTAAGATACGCATGAGCTTCCCATTCATTTCTTGCGCGTGCATGCTGGCAGGGGAGCTGGCGGCAGCTGTTAACCTTTTCGGGTTAGGAAGGCTGACTAAAAGAGTCAAGTTTGATCTACGCAGTGCGGTGTTGCGACGCATTCACCTATTGAATTGCGAATAATCACGACCGTAGCTCTTTAATACTGATCAAAAGGCAACTTCGCTCTTGCATCTTTCAAATAAGTCCTAGTAATTTAGTCAAGAATACATCCTCGTGTACTCTCTCAGCCAGGCAAACGTTTCTTACTGCCGAGCCACAGTTTTTTTGTTATTGCAACAAGACAAGGTGGACCATGGCAGAGGCACAGCCGCTTACACCCGCAGATATCCGCGATGCCTATCGCGAAAACCCGAAGACCCGCGAGCGTGACTTGGCCAACAAGCTGGGTATCAGCGAGGCAGCACTGGTGGCCGCCCACTGCGGGGATTTGGTAACCCGGATTGATCCGCATCCTGACACGATCATGGGGCTTGCCTGTCGCCTTGGCGAAGTCATGGCGCTGACGCGCAATGAAAGCTGTGTACACGAAAAGGTAGGGGTCTATGACAATTACCACACTGGCGGTCACGCAGCGATGGTCCTGACAGAAGAGATTGATCTGAGGATTTTTCTCGCTCACTGGAAGCACGCCTTTCTGGTGGAAAAGCACACCGAAGAGCAGATGCGCCGTAGTGTGCAGGTCTTTGATGCGGCGGGCGATGCGGTCCACAAGATCTTTCTGCGTACGACCGAGGGGCATGATGTGTGGGAAGTGTTCCGAAAAACAAACGCGCATGCCGATCAAAGTCAGGAGATTGATACCAAACCACGTCAGGCCCCAGAGGCCCCGAAAGCAGATGCCGCAAATGCCGATATCCTGCGCAAGGAATGGGCGCGCATGACCGACACGCATCAATTTATGCGCCTGACCAGCAAGCTGAAGATGAACCGTTTGGGGGCTTATCGGATTGCCGGGCCAGAGTTCGCACGCGCCTTATCGGTTGATGCGGTCTCGCGTGCTTTGGCGGACGTGGCCGCACTCGGAGTTCCGGTCATGATCTTCACAGGCAATCGCGGCTGCATCCAGATCCATACCGGCCCAATTGAAACCTTGCGCCCTATGGGGCCTTGGCAGAACGTGATGGACCCACGTTTCAATCTGCATTTGCGCGGTGATCACATTGCCGAAGTTTGGGCGGTGAAAAAGCCAACCAAACGGGGGCTGGCGACATCAATCGAAGCGTTTGACGCCGATGGCGCCCTGATTTTGCAGATTTTCGGCGTCGGAAAGGAAGGTCAGGACTACAGGCAGGACTGGGCCGACATCGTCTCACGCATGCCCAATGCCACAGAAAGGGAGGTAGTGTCTTGAACATGTGGTTGAGAACACTGGCTAGACTGCTCATCGCAGCTCTCCCCACCACCACCGTCGCCGAAGGGGACAAGAATGTCCTGGCCATCGGTGGTTCGGTGACAGAGATCATTTATGCCTTGGGCGAGGGGGATCGTCTGATCGGACGCGACAGTACGTCGAGCTATCCGCCCGAAGCGGCTAGCTTGCCTGATGTCGGTTACATGCGAGCGCTCGCGCCCGAGGGCGTGCTGTCGGTCAGGCCTGGTATGATCATCTCAGAAGACGGAGCAGGGCCGCCCGAGACAATTGAAGTTCTGCAAGCCGCTGATATTCCTTTCATTACAGTGCCCGGTAGCTATTCAGTCGAAGGCATCGTGCAGAAAATCCTTACCGTAGGTGAGGCGCTGGATGTGGAAGCGGCCTCTATCGCCTTGGCGAGCGATGTGCGGATGAAACTGCAAGAGGCCGAAGCGGCCGCCGATGCGCTTGCAGGTGAAACGCCTAAGCGTGTTCTTTTTGTCCTCAGTACGCAAGACGGCCGCATTATGGCGTCGGGCACCAACACTGCTGCATCAAGCATTATTGAAATGGCTGGCAGTGTAAATGCCGTAACTGGCTTTGAAGGGTACAAACCCATGAGCGATGAGGCCGTGATTGCCGCTGCACCTGATGTCATCTTGATGATGGACCGCCGTGGAGACCATTTCGTCGCAAACGAAGACCTGTTTGCGCTTCCTGCCATTGCCGCAACACCAGCCGCACAAACGCAATCGGTGGTTCGTATGAACGGTCTCTATCTTTTAGGCTTCGGGCCGCGCACGGCGGATGCAGTGCTAGAGCTGACTACATCCCTTTACAAAGGCTAGAGTGATCATTTCGGAGCAGATATCCAGTCCGGTTGCGCCCAAAAACCGGCGGACGGTTGCGCGCCAGGCGCATGTCTGGCTTGCGCTTGCGCTACTCCTTGTGGCGGTGCTGAGCCTTGCCACCGGGCCCACAGGCACCTCACTTTGGAGTGCGCTCGGCAAGATGTTCAGCGGCAAACCTCTGACCGCGATGGAGCGGGTCGTGCTGTGGGATATCCGGATGCCGCGGCTAATCATTGGTATTCTGGTTGGCGCAGGCCTCGCCGTCTCTGGCGCACTGATGCAAGGGCTTTTCCGCAACCCGCTGGCCGATCCCGGCCTTGTCGGGGTGGGTGCGGGTGGCACGTTAGGCGCGATCCTCGCGATTGTGCTTGGATCCACCTTACCCATCTGGTTCAGCGACATTGTGGGCAACATGCTGATCCCTGTCTCTGCATTTTTTGGCAGTTGGCTGGTGATTGTCGTGCTTTACCGCGTGTCGACCCGCCATGGGCGCACGTCCGTTGCCACAATGCTGCTGGCTGGCATCGCGCTGGCCGCTTTGGCAGCCGCACTATCGGGTATCGTGATCTTCATGGCCGACGATCAGCAATTGCGCGACCTGACATTCTGGAGTCTAGGGTCACTCGCCGGGGCGACATGGACCAAGGTCGTGATCACCGCACCTTTGATCTTGATTGCAATTGGCGGCTCACTTTTTCTGGGCCACGGATTGAACGCGTTGGCCCTGGGAGAGGCGACTGCGTCGCATCTTGGTATCGCAGTACAAAGGCTGAAACTTCTGACAATCCTCATTGTCGCGATGGCGACAGGTGCAGCCGTCGCTGTGTCGGGTGGCATTGGCTTTATCGGAATCATCGTACCGCATCTTTTGCGACTGGCGACCGGTCCAGATCATCGGACTTTGCTTTTGAATGTCGCGCTGCTAGGGGCAGCAATCCTTTTGACGGCTGATATCATCAGCCGTCTGATTATCGCACCGGCCGAACTGCCGATTGGCATTGTCACGGCAGTGCTGGGTGCCCCGGTATTCTTGTGGATCCTTCTGCGGCGGCGCGGTCTGGTGGATATGTAACTGATGATCAGCGCGCGCGATATCCGGGTCGAGTTTAGCAAAAAACCGATCCTTCATGGGGTGGATTTTAATGCGCGCCCGGGCGAAGTCACCGCAATTGTCGGCCCTAACGGCTCAGGTAAAACAACGCTTTTGCGCGCACTTACTGATGAGGTGCACTGGACCGGACAGATTAGCGTCAATGACCGCGATATCCATGCCTACAAACCATGGGAACTCGCAGCGATCCGCGGTGTGCTACCACAAATCGCAACAATTGCTTTCCCTTTCACTGTGATTGAGGTCGTGCGGCTGGGCCTCACGTCCGGCACCCATGGCGGCGAAGACAGGATCGTGCAGCAGGCGCTGCAGAGAGTCGGTTTGGCTGGCTACGAAAACCGCTTTTTTCAGGAGCTTTCGGGCGGCGAACAGCAACGCGCGCATCTGGCCAGGGTGCTCTGCCAGGTCTGGGATCCGATGCGTGACGGCACGCCGCGATGGCTGCTTTTGGATGAACCGGTGGCGAGCCTTGATATTGGTCATCAGCTTTTGATCATGAATTGCTTGCAGGATTTCGCACGACGGGGCGGCGGGGTCGTCGCGGTGATGCATGACCTGAACCTGACAGCGATGGTTGCCGATGCGGTCACGATGATCGCCCGGGGTGAGGCTATTGCGCAGGGACCACTGCCAGAGGTTTTTACCGATCACTGGCTGTCTGCTGCCTATCAGTGCGACCTGAAAACCAATGCGGTGCCCCCCAACCCAAGCGCATTCATCTTGCCGCAAACCGCCGCCCTACGCGGGCATTGATGCGCCAAGACTTGATTGGCCCGCCAAACCCCGGCATGCTGATGTTGTCACCCATGGTCCACGCACGCTCTTGGGATCTAAGGCAGCACTTTTTCATCATAACACCAGAAAGAGGACCTCACATGTTCATCGCCATGAATCGCTTCACCGTCGCCAAAGAGAACGAAGAGGCGTTCGAGGCGCTTTGGCTGGGCCGCGACAGTTTTCTGAAAACGATGGACGGGTTTGTCGAATTCCAGATGCTCAAAGGTTCAGAGGCCGACGATGGCACACGGCTTTATGCTTCGCACACGGTCTGGTCATCAGAAGAGACCTTTCGCGCTTGGACTCGCTCAGACGCATTCCGCGCAGCGCATAAGGACGCAGGAAACACGGCAAAGCTGTATCAAGGCAGCCCGCAGTTCGAAGGCTTTAGCGTAATCCAGACAATCGCGTGAAATCTCTCAACTCATGCGTGGCCACGAGCGAGAAGCTCCGGCACATGGAGACAGTGTTTTTTAACATAAGATAGATTACGCGCTTTGTGATAGTGTAGCCGCAAAGCTAAAATGTCACCCATCTGCAATTCAGGAATGTCACTCTCG
>ERZ1740070.1784-NODE-1784-length-13066-cov-5.101837_pt1 | contig 13066 bp, 8 predicted proteins | sample MGYA00581734_ERZ1740070 | MGnify/ENA primary metagenome ERZ1740070 (study PRJEB43018, sample SAMN04849744) | marine metagenome | isolation source: floating plastic debris | place: Pacific Ocean | collected 2008-09-01 | study: EMG produced TPA metagenomics...
TCTGTGTAGCTCGACTGAGTGAGCAGAAAGGACACTTATTACTACTAGAAGCTATCAAGCAGCTAGCTAATAATGGTCATCGATTTAAGGTAGTGCTTGTGGGAGATGGAGAACTTCGTTCTGAATTAGAAAAAATTATCGCGGAGTGGAAGATTGAAGAGTTTATAGAGATTACGGGTTGGGCAAGTGGTGCTGTTGTCAGAGAAAAGATACTTGAGTCCCGTGCCTTGGTTTTACCCAGCTTTGCAGAAGGATTGCCAGTAGTTATCATGGAGGCTCTAGCTCTAAAACGACCAGTTATCAGCACTTATATTGCTGGTATTCCAGAACTACTAGGGCATAACACCTGTGGTTGGTTAATTCCTTCCGGAAATGTAGATGCTTTAGTAGAAGCCATGGATAAAGCAATCTGTGCGCCAATTTATGTTTTGGAAGAGATGGGGCAATTTGGCTCGAATCAAGTCAATCAAAAACATAATGCAACTGTAGAGGCCCAAAAACTACTTTACTTATTTAAAGATTTGGCGGATCCTGAAAATGAAACTATTTTTTCTAAAGTTAGTCATCCACTTATAACTAAAGCTTCTCAGAATGTTTAATCTTATTCTTCCGCAAAAAACATCTAGCTTGCTAGATGTTTTTTGAGAACCCATACGAAAGTTCTCTTATATGAAAAGTACTTTAATTTTGAGGTTGATGTTTGTTTGACTAGTAAATTATATTCTTATTAGTTGATTTATGGATATTGACTCAACAAATGTGATTTTAGTAGCTGATTCTCTAGTTTGTTTCTATAGCTAACAAGAAACATGCAATTGTCGGTATATTTTTTTAGTGGGAGCATTGCTCTATGGAGCCCAAAGAATACGAAGGAGACATTGACTTCCAAAAGTATTGGTTAATCTTAAAACGCCGCTGGCTGTTGGCAACCGTAGCCTGTGTTGGAATTACCTCTCTATCGGCTGTTTTTGCACTGCTAGAACAACCTGTTTACGAATCTAGTGGGAAGCTACTGTTTGAGTCTGACCGTTCTACTGCTTTGGCTGGAGTTGAAGGGCGGGTTGGAGAACTAGAAGCTCTTACACTAGGAGATAATCCACTACAGACCCAGGCTGAAATTCTTAAAACGACTGAAATTGCTGAGAAGACTATTAGTGCCCTTAATTTAAAGGATGATGAGACAGGAAAACCACTCGATCCTAGGATACTGGTCGAAGGCTTAGATGTAGAAACAATCACCGGAACTGACGTGATGACTGTGAGCTATGGTTCCCCTGAACCAGAAGTGGCAGCTGAAGTTGTCAATCAAGTAATGGCTGCCTTTTTAGAGCAGAATATCCTCACAAACCGAGCTAAGGCAGCAGCAGCACGAAAATATATCGAACAAGAGCTTCCTGAAAGTAGAGCAGCGGTTCAAGCAGCAGAGAACGCAATACGCCAGTTCAAGGAGCAGAATCGAATCGTAGTATTAGAAGAAGAGGCCAGTACATTTGTTCAGATACAAGGCGATTTGGACCGAGAGATCACAGTGTTGAAGGCCGATCTAGAGGACGTAATTGCTCAGGCAGCTGAACTGCGCCGACAAGTTGGAACCAGCTCTGAACAAGCCGTCGATAGTAGTGCGTTGAGCGAAGCACCAGGTATACAGGAGGTTTTAGTTCAACTCCAGGAAACTCAAAGTCTATTAACCGTTGAACGTACGCGCTACCAGCCCAACCATCCAGCCATAATTAATCTTGAACAGCAAGTCACTGCTCTCAACGATTTGTTGCAAGAGCGTGCAGCTGACATCTTAGGGAATACTTCCTCTGTCTCAACCGGAGATTTGCAAATGGGGGAATTACGTCAGCAGCTCACCGCAAATCTAGTTCAAACGGAGGTTCAGCGGCTAGGGCTATCTCAGAGAATGCAAGAGCTAAGCGCAGCTCGAGAAGTATTTCAGCAGCGTTCCGATGTCTTTCCAATCTTAGAGAAGGAAGGTCGAGAGTTAGATCGCCAATTATTAGCTGCAAATACTGCCTATGAAACGCTCTTAACTAGACTCCAGGAAACACAAGTAGCAGAAAATCAGAATATCGGGAATGCCCGTATCATTGAGGCAGCAATGAGGCCTATGGACCCAGTTGGTTCAAATAGTAAGCTGCTTGTCGTGGCAGGTGGATTTGTTGGCATCTTAGTAGGGATATCGCTCGCCTTCCTATTGGACTTAATGGATAGTTCAGTCAAGACAGTGAAGGAGGCGAAGGAAATCTTTGGTTATCCATTACTCGGGCTTATTCCTATCTCAACTCTTAGGGAGCGATCTCCTATTGGAACGTTCAAATCTGAACCAGACGTGCCAATAGTTAGAGTACAAGATGCACCAAGATCTGCTGTCGGTAAAGCATACCAAATGTTGCAGGCAAACCTAAAATGTGTCAGCCCAGATAAACAGTTGAAATCAGTCGTTATAAGCAGCTCGGTGCCTCGTGAGGGGAAATCGGAGGTATCTGCCAATCTTGCCGCATCTATGGCTCAAGTTGGGCGGAAGATTTTGTTAGTTGACGCCGACTTACAAAATTCAATGCAGCATCATATATGGAATTTAACAAATGTGGTGGGGTTGAGCCATGTCATTGTAGGGCAAGCCAAGCTGGATGAGGCTATTCATACGATTAACCCCTATCTTTCAGTGCTTCCAGGGGAGTTGTGCCGCCAAATTCAGTAGCACTGCTCGACTCTGAACGGATGGCATCATTAGTAAAAGACTTTTCAGAGGATTACGACTTTGTTATTTTCGATACACCACCCCTAACAGGAAATGCTGATGTATCAATCTTAGGGGCACTGGTGGACGGGATTTTACTGATTGTCTGTCCAAAAGTGGTTGATGTAACTAGGGCAAAAGCAGCCAAAGAATATCTAGCTCGCTCAAATCAGAATGTCTTGGGCCTTATAGCGAATGTGACTCAATCTAGAGATGAGCCAGACAGCTATTTCTATTACACGTCGGAAGATGACAGCGATAAAGATAGTGGAATGAGTTTGTCAGGCGAGTTGCCATCTGCGCTGCTATCAAAGACTCGGTGATCAGCAGTGGTTTAAATGCTGACTAATGAGGGAAAGCCTGAGACAGAAAACAGTGAAATAGCCAGCAACTCCAAATATTCTTCAAATACATGATGTAGTTTAAAGAAGATCATGCATTATTTAAATTTAAGATTTACTCATATTTACCCGTTTATGAAGCAGAAGTTCTTTAGATTCTATTACTACCCAACTGTACAAGTATCGGTGTCTATTGGGCTCTTACTTAATGCTATATCCTTATTGCCTGCACTTGCTCAACAACCAACTTTAGAGATAGAAACAGCCAATTCTACGTCTTTGCTGCAAACCCAAACTAGTTCATTTCCAAGGGAATACACGTTGGGACCTGGAGATCATATAGCAATCGAAGTCTTTGACCATGAAGAGTTTACAGCGTCCAAAGTGATTCTGCCAGATGGAACGATTTCGATTCCATTGGTCGGCTCAGTCCAAGCAGCAGGTCAAACTTCCGATTCTCTAAAACAGCTGCTGACGGCTGAACTATCCGAATATTTAGTAAGACCAGTGATTAGTGTTAGTTTGACAATATTGCGACCGGTGCTAGTAACTGTGTCTGGAGAGGTACAACGCCCTGGTCCTGTTCAATTGCGCAGTCTTACGACAACTAATGACTTTGGGAATGGAGTCAATAACATAGATATAAATAGCACTACGGACAATAGCTTAGACGGAATACCTACCGTCAGCTCAGCCTTGGTCCAAGCGGGTGGGATTACTCGAGACTCAGATATTCGCCAGGTGGTGGTTCGGCGATTACGCTCAGGCAGTAACTTAGCAACAACAGTTAATCTTTGGGATGCAGTTTGGTCAGATAGCGCACTCCAAGATTTAGTCTTACAGGATGGCGATTCGATCTTTGTTCCACGTTTAGCAGCAGGCGATACATTAGATCGGCGATTAATAGCGCGATCAACACTAGCTCCAAATGTAGTGCGCGTACGAGTTGTTGGTGAGGTAGTGCGACCTGGGGAAGTTCAGGTACCGCCAAGTAGTTCGATTTCCAGTGCTGTTGCAATTGCAGGTGGACCAACAAATGATGCTAGGTTGAGTAAGGTGGAGTTTGTTCGGCTGAATGAGCAGGGACAGATTGAACGTCAAGAAGTTGATCTCCGTAACCTAGTAGACGATTTTCAAATTCAAGAAGGAGATGTTGTGGTTGTGCCTAGGAAGGGATCAGCAGACTTTTTTGACCTCGCAGGTCGCTTATTCTCGCCATTGAATTTGTTTCGAGGAGTGATCGATTTATTCGACTAATTCTGGTGACTAATCTGTATGCTTATTCTCTATAATTCATAAATAGCAAGGGTAAAAAGCATCTCTACTTATATCGAGAATCGACTACTGATGTACCCTATATTAAAAGTCCTATTTGATATCTCGCACTATTTAATAACACCTATTAGAACTTATATTTTCTAGTTTAACGTTACCTAACAAAAAGTCCGTTAGAAAATATAAATAAAGCCGACCACTATATAACTAGGAGAACATAAATCAAATGCGAGTAGCATTCATTTTGCCTGGCTTACACCGAGTAGTACGAGGAGCTGAGGTTGCATTTGAGGCAATTGCTCGTGAATTGGCTCAAATGAAAGATGTTCAAGTGACTCTATTTGGTTCTGGAAAACCACGCGAGAACGAGCCCTACCGCTTTATTCATGTGCCCAATATTTCTCGTGAAGTATTTGAGCACTGGCCAAAAATACCAGTGCTTAGGACTGAATATATTTATGAGGAACTTACCTTTGCAACTGCCCTTATAAAATATTATCAGCCGGAGGAATTTGACATCGTCGTAACCTGTTCTTACCCTTTCATAAATTGGTTATTACGTATTTATGGTACGAGGCATCGACCTGCGCATATACATGTTACAGAGAATGGTGACTGGGAAGTTCAGGGTAACCGTAGCGAGTATCGCTACTTCTCATGTGATGGTCTAGTTTGTATTAATCCAGAATATTATGAAAGAAATCGAGGCAAATGGGAATCTATATTAATTCCAAATGGAGTGGATCCAAACTTATTTTTCCCGGGGCCTGCTAATCGAGGAACATTTGACTTGCCGGAAGATGCTCCTTTAGCACTAATGGTAAGTGCTTTAATTTCCTCGAAAAGAGTTTGTGAGGGCATCAAGGCCGCATCTAAAGTTGACGACTTATATCTAGTAGTCTGTGGGGATGGTCCCGAAAGAGATAAAGTTAAGGCGTTAGGAGAAAAACTTATGCCTGGGCGATTTAAACTTATGAAGTTGTCTCGCCAGCAGATGCCAGATATGTATCGTACGGCTGACATTCTGCTACACATGAGCCTAGACGAACCATTCGGCAATATCTATATTGAGGCATCAGCAGTTGGATTACCGATTGTCGCTCATGATTGGAAGGCGACGCGTTGGATTTTAGAGGATACAGCTACTTTAGTAGACACAACTATTGAGAAAGAAACGGTTTCAGCCATAAATAAAGCACTAAAACGTCGACTGGAAATCTATGTTGAGCCAAGACGCAAACTTGTCGAAGAACGTTTTGCGTGGAAAAATATTGCAAGAGTATATTATGAATTCTTCAAGGATTTTGGTTCAAATGCACCGATCGAGGAGAAAGTTACTGTACTGTAAAACAGGCTCTTAGGCTCGTAAGCTAATGTAGCTAATAGCCCATCAAGACTGAATTTCAGGGTTTATGTTTCTTAGAAGCTCTGTAATCAGAGGGTTTAGAAAAATTAAGCTCGCGATTCTTTTGATGCCTCCCCAGGGACTGGCAGTTAGATAAAGTACCCTCTAAACCTTTGCCCCTTTTACCCTTCCCCAACTAAGACTGGTATTTTATTTTTGCGCACATCCCCTAGCTTTACAAGCTGTTTCTTTAGGCTCCACTACCTTGCGCAAAGATAAATTAGTTCAACCTGCTAGGTAAACCTATGTTCTTGTATATCTCAAAAATCTTCTATCTTTTAAAGGGAAGCAGAGCTAAACTAGTTGTTATTTTATTTATTTTTCTACTCACGTCATTACTGGAAGCAGTTGGAATAGGTTTAATTGGTCCATTTTTAGACATGGCTACAGAGCCAGAAAAAGTCCGTCAAATTTCCTTGCTAAACAGCTTACATAAAAACTTAGGTTTCGTAGGTTCTAGTAATAATGATTTTGTTGCTTTCTTGGGTGTAGTTATCACTGCTATATTTTGCTTCAAATCAATTGTTTATTTTCTGAGCAAGTGGCAAATTCATAAGTTTAGTAATGATCAGCGTGATAGGCTGGTCAACCTGCTGATCAAGAGCTACTTATCACTACCTTATGAGTTCTTTCTGAGCCGGAATACAGCTAGTTTAATCAAGAACGTTATTCTTGAAACAAGTAACTTTTCGTTTTTATGCCTCTTGCCTCTACTTGAGGCAACCGCAAATCTCACAATTACAATTGCTTTACTACTACTACTCGCAAAGACGAGTCCGTGGCTTTTAATCTCAACCCTTGGGGTTCTTGTCCCTATTTCTTTGCTCTTCAATACACTAGGTAAAAAGTTCAGGAATTGGGGAGTAATTGTTTCGGAATCTCAGCGTGAGATTGTTCGAACAATCAATCATAGTCTGGGAGGTTTTAAGGAAACCAGAGTGTTTGGCTGCGAACAGTATTTTGAAAAACAAATAGAAGATCAAGCAAAAGCTCATGCAAGGGCTACCTCTATGTTTCAGACTTTTCAGATGCTGCCTCGTATTGCTATTGAGGCCGTTCTAGTTATTTTTCTCGTCTTGTTCGTATCCATCTCTTTAGCTTCCTCAGAAAATGGAATTCAAGAGTTGACAGCGGTTCTTGGAGTATTTGCTGTAGCAGGAATGCGTATGATTCCTTCTTCGAGCATGGTCCTTCAATCTTTGGCAAGTCTTAGGAACGGAACACATACTCTTGATGTTCTATTTCATGACTTGAAAGAGATCGAATCATATGTTGGTCAGAATGCTAAGAAGATCTCTTTGATTAAAGGAAGCGAAGAAGTTGGTGATATCGGTAATGTGAAAAATAATACTTTAAACTTCAATTCCGAAGTTCAGCTAAGACAAGTAACATATAGCTATCCTAGTGTTGACAAACCTGCACTTGACAATCTTTCGATTACAATTAAGAAAGGGCAGTCGATTGCATTTATCGGTAAGTCAGGAGCTGGAAAGACAACCTTAGTTGATCTTATATTGGGTCTTCTAGTTCCAAATAGTGGAGATGTTCGAGTAGATGACGTATCAGTCTATAACGATATACGAGCCTGGCAAAATTTGGTTGGCTATATTCCTCAAACTATATTTTTGATGGATGACACAATAGAGCGAAATATTGCCTTTGGTGTGCCGGATGAAGTCATCGATCACACTAAGCTTCAGCGGGCAATTGAAGTCGCTCAACTCGGGGAGTTTATTGATGCCCTGCCTGAGAGCATAGGAACTGTTGTAGGAGAACGTGGTGTCCGTCTATCGGGTGGACAGCGCCAGAGGATTGGTATTGCCCGCGCACTATACCATGAGCGAGAGATTTTGGTGCTGGATGAGGCAACCTCCGCGCTTGATACTGAAACAGAACGGTTAGTGAGTGAATCGATCAGCGCACTGGCAGGCACGAAAACATTGATTATCATTGCTCACCGACTTTCCACAATTGAAAAGTGTGATTATGTCTACATGCTTCAGTCAGGGAGAATTGCTAATTCAGGAAGTTATGAGGAAGTTATGTCAGCCAGTTATTAGTTAGCATAAGTATTAGATATTCATCAAGGCATTAAGTTGCATTATTATCAGTGAATCAGATTTTGTATCATGCCGAGAAGGCATTTGTAATCCTCAGTCTTCTTTACTTCACACGGGGTTTGGATCTTTTGATTCCCTCTGTAGCAGTGTCTCTTTTTAGATATGGCACTGGAGCTTTTGCATTGTTCTTTTTATTTTTATTAGGAGCACAAGCTTTAAATACGGTTAAGCAAGACAAGTGGATCTTGATGGTAGTTTTCTTGTCTGCGATATCGTTTGCCTGGTCAGAATATGCTGACTATACTACCGAATTGATCAAAACAGAACTACTTCAAATGTCTGTGTTTGGAGTATATCTTGCAGCTCGCTTCACACTAAAGCAGCAAATTACCCTTATAGTTGTTGCTTTATCAATTGCAATGCTTTTAAGTTTTACAGTTGCAGTAACTATGCCTTCTATAGGAATCAGTGAAGAGGGGCTCTTTCGAGGAATCTTTAATCATAAAAACGATGCTAGTGCTTATGGTATTCTTACGGCATTATCTTCTTGCTCACTGGGACTAGACAAGGAGAAGAATAAGACCAATTTCAAGAGTTGGTTGATCTTTGGTATTGCAATTATATTCGTTCTAGCAACGACTTCTAAAACAGGTTTAGTGCTCTCGTTTTTTATACCTCTGGCTATTGCACTTTACATTCATTCTCGATGGAAAGGTGAAGTGGTAGTTATTGTTCTTCCAATAATTATTGGAATCGCTTACATAGCTGTTACAACAGCAATAAGTCAGTGGGATATTTTATTGCCTGCAATTGGTGGTGACCCAACACTGACCGGGCGAACTGGTATCTGGGAAGTTTCTTTGCAGCTTATTGCGGAGAGACCGTGGTTAGGCTTTGGGCGAGGTGCATTTTGGGCATTAGGAAGTAAAACGCAAGATGAAGCTAGCAATGCGGTTTCCGCATTTGGCTTCACCGCACCGCATGCCCATAATGGTTACATTGATCTGATATTAGACATCGGGCTCATAGGTGGTTTTTGTTTTGCTGTTAGTCTGATAAAGCTTTGGGCTCAATCACTCAGATTGGCTTATGCAGCTACAATGGCAGAACAAATCTGGCCGCTAGCATTTTCGATATTTATAACTATCAACAATGTAACAGAAAGTTATCTGCTATGGAATACTAATCTCTTCTGGGTTATTTATATTTCAACCTCGGTTTCAGCTAAAAAGTTGTCCGCTAAGAAGTTAAAGGCTATATCGAAGGCTAGTAATTAAATCTTAGAAAGATATAGATATTAAATTTTTAATAAATGAAATTTTATGAGAAATACAGCTCACAGATTTATTTAGAAAAAAATGAAACGTATTTCACGTAGTAATAATTTCTGTTTTCCTAATGGAAGTTAGAAAACTATTTTTTAAGAAAAAAATACACGCAAATAAATATATTTAGGAGCATTGCAGTGAAGCATTCTAGAACAATTCTTCAAGTCTTTCCTAGCATTGTCAAAGAAATAAAAGGTGAGTTGTTTATCGATGTTGATTGGTCTGATGCCTTGAGGTTTTATGCGGAGAACTTCGACCAGGTTATCTTTGCTTGCCCTGTATCTAAGAGTATACATGATACACCTGACTCAGGATTGAAGAATTGCAAGTCAGTTGATCAACTTCCTCAATGGGCATCTAAATTAGAAATTCTTCCTCTCCCATATGCATACAAGTTAAATAGATTCGTTTTCTATAAATCTAGGGTTCGTAAAATATTAAGAGAGTATATACAGAAAGCAAGTTACCTGGAATTTTCGCCTTCTTCATTAATTGGTGATTGGGCTGCACTTGCAAGTCTTGAAGCTATTAAAATGAAATGCCCATATGTAATCTCAGGCGATATCGTTTATTCTGAAAGAATGCGTTTCAACATACAGAGTCAACCACTATGGAAACGTTATGTTAAAGAATATAGTTCGATCAAGCCTTTTGAGAAAGCGTATTCAACAATTTTGAAAAATGCAGACTTGGCCTTCTTTCAAGGACAAGATGTTTATGATGAATATTCTCCTTTGCCAAAGACTTCTCATAAAATCTACCATGTAACTATGACAAAGGAAGAGCGTATTGGCTCTTCACAATTAGAGTGGCAGACAACTCACCTAAAACAAGGACAAGCTCTCAAAATTTGCTATGCAGGACGAGCAGAGGCGTTGAAAGGACCTTTGGATTGGATTTATGCAATCAATGCAGCTATAAAAAGCGGCGTCAATCTTGAAGCTACCTGGGTAGGTGATGGTTCCCTACTAGGAGAAATGAAATCTCTGTCTCAGAAACTGAACATAGCAGAAAATATTCGGTTTACTGGCTTTGTTTCTAATCGAATAATGCTGCTGAAAATACTAAGTGAATCAAATATTTTTCTTTTCTGTCATAAAACCCGTGAATCTCCTCGATGTTTGCTGGAGGCATTGGGATCGGGGTGTGCCTTAGTTGGTTATGAAGGGGTGTACCCTGAGGGTCTTGTCAAGACTCATGGTGGCGGTTTGTTTGCACCTATTGACAATTGGGAAGGGTTATCCCAGCTACTAGTTAATATAAATTCTGATCGAATTCAACTTTCTCAGCTGATTCAAAATGCCTATAAATCTGGAGAGCTGTATGATAGAGATACTGCATACATGAATCGAATTAATCTCATCAAGCAATTCTATAGTGAAAGGCTTGATATTGCTTGATATTAGGACGGCAATTCCCTCTGAGTACCGTTATTTTGAGAAAGTATTTCAAAATGCATATATCCTATTCGTTGGTCTCGAGATAGTAATTCTATTAGACTTATTGTGCATGACTGAGATAATGTAGCACTCTTCTGTCTAGTGAGGTGCGAACTCAAGTCCAAAAACTTTTTAGTTACAGGCTCTTAATTGAACTTTGCCAGAGCTGAAAACCGCTATATAAAATTCAAATGTTAGATGCTACTCAGGTTTCTCTAATTCTCTCTTATAACAAAGGAAACTTCCCTGATTGACAAGCAGCTTGACTTTGGATAAGTTTAATTTGCTTATTAGCTACTAATATATTTAGATTTAGAGACTAAAATGAATAAAAGATTTTCTCAGGAAATTCCAGGCTTTAAAGTTGCACCCTCTATGTTGTTTGGCTTTCCAACCGGCACAATCAATACTTGGGCTCCATCGATTGAGCAAATATTGCTGTCCGAAGAATCTACTCCATCAACTCAGTTCCGAATAGAGGTTCATACTGGCGAGACAGCATTTCAAAACTTAGGGCCTAAGCGAAAGTTATATCATGCTGTGGCTAAGCGCTTTAAAGGAGAGAAAAAGATAAATTGCTCTGGAAAATTTATCTTTGATGCTCGTTGGGATACATATAAAAATCTCTCTCACATTATTGATCTTTCAGCCCTTGTATTATTTGCGCGAAAGGTTTTAAGAGATAACTTAAAGGAAAAGATTGATATCCACGTCATTTTAGATAGCGATGCGCTTAAGTACGACTTTGTCAATGACATATATGGCTCGCTCAATATTCCACTAATTAGTACAGATGATGCCGTATGTGGTGAAGTTGTTACTGTTTCACCTTCACCTCACAAGCTTTATAGTATTAAGCCACAACTTTTTAATATTGATTTTCCAGGGTACAAAAAAATGGGCTTCGAAAAGGTTTTTATTCCTCGCAGAGGTAATCGTGGACTAATCAATAACGATGAGGTGACCGAATTTCTAACAAAGAAAGGATTTAAAACTTGCTACTTTGAAGATTTTTCTGTAGCCGAGAAATGGTCAATAATTAGAGACGCTAAGATTATTGTTGCAGTCCATGGTGCCGCTGTAAACAATATCGTTTTCAATCGTTTAGGATTTGATGCCACTGCCAGTGTTGGCAGTGGCATCAAAGTTGTTGAACTCATTTCTCCTGGCTGGATTGATTATGGATTTCGTGAATTGGCAAGTGTGTTTAATGGAAAATGGTGTGGTGTGCGTGGGCAAATTACTCCCAATATGCTTCAGGCAGTAGATTTCTCTCCGAAAAAACCTACTTCTCTTAAATCTCCTTACAAAGATAACTTTAAAGTAAGTTGCCAAGCAATTCAGATGGCTCTTGATTACGTTCATTAGGGTGTAATTACCTGTTTTTGACTAATTCTATTTCTTTATATCCAAAGGTCATATTGGAATGCCAATCTCTGTTCTATTACTGATAAAAAATAGTCGACTAGTAATTTCTGAAGCTTCTCTAATTTCTGCATTTATTATAATAATTGCGATAGCCCGCAGTTTTATCTGGCTAGTTCTGCTGACTCTATGAAGAAAATAACAACATCAAAAAAAATGTACGGACTAGAGTCGGTATAGCTGTACCTACAATTGAAAGTTTTATTATATTGAAAATGCAAACCTCTGCTTTATTGCCTGTACCAACCAGTCAGCTGGTAATTTCTGAAAGCCCTTCAGCTTTGGCAACTGACCACGCGTCTTCAGGTAGTCCATGGTTCTCTCTAATTGTGCCAACTTTCAAAGAAGCTGGCAACATTCAAAATGTCATTCAGATTCTGTCGGCCTTATTAGACGAAGCAACTGGAGGTGATTATGAACTTATTGTAGTAGATGACGATAGCCCAGATGGTACCTGGGAAAAAGCTCTGGAGCTAACGTCTGACTATCCTCGTTTGCATGTCATGCGCCGAATTAAGGAGCGAGGGCTTTCTACCGCAGTTATCAGAGGCTGGCAAGCAGCACGTGGCTCAGTACTTGGAGTGATCGATGGTGACTTACAGCACCCACCTGAAACTCTCTTAAAAATGCTCAATCAGATGCGACAGGGAACAGATCTAGTTGTTGCAAGTCGACATATTGAAGGTGGTGGAGTCAGTAACTGGAGTCTTTCTCGCCGTATTTTGTCTCGTGGAGCTCAATTGCTAGGATTGATGATCTGTCCGACTGTGGTGGGGTTAGTATCGGATCCTATGAGCGGCTACTTTATAGTACGGCGTAGTGCAATTTCCAATGCTTTCTTAGATCCATGTGGATACAAAATTCTCTTAGAAGTGATTGGACGTGGTCAAATATATGATGTAGCTGAAGTAGGCTATGTTTTTAAGGAACGTCTGGCTGGTGAAAGTAAAGTCACTTATCAGCAATACATAGATTATATTATTCATTTAGCTAAGCTAAGGTCTGGAGGTCGTGTTGGTCGTCTACGCCGTAAGCTTCAACTGCCAG
>ERZ1740070.1785-NODE-1785-length-13058-cov-6.246558_pt1 | contig 13058 bp, 13 predicted proteins | sample MGYA00581734_ERZ1740070 | MGnify/ENA primary metagenome ERZ1740070 (study PRJEB43018, sample SAMN04849744) | marine metagenome | isolation source: floating plastic debris | place: Pacific Ocean | collected 2008-09-01 | study: EMG produced TPA metagenomics...
GAACAAAAACGGATTTCAGAAGAATTGCACGACGGTATTTTGGGCGAAATGCTCGGTATTCGCCTTGTGTTGGGCGGTCTAAACGAACGCACTGATGAACAATCGCAAGGGCAACGAGCAGAGCTCATTGAAAAATTACGTGGCGTTGAGGAAGAAATACGCACGATATCCCATGAATTAAGCCACGCTTCGTATCAAAAAATTCATAACTTTATTGTATCCGTTGAGGATATGATTCGAAATATCGAAGCCTCATCGGGTATTGCATGTTCTTTTACCTATGATGACCATTTGGATTGGGATGACCTTCAAGGTGATATCAAAATCAATGCCTATCGCATTGTGCAAGAGTCCCTCCAAAATTGCGTAAAACACGCCCAATGCGAAAACGCTTTAGTGGATTTTGATTGTGACAAACAAAAACTCACGCTCACCATTAGCGACGACGGAGTTGGTTTCGACACCGGAAAAGGCAAAAAGGGCATTGGTTTGCGTAACATCGTGTCTCGGGTGAAAAAAATCAACGGAACATTGCAAATTGAAAGCAAGAAAAACAAGGGAACTACGGTTACCGTTAGTTTGCCGGTGGTGTACCAAAACATTGATGGGGAATCTACCGGGCAAGAATTAATGGAAGCCTAGTCCACAAAAACCAATACATGAAAACATTGCGAATTTTGGCCATTGACGACCATGAAATGACCATGTTGGGCTATAAATTTATTTTGGAACGTATCGTTTTCGAAGGCCACTCGATTATTGTTGACACGGCTAACACCTATGAGTTAGGTAAAGAAATGATTGAAGAGTCGGTACATTCCTTTAAGTATGACATTTTGTTTTTGGATGTTCAATTGTTTCCACCGAACGAACACCAACCCCACACCGGTGAAGACCTCGGGGTTTTGGCGCGCAAACTGGTGCCGCAAACCAAAATTGTGTACATGTCGTCTTTTAGCGACAACTACCGCATCAATAGTATTTTGAAATCGGTTGACCCTGACGGATATTTGGTAAAAACCGATATTGATCCACAAACCTTAGAGGATGCCGTGAAAACAGTGACCTTGAATCCGCCTTATTATTCCTCAAAAGCTTTGGGCGCCATTCGCAAGAAGATGACCAACGACATCAGCTTGGATGAAAAGGACAAGAAAATTCTATATCATCTCTCCATTGGCACCAAAAACAAAGATTTGGAAAAGCACATTCGCTTATCGCCTTCTTCCATTGAAAACCGAAAGCGACACATGAAATCTTTGTTCGGTACCGAGAACGAAAATGACTTGGCGCTTATCTTGGCGGCCAAAAACCGTGGTTTCATTTAATAAGATTTTACGGTCATAGTTTGGGTTAAATGTTGCATGTGCTATGCAACACAGTCCTATTATTGGCTGAAAATCAGGTAAAACCGGGGATTATCCCCAGAATTTTTAAGGATTTCGTGCAATCCCGCGTAGCAGATTCGTTTTAATTTTGTTTTAGTATCACGAATAGAGGGGCTATGCTAGGAAACAACAGAAAATGCTGCAATTCCTGCTACGAAGATTTTGGTGAGAAACCAATCTTCGAAGGAATGAAAGAATTTGTTAGACGAGTGGAACGTGACTTCTTTGCTCAAGTAGTTGTAGGCTACTGTTCTTCTTGTCCAGAGCACGGAAGTGAATTGCGGTTAGATATTTTCTGCAATTTTGGATTGACAGAAAGTTTACATCACTTCAACAGAGGAGATTGGGGCGAAATTCATGATAATGATGATAAGGTTTCACCATCTTCTTTTCAGGAAGCGTTTAAAGAACTTATAAATCAGACGTCAACCAGGTTGGATATCGCTGAGCTGTCTTTGCACTTTAAAGACACCACTATTATCATTACCAAAATTTACGAATTCAGTATCCCAGAGCAACTGACACAAATCATTTCGGTGTTGAGCGAACACTTTGTGCACATCACCAAAGGAATGACCGAGATGCCTTATGAAATCTTCATTCCCATTTTTGAGGATAAGGGTCAGTTTTCTAGGGCGCTACACGAACCCATTGGCTACTTTGATTTTTGGGTGCTGTATTTCGAAGAAGGTGAAGAACACCACGATTTGATTTACTGTCTTCGCGATAAAACCCTACATCAAGAAAAACTCTTTTTACTGGATTAAGTACTAAGCACCTTGAAATGAAACCGCTTCCTGATTGAAAAGGGGACGGTGTTTCATCATGGCATGTACTTTTTCTGTAACGGCACTCACTTTAGCTTCATCTCCATGGTTTTGAATGACCTCGTCAATCAAGCCCACAATGATTTCCATATCGTCTTCTTTTAAGCCTCTGGTTGTAATGGCCGGGGTTCCAAAACGAATACCCGAAGTAATAAACGGAGATTGGTCATCAAACGGCACCATGTTTTTATTAGCAGTAATAGCTGCGCTTTCCAAAGCCTTTTCGGCATCTTTACCCGTGATGCTTTTGTTTCTGAGGTCAATCAACATCATGTGGTTGTCCGTACCTCCCGAAATTACTTTGTAATCCAACGCCATAAAGGCTTTTGCCATAGCTTCAGCGTTCTTTTTCACTTGGACCATGTAGTGCAGGAAATCATCTTGCAACGCTTCACCAAACGCAACTGCTTTCGCCGCGATAATGTGCTCCAACGGCCCACCTTGGTTACCAGGGAAAACAGCTAAATCCAAAAGACCAGACATTTTACGAAGGTTTCCATTTTTAAGGCGAATACCGAAAGGATTTTCAAAGTTTTCCCCCATCATGATGAGTCCACCTCTAGGACCACGCAAGGTTTTATGCGTTGTGGTGGTGACGATATGACAATGCGGTATCGGGTCGTTCAGAATGCCTTTTGCAATCAATCCCGAAGGGTGTGAGATATCAGCAAGCAACAAAGCGTCTACACTATCGGCAATTTCACGGAAGCGTTTGAAATCCATGTCCCGCGAATACGCAGACGCCCCAGCAATAATCATTTTGGGCTTTTCCTTATCTGCAATTTCTTGAATGGCGTCATAATCCAACATTCCGGTCTCGCGATCTACCCCATAAAACACAGGATTGTACAAGCGACCCGAAAAATTCACGGGTGAACCATGGGTAAGGTGTCCGCCATGCGCCAAATCAAAACCTAAAATGGTATCCCCAGGCTGCAAACACGCGTGATACACGGCTGCATTTGCTTGAGAACCCGAATGCGGTTGTACATTGGCGTATACCGCACCAAAAAGCTCCTTGGCTCTGTCAATCGCCAAATTCTCAACTTCATCCACTACTTCACAACCGCCATAATACCGCTTTCCAGGGTATCCTTCGGCGTATTTGTTTGTCAAAACACTACCGGCCGCCTCCATTACCTGAGGGCTGGTAAAGTTTTCCGAAGCGATAAGTTCAATCCCTTCTATTTGACGTTCTTCTTCCCTTTTGATTAAGTCGAAAATTGCGGTATCGCGCACCATATCTTTTGCTTTTGGATTCACAAAAATACAAATGAATTGGCTATTCAAATTCATATCAAAAGCGGAAAAACAAGATGTTTTCCAATAAAAATCAACAATTGTGCTTTAGGCCGATAAACCACAGAAAAATAAGGCTTTACCACAGTTTTATACTAAGCATGGGGCTTGTTCGTTTTAGTTAGGTGTATCATTTTGGCACAACAGTTGAACTATATCCAACAAACCAAAAAAACCCATTGATATGAGAAAATGTCTACTCCTAGTTTCAGTTTTGATGGTAGCTGCCTGTAGCGGCGTGAAACGAACGCAAGAGGCATTGAATACCGGAAACTATCCGGTAGCCATTCAAAAGGCCATCAAAAACTTACAACAGAACAAGACGCGTAAAGGCAACCAGCCTTATGTTTTAATGCTGGAAGATGCTTTTGCTAAGAATATGCAACGCGAAGAAGAACAAATTCGCTTTTTGCAAAAGGATGGCAATCCTGCAAATCTGGAAACCATTTACAACAAGTATTTGAACTTGAAGCAAATCCAGAATCAAATTCAGCCGTTGTTGCCGCTTTATGTGCAAAACGAGGGGCGTGATGCACGATTTGATTTCGTGAACTACGACAACTCCATTTTGCAAACCAAAGATGCCCTTTCCGAGTATTTGTACGATAATGCCTTAAATACTTTGGCTAACGCTAAATACAAGCAAGACTACAGATCTGCTTATAACGAATTGGATTATTTGCAAAAAATCAATCCGGGATATGGTGAAACCGTTCAAAAAATGGATGAAGCCTATCAAAAAGGACTTGATTTTGTACGTGTGGAAATCTCCAACGAGTCCCAGCAAATCATTCCAGAACGTCTGGAGGAAGAATTGTTGGATTTCAACACCTTCGGTATCAATAATTTCTGGACCAAGTTCCATGCGAACCCTATGCCCAATTTAAAGTATGACTATGCGCTGGATTTAGGTTTCCGCGAGATAAACATTTCACCCGAGCGCGTGAACGAGAAGCAATTGATTCGTGAGAAGCAAATTCCAGATGGATATGAATTCTTGCGCGACCGAGATGGTAATGTGGTAAAAGACAGCTTGGGCAACAAAATTGAAGTGGAACGTTTTAGAAACGTTCAATGCAACTTTTACCAGTTTACCCAGTTTAAAGCTGCTAATATTGTGGCCAAGGTCAGCGTGACCGACTTGAAGAACGGTCAAAAAATAAATGATTACCCTTTGGCGACTGAGTTCATTTTCGAACACATTTACGCCAATTACAAAGGTGACAAGAGAGCGTTGGAAAACGATTTGGTTGCCTTGTTGGACTTGGCTGCCGTGCCCTTCCCTACGAACGAGCAAATGGTTTATGATGCGGGTGAGGATATCAAAGTCCGTTTAAAACGGATAATCAACCAACACCAGTTTGATTAAAATAACAAGCCCCGAACTATCGGGGCTTTTTTTATAGAAAAGGACTTAAGTCCGCGTCTGTAATCGCGCCATGCGAGGTATGAAAGACCACTTCCCCATTTTTCACAATAAGCAACTGAGGGGACTCATGAAATACTCCCAAACTGGAAGCTACGGCGTTGGACACATCCCGATGGGACAATAAATCCAGTAAATGCAAATCCACCTTTTGAGAAACATCAAAAGAACCTGTGAACATGTTCAACACCAGACGGCTGATGCCACAGGTGGTAGAGTGCTTGAAAATGAGTTGCGGCGTTTCGTGAGAACGCTCTTTTAGCAAATCCAACTTTGCTGTATCATTCAAAGCCACCCAAGGAAAAGCACCTCCGCTGGTATTTTCCTTTTTGGGCTGATCGTTTCCGAATAGTGTATTAAAAATCCCCATGATGCAAATTTACAATCTAGGTCTCAAAACTAAGCACGTCCTTACATCTGACGAAATGTCTTGGTTTTGAAAGGTTTTACCGACAAAATTTCAGGTGTTTGGCAATGGTAAGGTTATTGAACCCCTTGGGAAAACAGTGAAAATGAACCCAAATAATTTTACGATAAAAACCCAGGAGGCCATACAGCAAGCCCAACAAATAACCGTTGGCTATGGCCACCAACAGATAGAAAACGAACACCTCTTCAAAGGCATTTCGGAAGTAGATGAAAATGTGCTACCCTTTCTTTTGAAGAAACTGAACGTGAATACCAATCTTTTGCTCCAGGTATTGGAAAAAGAGCTGGAGAGCTTCTCAAAAGTAGAGGGGTCCGAAATCATGTTGTCGCGTGAAGCGGGCAAAACGTTAAGCGAAGCAGCGGTTTACGCCAAAAAAATGCAAGATGAGTTTGTATCCATCGAGCATCTTTTATTGGCTATTTTAAAATCCAAAAGTAAAATTGCCCAAATCTTAAAGGACCAAGGGGTATCTGAAAAAGATTTGCAGAGTGCTATTGAACAATTGCGCAAAGGTGGTAAGGTAACTTCGCAGAGTGCTGAAGAAACTTATAACGCTCTCGATAAGTACGCGAAAAATCTCAACCAATTAGCGGATAGTGGCAAATTGGACCCCGTCATTGGGCGAGATGAAGAAATTCGACGCGTATTGCAAATTTTATCACGTCGTACCAAGAACAACCCCATGCTCGTTGGAGAACCTGGGGTAGGAAAAACGGCTATTGCCGAAGGTCTGGCGCATCGTATCGTTCAAGCTGATATTCCGGAGAACCTAAAAGATAAAGTCATTTACTCCCTGGACATGGGTGCTCTTATCGCAGGGGCCAAATACAAAGGTGAATTTGAAGAGCGACTAAAGGCAGTCATCAAAGAGGTAACCTCATCTGACGGGGATATTGTATTGTTCATTGACGAGATACACACCTTGGTGGGAGCCGGTGGTGGTCAGGGAGCTATGGATGCGGCCAACATCCTCAAACCTGCTTTAGCGCGAGGAGAGCTACGGGCCATTGGAGCAACAACTTTGGACGAGTATCAAAAGTATTTTGAGAAGGACAAGGCACTCGAAAGACGCTTCCAAAAGGTCGTTATTGACGAACCGGATGCAGAAAGTGCCATTTCCATTCTTCGCGGTATTAAAGAAAAATATGAAACCCACCATAAAGTTCGCATTAAAGACGAAGCAGTGATTTCTGCTGTGGAATTGTCCCGTAGATACATTACCAATCGTTTTTTGCCGGACAAAGCCATCGACCTCATGGATGAGGCAGCTTCCAAACTTCGTATGGAAATCAATTCCAAACCGGAAGAATTGGATGCCATGGACCGTAAATTGATGCAGCTCGAGATTGAAATCGAAGCCATCAAACGAGAAAACGACAAAGACAAGTTGCAAAGCTTGAATTTGGAGCTGGCCAATTTGAAGGAAGAGCGAAATGAGTTATTCGCGCAATGGGAAAGTGAAAAAACGGTGGTTGATAATATCCAAAAGACCAAACAGGATATTGAAAACTTTAAGTTAGAGGCCGACCGTGCCGAACGAAACGGAGACTATGGCAAGGTTGCGGAATTACGGTATGGCAAAATCAAAGAAGCCCAAGAGCAATTGACACAGTTGCAAAACCAATTGGACGAGCAACAACACCAAGGCACTTTGATTAAAGAAGAGGTTACCCATGAGGATATTGCCGAAGTGGTTGCCAAATGGACGGGCATACCGGTTACTAAAATGCTCCAGAGCGAGCGAGAAAAGCTTCTAAAGCTGGAAGAAGTGCTGCACCAACGGGTTGTGGGGCAAGAAGAAGCCATAGAAGCCGTTTCCGATGCCATTCGAAGAAGTCGCGCGGGTCTGCAGGATGAAAAGAAACCTATTGGTTCCTTCTTATTCCTTGGTACTACAGGTGTTGGTAAAACCGAATTGGCAAAATCCTTAGCCGCGTATCTTTTTGATGATGAAAATGCCATGACTCGAATTGATATGAGCGAATATCAAGAACGGCACGCAGTAAGCCGTTTGGTTGGAGCACCTCCTGGATATGTGGGCTATGATGAGGGCGGACAGCTGACCGAAGCGGTTCGTAGAAAGCCTTATTCTGTAGTGTTGTTGGACGAAATTGAGAAAGCGCATCCCGATACCTTCAACATTTTACTTCAGGTATTGGATGAAGGACGCTTGACGGACAATAAAGGACGTATTGCAGATTTCAAGAATGCGGTCATCATCATGACGAGTAATATGGGCAGCCATATCATACAAGAATCATATGAGAGCCAAGAGACGCCAGAAAGTGCGAATGAAATGGCCAAGAGGGAAGTGATGGGCTTACTGAAAAAATCCATCCGCCCTGAATTCTTGAACCGGATTGATGACATTTTGATGTTTACGCCGCTTACGCGTGAGAACATTCAAAAAATTGTGGAATTGCAATTGAACCAATTGAAAAAGTTGGTGGCAAAGCAAAACATCACCTTGGATGCCACTTCCGAAGCCATTGCATACTTGGCGGAGAAGGGATATGACCCTCAATTTGGGGCTCGGCCTGTTAAACGCATCCTGCAGAAGGAAGTCTTGAACAATCTATCCAAGGCGCTACTCTCAGGAAGCATCAAAGGGGACAGTATTGTACTATTGGATTCCTTTGACGACCAGCTGGTCTTTCGAAACCAAGATGAACTGGTTAAAGAGTAATTCCAATAGACATAAATGCCCCAGGGACTGTTAAATCTGGGGCATCTTCTTTAGACCATACCATTGGGTATATCTTTTTCTTATCTTAGCCATACCACCAATTCCACACCAAGATGGCCAAGAAAGCTGAAAGAACCACAGCCTATATTATTGAAACGGTTGCGCCTATTTTCAACAAGTTCGGATACGTTGGAACCAGTTTGAGCGATTTAACCGAAGCGACCGGACTCACAAAAGGCGCTATTTATGGCAACTTTGAAAACAAAGAAGCCTTGGCATTATCCGCCTTTGAACTCAACCAGAAAAAATTACTGGCGGAAATCGATGCGAGACTAAATGTTGAAGGTAAAGCCATGGAAAAGGCCTTCTCTTTGATTCGTTTTTACAAACAGTATGATGTGTTTACCTTGCCTTTAGGCGGCTGTCCCATTTTGAATGTGGGTGTAGACGCCCAACACATCAATCCTTTGCTGGCAGCAGCTGTGAAGGAAACCGTAAAAGAAATTGAGGGCAAAATCGCATTAGTATTAGAAAATGGCGTAAACTCCAATGAGATTCGCTTGTCAGTACCCCCTTTGCAGTTTGCAAAGCAGTTGTTTACCATGTTGCAGGGTTCGGTAGCGATGACCAGCATGACGCGGGACCGGAAATACCTCATTAATACCGCAACATATTTGGAGCACTTGGTCAAACAAGAAACCAACCTTTTTTAGCATCAAGGGTCTTTTCGCACCCTGAATATCCAAAGCTTTTGGTTATACTTGCCTGAGAACCTTGAATCTCGTGCTTTTCGTGCTTCTTGAATGGTATTATACCGTTGCAGATAAACGTAGTTGTACTTGTTCTTCGCCCTGTAAAACGACCCAGGTTGAAGTCCTTTTTTCTGTAGGTCTGCCATGAAGGCCTCGAAGTATTTTTTGGTTCCAAAAACATTGGCTATCAAGTAAAAACCAGGCTCCAAACCTTCTTCACCTTTAACCTCTTGATATTTTTCGTTTGGATTGATTTTCACATCCTCGGTCTGTAACCTTTGAATGCTATCCTTTTTGCGTTTTTCTATGGCTAGCCTTCGGGCCCGCTCTGTTACTTGGTTTAGGGAATCGCGTTCGCGTTGCGCGGCCAAGCGTCTTTTTTCGGCAGCTTCGCGTGCTATAGCGAGTTGTTCGGCTTCCCTCGCTTGCGCTTCTGCTTTCGCTTTTTCTTCATCTTCATCCGGTACAACTTCCTCCTCCTCTACTTCTACTTCTTCATCTTCTTCTTTTTCTGTTTTGTGAGGATTGCCAAAGTGATAGGATACCAGAATTTCAAAGGTGGTGTTCTCATCACTAGCCGGACTTTGTGTTCCAAATTCCGCAAGGGCACCCAAGGATAGACTTTTGAACAAGGTTACCCCTGCCCCACCTGAAAAGCCATAGTAGGAGTTGTAGCCTCCTTGCGTCCAAAAACGTTCGGTGGAGAAAAGGGCATTCAAACCAATCTGGGTATCCCGGTCCAGAATACTTCTGAGGTAGACCAGTGGTCGAAGAAAACTTTCACCTAAACCTTCCGAAAGATTGAGTGAAAAGTCATTGCTCAAGGTTCCAGTGAACTGGGTTTCCTCACCAAAATCTTCATCGCTAGAAAAGTTGTTGAAAAGCGCTTTTTCGAGACTTAATCCCAATCGAACTTGTTGATACCTCAATACAATTCCAGGATTAACCAAAAGAATAAAGTCATCCGTCGTTTGGTCAAAAGGATTTATGACATCTGGGTTGGGAACAATCCTGTCATCAGCAAGTTCTCGCTGAAAAGCATTAAAGTTCACTCCCAAAACCAAACTTGTCGTTTCATTGAAATCGAAAGCATACGCCCCACCAAGATTTCCTCCGGTGTCCAGGAAAAAACCAGTATTGTTTTGCAAAAAACCACCACCGATTGCCAAATTCTCGGAAAGGGCATGGGTGTAATTCACAAAAGTAGTTGTGGGAGTGCCATCAATGCTTTGCCATTGCCAACGTGACCATATAGATAAGGCATTAGGCTGATTGAAATCCAAGAGATATGCCGGGTTCAAAAGGCTGGCATTGAATTGCGTGAGATTGTGTTGGCGCATGTCGCCTGGCAATTCATCTTGCTGGGCAAAAAGCGAAAATGTAAGTGAAACAAGAACAAGAAGCAGGGCAGACTTCTTCATGAGGTTGATTAAAAATTATACTACATTTAAGGATATTTACGTTAGCTTAACAGACAATAAACCAACATGAAATCGTTCTACCAATTCCTATTGCCAGTTGTACTGCTGTTTCTATGCACCATCAGTTGCAACGAGTCTTCTAAAGATATAGAAAATGAGGAAGAACCTTCCGTGGTATCTACCTTTTATTTTATCCGTCATGCGGAAAAGGATAGAACTGATTCTTCCAACACCGACCCTGAGCTGAATCAGGATGGATTGGGAAGAGCCATCAAATGGGCCGAGGTGTTTGACCCTGTCATGTTGGATGCCATTTATTCTACCAACTACGAGCGTACTTCAATGACCGCCGCCCCTACTTCCGTTAAAAAGGAAATTGAAATCGAATATTTTGATTATGCTACGTTAAACGTTTCGAACTTTCTAGAAACCAATAAAGGAAGAAACGTATTGATTGTAGGTCACAGCAATACCACTCCAGCCATGGCAAACCAAGTGTTGGGAGAGGAATATTATCAGCCTATGGCTGATGATGATAACAGTAGTTTGTACGTTGTCAGAATCATAGGAGATAAAGCGACCTCCTTTGTCCTCAATATGAACTAGTTTGGAGAAACTTGAACGTTTTCCAAAACGATTTTAGACAACAACTCCAATTCGTTCTTTTCAAAAGCTTTGCCCAAATCCTCTACTTTGGCATCTTTCTGTTTGGGTTTGAAATTGTTGTAATCCACAAAACGAATTCCTTTAACATACCGTTCATTGTAGGCTTCGCGAAAACGTTGTCCTCCGCCGTTAACGTGAAAATCATAGGCGAGATAATCGGGCAAATGGGTTTCTGCATTAAACCAATAAATGTAGGTATCCTCAAAATCATCGCCTCCGTTGGCTTCTTCAAAAACCCTATTTTGTCATATGTTTTTTTTGTCCTTGTTATCCTCTACGCCCAACTAGGTGTTTTTGTCAGCTGCATCGTTCATTCCAAAAGGCAGTCGAGCGAAATAGTGTACCGAATTGACCGAGTTTGCATACCGATTGGCTACTGAGTCTGGCAGCACAATCAAACTGTCATTTACGAAACGTTCAAAAGACTGATTTATCTTTCGGTCCAAGATTTCTAGTGAGTCTAAAACTTGAAACCGCTCCATGATGCGCTGGTTTTTCGACTTATATCCCTTGTAGCTCCTATTGCGAAAATCAAATGAGATTTGATTTTCCAGATGTCCCCCACCGCCACTAGCCTCAATAGAAAGGTTTACAATGTCCTGAGCATTGAGTTCACGTTTAGGTTCCGAAAACTTGCAGGAGGTAACTACCAAAAACAAAGTAGCGGCAAAAATGACTTTCATGGGATTGTTTTAAAAGTATATCGTAAAAACCAACGCAACATTACACATTTCTTAGGAAAGCGTTTTAATTTTGTCCTGAATGCAACAAAATATCAACATAAAAAATAAACGGGCCCGATTCGACTACGAGTTGTTGGATACCTATACGGCTGGGATTGTTCTTTCCGGAACGGAAATCAAATCCATTCGGCTGGGCAAGGCGTCCATATCCCAAAGTTTTTGCGAATTCAATGATGCGGATGAGCTGTTCATCATCAACATGCAAGTAGACGAATACAGCTATGGTGGCCACTATAACCACAAACCCAAAGCAGAACGTAAGCTTCTGCTAAACAGACAAGAGCTTAAAAAACTCAAGAAAGAGGTAACCACTTCCGGCTTGACCATAGTGCCCTTGAGAGTTTTTATCAACGACAGGGGTTTGGCCAAAGTGAATATTGCCTTAGCACGCGGTAAGAAGCTTTACGACAAAAGGGAAACCCTTAAAGACCGGGACAACAAAAGAAATCTATCCCGCATCAAAAAAAACTTCAATAACTAGTTCTTGTTTTCCAACATGGGTACAAAACGGAAATTGCCTAATTCTTGCTTTTCGAATTCCCTTTCGCTTTTCCGATAAAACAAAGTCATGATTTGTTCATCGGTCCCAACGGGAATAACCAACCTTCCACCCACTTTCAACTGGGAGAGTAACGGTTTTGGCACGGAAGGCGCCCCAGCGGTTACGATGATACCATCAAAAGGAGCTACTTCAGGAAGTCCCTTGTATCCATCACCAAAAATCAATTTCTTGGGTCGGTAATTCATACGCCCCAGTAGTAGTTTTGTCTTTTTAAACAACTCTTGTTGCCGTTCAATGCTATAGACTTTTACTCCTAGCTCCAAAAGCACTGCGGTTTGATAGCCGCTTCCCGTTCCGATTTCCAAAATGGTGTGATTGGATTGTACTTGTAAAAGCTCGGTTTGGAAAGCTACGGTATACGGTTGGGAAATAGTTTGACTGGCTCCAATGGGAAAAGCCTTGTCTTGATAAGCATGGTCTTCAAAACCACTATCCAAAAACAGGTGACGGGGTACTTTTTGAATGGCCTGTAACACCTTTTCGTCTGCAATGCCTTTTTTTTGAAGCACTTCGACAAGTTGGTTTCGTTTGCCCTGATGTTTGAACGTATCTTTCATGCTAGTGGTCTGGTTTTCGAATTTAAATAGATTTGCACGAATAGCATTGGGCAACGGCTCATTTTTATGGTTTACTGAGGGCATATCCGTATTTTTGAGCAAAACCGAAAAACATGCTAAAAGTAGGTGTCCTAGGTGCAGGACATTTGGGAAAAATCCATCTTCGACTTCTGAATGAATCCGATAAATACCAACTTATAGGATTTTATGACCCCGACGAAATCAATGCCAAAAAGGTAGCCGACGAATTCGGATATACCTACTTTGAAAACATGAATGTTTTGATGGATGAAGTGGATGT
>ERZ1740070.1787-NODE-1787-length-13044-cov-3.904920_pt1 | contig 13044 bp, 12 predicted proteins | sample MGYA00581734_ERZ1740070 | MGnify/ENA primary metagenome ERZ1740070 (study PRJEB43018, sample SAMN04849744) | marine metagenome | isolation source: floating plastic debris | place: Pacific Ocean | collected 2008-09-01 | study: EMG produced TPA metagenomics...
GGTTTGCGCCATTTCTGATTGGCGCCGGCGCGAAAGCGGCAATGGGCGTTGGCGTTTTGATGCTAGCACAGCGGCTGGGGCGGTAAGGATTGCGCCAAAGATCTGAACAGACCGCCCGGTTTGGATAATCAAATCAGATTCAATTCGTTCAAGATAAATCAAGATTCAACTGTTAGTAGTATTTCTTGGTTTGGTGGAGCAGTGCGCGCATGTCTGCGTCTCTTTTACTTGCAGGCGATCCGAGAAGCATGTGGAAGCGATACATTGTCGCTTTGCTGCTGATCGCTGGCTTGTTGACGACGTCTCACTTTGCGCCGCATTGGTCGATTCAGGCAAACGCGAAGAATGCAGAACTGTTAAACATTAGCGGTCGCCAGCGTATGCTGAGCCAGCGCATACTGCTTTTAAGCGCGCAATTGGCGGAAGACTATGATCAGAGCTCGGCCGATGAGCTCAGTCGCACGATTCAACAATTTGCGGATTCCCAGACGGGCCTCGCGAAAACGCCCAGTGTTCGTTCAAAACTCAGCAAATTATACGGCGCCCCGGCTCATTTGAACGATCGGGTGTTGGAGTTTTCATTTCTGGCCCTCGACGTGGCAGATCCGATGGCGGATACGAATAAAGCCTATCGTAAACTGCGAACGTTTGACTCGAGGGCATTGTTACAAGATCTCGATTTGGCCGTCGCCGGAATTGAGGAGATGGCCGGACAGAATATCGAACGCCTGAAATCGATTCAGACCTGGTCACTGTATGCGGCGATTGTCATTCTGTTCCTGGAAGCGGTGCTGATCTTCCTGCCGGCCCAATTGTCGGTCACGCGGTTCATCAAGAAGCTCGAAAAGAATTCTGAAGCCCTGGTCGAAGCGAATGAAGAAGTCCGGGATCAGAACCGATCCCTGCAGGACTTGCAGCAAAAGCTCGAGAGCGATCGGCGCAGGGACCACCTGACGGGTCTTTCGAACCGTTTCGGGATCAATCTCTCACTCGAAGCGTTCACGTCAGATGACGAGACGCCAGACCATGATCTGAGTGTCTTTCATATTGATCTGAACGGGTTCCGGCTGATCAATGATACGTATGGCCAAAAAAGCGGCGACATGGTGCTGAAACAGGTTGCCAGTGTCCTCACCGAGGGCGCGCCAGACGCCTCCCTGGTGGCCCGAATAGGCAGCGATGAGTTCCTGGTCGCGATCAAAGCCGAAGCAAAGGAAGAAGAGCTACACGCCTTTGCGAGCGCGTTGAGGCAGCTGATTGAGCAACCGATCGATATCGCGACCGCCAAATGCCATATCGGCGCGAGCATCGGCATCGCATCGACCAGCCTGGTCGAGTGCCTGCCTCAGAAACTGCTGCGATTTGCCGATATTGCGCTGACCCGAGCGAAACGCCTCGGTGCGGGACGCTCTGTTCTGTTTAAGATGGATCTGCTGGAAGAATTGCAGACTCAAAAGGATACGGCGCAAGAGATCGATACGGCCTTTGCAGAGTCCCAGTTTGCGGTTCATTATCAGCCAATCTTTTGCGCCCGGACGCGGACGATCAATTCTCTGGAAGCGCTTGTGCGTTGGGAGCACCCTGAGCACGGGATTCAGTCCGCAGGTCTATTCATGGACCATATTTATCGCCTCGGTCTGTCATCGAAACTCGACCAGTTCGTGCTGTCCCGCGTCCTCGAAGATGTCGAAAACGCCAAGGCGAACGGGATTCCAATGCCGAAGGTTGCCATCAACGTTTCGGCGGCCTCTTTGATGGATACCGATTATCTGGAGCGCGTCTCTGCCTTTACGATGCCGGAATCCGGCCTGGCGCTCGAGATCAGTGAATCGGTCGATTTTGAGCGGCATATGGAACATATCACCAAACGCGTTGCCGACTTCACCCTGAAGGGGCTCGACATTGAGATTGATGATTTCGGGACCGGTCACGCCTCGCTATACAGCTTCAAGAAGCTGCGGCCGTCGCGCATCAAGATCGCGCGCGAACTGGTTATGGATGTGGAGGCGGCAGAGGATACTCGTCAAATGGTCCAAACCATTTGCACGCTGGCCAAATCCTTCGGCGCCAGCATTGTTGCGGAAGGCGTGGAGGACGAAAACATGGCGGCCGCACTGACCACGCTCGGATGCGATTATCTGCAAGGCTTCGGGTTGAGCCGACCCTGCGGCTATGAGCAAACCCTGGCGCAGCTTCAATCAGAGCGCGCCGGAAAGACAGACAGTCTCGAAGCGGCGGCATAGCGTCCGCGTGGTCGGGCGCCGGTACGCCCAATCCTGCACACGTCTTCGTAACCAAATCCCCTGATTCTGCCTTATCTCATTGGGAATCACGCTGTTTTTCGATAAGCTCTTATTGAAAAACAATAAAATCATCCCCATGTGATCCCAAGGTTCAGATCAGGGAGAACCAAAAATGGAAACCAGTCTTATTGTCCTTGGCCTTATGGCAATTGCCGCTTTGGTGCTGATTACCTCAGCCGTCAAAGTGGTGCCGCAGGGCTTTAACTATACGGTCGAGAATTTCGGACGCTATACGCGGACGCTCGGACCGGGCCTGCACTTTATCATGCCTTTCTATCAGCGCGTCGGGCGCAAGATGAACATGATGGAGACGGTGCTCGACATTCCGACGCAGGAAGTGATCACGAAGGACAACGCGCAAGTCTCATGTGATGCGGTCGTGTTCATTCAGGTCGTCGACCCGGTTTCGGCGGCTTATGAGGTAAACAATCTCGAGAATGCCATCACCAATCTGTCGCTGACCAATATCCGGACCGTGGTCGGCTCGATGGACCTGGATGAGGTCCTGTCGAACCGGGATGATATCAATGCGCGATTGCTCTCAGTGGTCGATGCCGCGACCAATCCCTGGGGTGTGAAAGTGACCCGTATTGAAATTGCCGACCTGTCGCCACCGGCGGACATTACCGAGGCCATGGCACGGCAAATGAAAGCCGAACGTCTGAAACGGGCGGAGATCCTGACCGCGGAAGGTGAGAAGCAATCTGCCATTCTGCGCGCCGAAGGTGAAAAGCAATCGGCCATTCTTGAAGCCGAAGGTCGTCGCGAGGCTGCCTTCCGCGACGCCGAAGCGCGCGAGCGGGAAGGTGAAGCGGAAGCGAAAGCCACGGCCTTTGTCTCGGAAGCGATTGCCAAGGGCGACGTCAATGCGATCAATTACTTCCTTGGCCAGCAATATGTCACGGCGTTCGAGAAGCTCGCCTCGGCGGGCGGCAACAAGACCGTCATCATTCCGGCTGAGTTCAGCTCGATCATCGGTACGATTGAAGGCATTCGCGGCCTGACCGACAGTGCCGCCGCGAGCAATGGTGGTCGCACCGCCGTTCCGCCGGCTGGAACAAGAGGATAGGAGGCGATCATGGAAAGCATTCTGACCTGGCCCCCTAATGCCTGGCATTGGTTGGCTCTGGCGCTGGTTCTGTTCTCGATCGAGATGATGACCGGCACCTGGGACCTGCTCTGGGTCTCCATCGCCGCGGCGCTGACCTCGGCCTTTGCCGCCCTCGCGCCTGCGGGCATTGCCGGTTGGGAAGGCCAGCTCACCTTCTTCGCCATCAGCTCAGTGGCGCTGTTCATTGCCGGGCGGACTGTGTTCCGCAAGATGCGCGAGGATGTCGAAGAGCATCCGACCTTGAACAAGCGCATGGCCGGCACGCTGGGCCAGCGCGGCGTCGTCGCGGATGACTTCACGGGCGGCCTTGGCCGGGTGAAACTGGGCGATACGGTCTGGTCGGCCGAGAGCATAGATGGTGCCAATCTGGCCTCTGGCACGGCCGTCATCGTCGAGGCGACGGAAGGCAATATGCTGAAAGTCCGCCTCGCCTAACGCTCTGGTTGCAGATTAACCGACTAAGCCGCTCCTTTTGGGGCGGCTTTTTTCTGAGCGTCGCAAAACTCGACCTCTCGCTATCTCAAGTTGAGACACATTCGCTGAAAATCATAGTCCCAGTGTCAACGGCTTCTAAGGCCGCGCGATCTAGGTATGGGGCCTGAGTCTAGGGGCGTGCCATTTTCATGGAAGGCCTGGACTTATGAGACTTTTGAGAGGGGGACGACGATTCGCCCGCAACCGACGCGGCGCCAGTGCCGTGGTATTCGCTCTGTGTTTTTTACCGATGATATTGATGGTCGGCTTTGCGATCGATTTCGGCTTGCATCTGACCTATAAAAAGAAGGTCCAGCACGCACTGGACATGGCCGGGCTGGCCGCCGCGCGGCATCTGAACCAGGATATGGGAGCAGATCTCGACACGATCAATACATTGGTCCGCGGTCACTTTCAGAGCACACTCGCGGACGCCGATTATATCAATCTGAACGAGGTCAACGTGACCCGCTCTGGCATGCGGATCAATCTCGAAGTCGACGGCACGATGCCGACCAGTTTCATGCATCTGGGCGGCGTCCCCACCATGTCGCTTTTTACAGAATCCGAGGCCGTCTATGGCGTGCCGAGCAAGGCTGAAATCGCGCTTGTGCTCGACACATCCCTTTCAATGACCACAATCGACAGTGGATCCGAATCGCGCCTGGATGCGCTCAGATCTGCGGTCGGGGAAATGGTCCTAGAGCTTATAGATCCTGACGCGGCCGTTGAGATTAAAATGGCGATCGTTCCATTCTCCAACCACGTAAATGTTGGCGTGGATCAGGATGGTGCGTCCTGGCTCGCGGTTCCGGCTGACCTGACGCAGACAGAGACCAACTGTCACATCAAACATTCCTGGTATGTTGATAACTGCGAGAGTGTCACCAAAAGTTGCGGCAGCGACAATGTGGAATTAACGTGCGCTACCTGGGACTGTGGGGAATTGGAAGCGACGGCCGACGATTGGGAGTGCACAGTATCAACGCGGGAATGGGAGGGGCATGGCTGCGTTCAACCGCGAACGGATGCCTTCCATTTGCAGGCTGGCTATTATTCGGCAGAGCAAATTCCGGGCATATTGAGCCTTGATCCGCGCCGGTGCGCAACGCCCATTCAACCGATGACGCATGTTGCCGATGATCCTGATAACGCCATTGATGGACTGGCGGCGCGTAGCGAGACATATATCCCGACAGGTCTTATCTGGGGGCTGCGCATGCTCACGGAAACGGCGCCTTTCCCGGCGGAGAATAGTATCAGTGAGTATATGTCACAGGGCGGAATAAAATCGATTGTCTTGATGTCGGATGGCGAAAACACACTTTTTCCGGATGCGACCGGGGAGGTGCTGGACGATGGAGACAATCCCGCCATTGCGAATGCAAACACAAACGCCATCTGCGAAACGATCAAGCAAGCCGGCGTGGAAATATATGTGGTTGCATACAATATTGATGATGCCGCCACGAGTGCGATTTTGGAGGACTGTGCCTCCAGCGAGTCTCGATTCTATCCGGCAACCTCAACTGACGAGTTGAAGCAGGTTTTTGTTGCGATTACCCAACAATTGGGGCGCGACGTTTCAATCTCCGGCTAAATGCCAATTCCCACCTGAGTTCGGCCGGAGCCAGGCGATATCAAGCCTGCGAGAGTCATCCCGTTTCCGGGATGGCTCTTTGCCGTGTCTTGCGCCTGTTGGACGCCGGGTTTAGCAATGGTCTACATGGCGATAAAAGATATGCACGCTCCCGATCTGGTCCCATTGCCGCGGCAACCGGATGGGGTGCCATGGCCGACCCAGACCTGGTCGGAGGCGCCCTTGCCGGAGGGCGTCAATCGCGCAGCGTTCGAGGCTTTATTGACGCAAGGCTTTTCCGACCCGGACACGCTTGGCGCGACACACGCCTTTCTGGCTATTCAGGGCGGACAACTGGTCGCCGAGCATTATGATGACGCACACGACGCGGAAAGTACGCACCATTCCTGGTCGATGGCGAAATCAATGACGCACGCCTTGATCGGCTTTGCCCTGGCAGAGGGCGCGGTCGATCTGCACGCCCCGATCCCGGTGCCGGAATGGTCCGGCCCGGACGATCCGCGGGCGGAGATTACACTGGAGCAGCTGTTGCGGATGGTGTCAGGCCTGCAATTCGTCGAAGAATATGCCGATGCCGGTATCTCGCATACGATCGAGATGCTGTTTGGCGCGGGCAAGGACGATGTCGCCCATTATGCGGCCGACAAACCGCTGGAGCACGCACCTGGCGCCTTTTGGCTTTATTCGAGTGGCACGACGAACATTATCTGCCGTGCTCTGGCGACAGCTCTAGAGCTCGATCAGGCCGGGTTCGAAGCCTATATGCGTACACGTCTCCTGGATCCGATCGGGATGCGTTCGGCGATGCCCAAGTTCGATTCTGCCGGGACATTTCTTGGCTCCAGTTTCTGTTTCTGCACGGCCCGTGACTTTGCCAAGTTTGGCTTGCTCTATCTGCGCGGTGGCGTCTGGGATGGCGAACAGATTCTGCCGCAGGGATGGGCCGATCATGCCCGAACGCCGACGTCCGTTGTGCCGCCCGAAGAGCCGATGGGCTATGGCGCGCACTGGTGGCTGAACATGGCCGGGCCCGGCAGCTTCTCGGCCAATGGTTATAATGGCCAGTATATAGTCCTGGTGCCGCAAAAGGATCTGATCCTGGTGCGCCACGGCGTGTCAGAAGACTATAAGGACAATGTCCGCGACTGGCTGGCCGCGGTGGCGGAGTGCTTTTGACGGGCAATCCGCCTGCGCCTTGAACCTGACCCGGCAAAGCACCTTGTTATTAGCTGATTCTTATATTAGGGAGTACTTATATAAGGAGATCAGAGATGGACTATGGGTCGGCATTCGGCATTGCGTTCGGCGACACAAAAGAGACAACCTATCAAGGCATACCCGCCCGGTCTGTTTCTGGCATTCGCGTCTATGACACGGACGTCGCTGATCTCTGGGACGCCCTGACCAATCCGGAACGGATCCCGCGTTGGTTTCTACCCATCACGGGGGATCTCAAACCCGGTGGCCGGTATCAGCTGGGCGGCCATGCGGGCGGCACCATCACAAAATGCGATCCGCCGCATCTCTTCCACGCCACGTGGGAGTATGGCGACGATATCAGCTGGCTGGAAGTAGACGTGTCGGCCGCTGAAGCGGGGGCCCAGTTATCCCTCACCCATATCATGCGCAAGGATGAAAAAGGTGATGCGCATTGGCAGACTTATGGTCCCGGCGCGACAGGGGTTGGTTGGGACCTCGCTTTTCTTGCGCTTGACTATGTTCTTTCCAATGCCGGTGCGGTCATTGATGCGGCGGAGAATGCCGCTTGGATGGCGACTGCGGCAGGCAAACGGTTTGTTCGCGACTCGGCCCAGAAGTGGGGCGAGGCCCATATCAGAGCGGGCGAAGCGCGCGAAATCGCGCTCGAAATGGCCGCGCGCACGGCAAGCTTCTATACAGGTGAATAATGCACGCATTTGATGTTTTAGGGGATCCCGTCCGCCGCCGTATCCTGGAGCTGCTTTTGGGCCAGAAGCTCAGCTCCGGTGAGATTGTCAGTGTGATCCAAAAGGAGGTTTCGATCAGCCAGTCAGCTGTTTCGCAGCATTTGAAAGTCCTGCGCGAGAATGGCTTTGCACAGGTCAGCATCGATGGCGCCAAACGGATTTATGCGCTGGAGACGCAAGGCCTGGAAGATGTTGACGCCTGGTTGTCGGGCTTTCGCCATTTCTGGGCGCCGAAATTCGCCGCCCTGGAAACCGAGATCGCGCGCGGAAAGCGTAAACGGGCCAGGTAGTAACGCAGCAGGTAAACACGCCCCTGGTTCCGTCATTGCGGATATGAATTCAATTGAGCTTTAGCCTCTGCGCCCTATGCTCGGCGAAAAAGAAAGAGGCAAGCATGACCAAGCGGTTCGAGAATAAAGTCATCCTGGTAACCGGAGCGAGCGGCGAAATTGGCCAGGCCATCGCGCAAGGTTTTCTTGAAGGCGGCGCGCGCATTGTTGCGGCGGATCGGGATGCGCAAGCGCTTTCAGCCATGGTCAAAACGCTTTCTGAAGCCGGCCATTCCATCGTCAGTGTTCCTGCTGACGTCACCGTCGCGGCAGAGGTTGAGCAATGCATAAAGGCGGCCCAGGATACGTTTGGGCGGCTCGACGCCTATATCAACAATGCCGGGGTTGAGGGTGTCGTGGCGCCGATTGAGGACTATCCGGAGGCGGAATTTGACAAAGTCATGGGCGTCAATGTTCGGGGCGTGTTTCTGGGTATGAAGTATGCGGTGCCTGCGCTGCGCCAGAGCGGTGGCGGCAGCATCGTGAACCTCGCCTCTGTCGCGGGTTTGTCGGGCGCGGCTGGGACATCTGCTTACAATGCGTCGAAACACGCGGTCATCGGTCTCACGCGTTCTGGCGCGGTTCAACTTGGGGCGGAGAACATTCGCGTAAATGCGGTCTGTCCATCACCGGTGACCGGCCGCATGATGGCGTCTCTGGAAGCGGGCTCAAACCCGGATGACCCGGCTGGCGTAAGAGAGATGATCGCGCAGCGCATTCCCATGCAGCGCTATGCCGAGACGGAGGATGTGGCAAACCTCGTGCTTTATTTGAGCTCAGCGGAAGCGGCCTTCCTGAATGGCGGAATCTACACGGTCGATGGCGGCATGACGGCGGTGCTTTGATCTGCGCCGAAGAGGTCGGGCTGGCCTGCGGTTCAGGGGCATTTTGAGGTGCCTGTTTTGGGGCATGGGGAGACATAGGCGCCACGTTTTTACGAGGACGAGATAAGGGCGCCCAGCTCTTGACGGTTCCCTGCGTCGCCCGCGAAAAGGCTATCGACACATGGTTTTCTCGGCATCAAGGATCTGACATGGCTCAATCATCCAGACCAGGAATCATCGGAGCGATCGTCGGAGACGCACTCGGCGTTCCTTACGAGTTCGATCCCAGGTCGCAAATTGCCTATGCGCCTGCAAAAGACATGATTGGATACGGTACGTATGATCAACCTCCTGGGACCTGGTCCGATGACAGTTCTCTCATACTGTGCACCATACAGGCTCTGATAAATGGCTATGATCTAAGCCAAATTGCAGCATCTTTCGTGGATTGGTTCGAGACGGGATTGTGGACGCCCCACGGGACCGTTTTCGATATTGGGGTCACCACCAGGAATGTGATTGATCGTTTGTCAGACGGAGAAGACCCAAAATATTCAGGAGAAGTGGAAGAGCAAACGAATGGCAATGGTTCGCTTATGAGGATCATTCCGATGGCGTATTATCTGCTCCGCGAACAAGATGCAGGTGTGAGGTACGAACGGGTTGCGGAGGTTTCCGCGATTTCGCACGCGCATGTACGCTCGAAGCTATGTTGTTTCTATTACACGGAACTCGCAAGACTTTTGATGAACGGTGCTGAGCTTGATAGCGCCTTGAACGCAGCCAATGAAATGCTGCGATCAACGTTTACCGCAAGAGGTATCGTCGAACATGAAACCCGAAACTACGAACGATTGCTAAGCGGGTTATTGGGGAACACGCATGAGGATGAGATTCACTCTACCGGCTATGTAATGCACACATTAGAAGCGTCGATTTGGTGTTTGCTCAACACATCATCTTACAGCGATGCAGTTCTGAAGGCTGTAAATCTGGGTGAGGATACAGACACAACGGCATGCGTTACTGGAGCCTTGGCTGGCATAATATACGGGGAAGATGCCATACCAGACGACTGGTTGCATAAGATCGCTCGTTTAGACGAAATCGAAAGCCTGATTGATAGGTTCGATGCAGATCGCCTCGCGACAAAGCGTTGATGCGGTCGGCTTAGGTCTCAGCACCCTTCGCAAGGCGACTTAATCCGCGAAACCTGTATCCGCTTCGGCGACGAGAACAGACGCCGGCGCATCGTCATCAGCGAGGATAGGATCCCTGTTCCGATAGTGATTTACAAGTTGACTCGACCAGACATTAGACCTGAATGGCGGAATGCTGATCAAAGTGAACGACGCTGAAGTCTGTGTCCCAAAAATTGCTGGAGACAGAACGACCGGCGTTCGCTTGGTTTCGATAGACGGAACTGAGCGAAGAGTTGTGATTGGCACCGAAAAGAGTGCACTGATAGCCGAAGCGGGCGGCGCATTATTACTTCGCATAGCCGATGGCCTGGCGCGGGTCGATGCCGCGGCCGACTTTGCCACTACAGATTTTTCCACCTATGATGGAGACCTGTCTGGAGTGGCGTGGACGTCCTACGTCGCTGACTATTTTGTAGATAGTGAAAACCTCAGATACAAGACGTTCGAGATTGAGATAGATGCACTGGCGGCTGACGATCCGGGATATTCAGGACCGTCAGGATTTGCGCTGATCCCAGGCACCCTCGACATCGTCGTTACAATGGTTCGCGATCGGGCGCTGAGGATTGTGAACGCTGCAACAAACAGCGTGCGCAGAGTTGAGTTGCCAAGGGCGGGCAGCTCCAACCCTATGGTTGTCGAAGGAAGTATCTTTCTTTCGAACTATGATTCAATGTGTCGTGTCGATGCCGCAAGCTTTAAGCTTATTGCGTCGAACAGGCTTCAACCCGATGTTTTCTTTCCGGAACACAACATGAGCGGTCGCGCCTTTATAGGCGTTCCATACAAGTCAGACATCATGGATGGATGGTGGGTGCCGCGCCCATATTCGTCGGACATCTTGTTTGTAGATGCTGAAACCCTCAGACCGACCGGCGCCATTCGGTGCGGTGGCCGGCCGTATGCTCTGGTGGAGTTTGGCGATGGCGTTCTTTTCATAATCGACCATCCGTTTGATGCGTTTCAGACTGCGAACGTTGCCGACCTTTCACTGTTTTAGCGGGGTAACGTCCGCTTTGATGCCAAAAGTGGATTTTTCAGCAGAATCCGAAACGGCTATTTTCGAGTGTCTATATACTTGTCTTCGAATAAGCCGAAGATCCCGCGGAGCCGTTCGTCCAAAAACGACAGCGTCTGTTCTCGGATGTCATCCGGTATGCCACCGTAGAACGCTTCCGCGATTGAGCCGGTCATGCACGCGATGGTATCGCTGTCGCCGCCGATCGAAACAGCGTTTCGAATGGCATCTTCGAAACTCTCAGACTCAAGGAAAGCGATAACCGCCTCGGGCACGGACTCCTGACAGGTGGCTTTAAAATGATAATCTGGTCGAATTTCGTCCAATCGCCGGTCCATATCATAATCGAAATCTCGCCCCAGCTTCTCGATGTCTCTTTTGCTTGCTCCGCGTCTCGCAAGAAATACAGCACCAGCAATCATCTTTGCGCCTTTGATCCCCTCGGGGTGATTATGGGTGACTTCCGCCGTTCGCTTGGCCGCCTCCAACACTTCGTCCAGCGTATCATAGACCCATGCAACTGGACTAACCCGCATGGCCGATCCATTTCCATATGAATTGTAAGCGGGTTCGTTGTCCGATTTTGCCCATTTTGAGAACATGAATCCGTATCCGGCTTTCGGGTACCAACTATAAAATCGCTTTATGTTCGCTTCAAATGGTCTGCCATGGATCAGACTGGCCGCGACGGCACAGGAAAGGACCGTGTCATCGGTGAACGCGCAGGCTTTCTGAAACAATGTGAAGTCTTTGGATTTCAGATTCTCATGCTCGTAGACCGAACCAATTACATCACCGCAAATCGCTCCAAGCATGTCTGAACCCGTCCTGAGAAGATGGCGTCTCAATGCTTACGAACGGCTCTGTCCAACATAGACCTCGACGCCGGCAGCTGACGTTAGAACGTCCGAAAACACTGGCGCCCCCCAGCCATATCGCTATGTTGCGCGGTCAGGAGGCCATCATGTCCGCAGCCATTTTGCTCATTGATCCGAAATATCCGCACAATGTCGGTCAATCCGTCCGGGCGTGTGCGGCCTATGGGATCCAGGATCTGTACTTTACCGGTGACCGAATGAATGCGGCGATGAAGGAGCTGAAACGCTTGCCGCGGGAAGAGCGGTTGCGCGGGTATCGATCTGTGAAACTGCAGCATCTTGAGCGCCCCTTTGATTACCTGCCAAACCTCATACCGGTCGCGGTTGAGATTCGGCCCAATAGCGAAGCCCTGCCGGTTTTCGAGCACCCGGAAAATGCGCTCTATGTGTTCGGTCCGGAGGATGGTAGCCTCGGCTCCGGCGTGCTTGGGCAATGCCATCGCTTTGTCGCGATCCCGAGTGCACATTGTCTCAATCTCAGCATGGCGGTCGGCACGGTGCTATATGACCGGCAGGCCAAGCTGGATCCGGCGCGGCCGCTGGATACGAGCGCGGCGAACGCGCCGGGCTATTTCGAAGTCCGCGATTTGCTGCCGCGACCAAGGCCCTGATTAAACAGGTCGCCGCGCAGCCCCGCTACAAATCCGACAACTGCGGGATCGTCCCCTCCGTTCCCATCCACGCTTCGTCGAACAGTTCTCGTGCATAGGCCTCTGAGCGATCATCGCCTTTTGCGCGATAGGTCTCGGCCAGGCCGAACAGGGCATAGGCATTGTTCGGCGCCTTGATCAGCGTTTTGAAGAATTCGCGCTCGGCCCGGTCATATTGACCGTCCTGCAGGAGATAGAGACCAAGTGTCTGGCGGGTCGGATAATACCACCAGGTCGGCTCGAAATAGGGCAGCTGTGCTTCGGCGGCGGCGGCGAATTCCAGGCGGTCAATCGCGCCCGTCAAATCGCCGGATGCCGCCAGCATGCGGCCCTCCAGCGTCAGCGCCGCGACTTCATGCACGCCGGCCAGTGGGGTCAAATACAGCGAGTCATAATCCGCAAATCCAGCTTCGCCCGTCAGTGCCTTGAGCTTGTCCATCTCACTCTGTGCGCCGGCCATATCGCCTTGACGCGCCAGGACGGTGCCGCGGGCATAATGCCAGGCCGTGCGCATATAGAGATGCGCTGCGGCGGGTTCGGGGATGGCGAGGAGCGTCTCGTCTGTGGAGAAAATCAGGTCTGTGAAAATGGGTGAAGCGGCGATGTGCTCGCCCAGCGGATTGGCCGCGGACGGGGCAATCTGGGCCAGTTTTTCCAGCTTGTCTGCCATTTCCAGCGCCGTTGCGGCATTCCCCGCGAACTGCGAACT
>ERZ1740070.1789-NODE-1789-length-13017-cov-7.437510_pt1 | contig 13017 bp, 10 predicted proteins | sample MGYA00581734_ERZ1740070 | MGnify/ENA primary metagenome ERZ1740070 (study PRJEB43018, sample SAMN04849744) | marine metagenome | isolation source: floating plastic debris | place: Pacific Ocean | collected 2008-09-01 | study: EMG produced TPA metagenomics...
CGAGATCGGGACGGGTGACTGGAGTTCAGACGTGTGTCTTCCGATCTCGGATGAACCCATTGCGGGTCTCGACCCCGCCGCGCAGATCGCCACATTGGACGTGTTCAAAACGCTGGCCAGTGAGGGGCGCGCGATCTTCACCTCTTTGCACGACCTATCGCTCGCCGCTCGGTACTGCACCCGCCTGATTGTGATCAGCGCCGGACGCATCGCTGCAGATGGCCCGACGGATGAGGTGCTGACCAAAGACATGCTCGCGGATGTCTTCCACCTGAGGGCCGACATCGTCAACACACCGTCCGGTGCATTGGTCGAACCTTTGGGAGTGCTTTCATGACCGCCCCGGAACGCATTGTGTGCCTCACCGAAGAAACCGTCGAAACGCTCTACCTACTTGGGCAAGAGCATCGCATCGCGGGCGTCACCGGATACGCCGTCCGTCCCAAACGCGTGCGGCAGGAAAAACCGCGCGTGGGGGCGTTCACCTCGGCCGATATCCCCAAAATCCGCGCGCTCAACCCTGATCTGGTGCTGACATTCTCTGACCTGCAGGCCGATATCGCGGCGGAACTGATCCGCGCAGGGGTTGAGGTCATGGCGTTCAACCAACGCAACGTTGCGGGCATCCTCAGAATGATCCGCACCCTGGGACGCTTGGTCGATTGCGCGGAAAAGGCCGAAATGCTTGCGCAAGGTTATGAGACGCGGATCGCAGACCTCAGGTCACAGGCGCCGAAAACCCGGCCAAAGGTCTATTTCGAAGAATGGGACGACCCGATGATCACGAGCATCGGCTGGGTGTCTGACCTGATCGAAATCGCAGGAGGCACGGATTGCTTTGCCCATCTCAAGATCGAACAGGCCGCCAAAGACCGGATTGTCACGTCAGACCAGGTGATCGCGGCACAACCCGACGTGATCGTGGCATCCTGGTGTGGCAAGAAAGTGCGTCCCGAAAAGATCGCCGCGCGCCCGGGATGGGATCAGATCCCAGCCGTCGCTCAGGGCCGCATTATTGAGATCAAGTCGCCGCTCATCCTGCAACCAGGCCCTGCTGCACTTAGCGACGGGCTTGACGCGTTGATCGCAGCGCTCAGTCCAGAAAAGGTCCCGGCATGATGACCGACATTGTCGATTTCCTCAATCGCGGCGGCCCGGCCCTATGGGTGATTGCTGGCCTGAGCGTGATCACACTGGCGCTGATCCTGTGGAAGCTCTGGCGGCTGTCGCAGCTCGGGGCCTGGCGGTCTGACGCCGCAGAAAAGGCCGTGCGTCTTTGGCAAAAGGATCAACACAAAGCCGCGCTTGCGGGCGTCCAGCACCGAAAGGCCGTACGCGCGCGAGTCGTTCAAACCGCCATGCAGGCATGTTCCACTCTGCCCCTTGAAGACGCGCGCGAAGAAACCGCCCGCGTCGCGCGCGGCATGCTTATGCAAACCGGCAGCGGCGCGCGGGCGCTTGATCTCATTGCCACCATCGCGCCGCTTGTCGGACTGTTGGGTACTGTGCTTGGTATGATCGAAGCCTTCCAAGCATTGCAGGACAGCGGCGCGCGCGCGGACCCTGCGGCTTTGGCCGGTGGCATATGGGAGGCTTTGTTGACCACCGCCGCCGGAATGGCCGTCGCAATCCCCGCATCCATGGCACTCAGCTGGTTTGACAGCATCAATGACCGGCTGGCGCATGATTTTCATGACCTCGCCACCCGCATTCTGGCCCGTCGCCCGCAGGTGCGCGATGCTTGACCTGCCCGAACAGGTGCGCCGACGTCGCATCGGCCTGACGCCGATGATCGACGTTGTGTTCCTGTTGCTCGTCTTCTTCATGCTGGCCGCGCGATTTGGTGGAACGGACGCGATCCCCCTGACACTCTCAGGCGGCGGCGACACGGTCTACGAAGGCCCACCACGGCTGGTAACCGTCCTGCCCGACACGCTGCGTGTGAACGGCATCGAGGTGGACAATCCTGTGACCGCGTTGGAGCCGCTTATGATCACACCACAGGACATCGTGGTCCTGCGGTCGTCGGACGACACATCCGTGCAGCGTTTGCTAGAGGTCATGTCCACGTTGCGTGCGGCAGGACTAAGCAACCTTGTGGTGCTGGAATGAGACGGGGTCTGAACCTCACCCCTCGCCCAAGGCGTGCCGCACGCGAACCTGTTGTGCCAATGATCAACGTGGTGTTTTTGCTGCTGATCTTTTTTCTGATGACCGCACAGATTGTACCACCCGCGCCGTTCGAGATGACCCTGCCATCGGTTGAAGGCGACGAGGATCAGGGAAGTGACGCGCTCTACATCAACGCCGACGGCGTGATTGCGTTCGAGGCCTTGCGCGGCGATGCGGCACTTACGCGAGCAGTGGCGTCTTCGGGCGACACCCCGTTACGGGTGTTCGCAGATGCGACGCTCACGGCGACAAGGCTCGCGGAGGTTCTGGGGCAACTGACTGCGCTTGGTGCGACCGAGGTCGAGATTGTGACAGAGGGCGGATAGATGCGGATCTTGGAAATCGCGGCCTTCCTCACAGTGTCCGGCGCGTTGCACGTCGCCGCACTGACCCTTGCACCGTCTCAAAGCGGTGGCAGCGGCGGCGACGATGGCGGCGTGAATGAGGTCACACTGCAAGCCGCCACACCGACGCTCGCCGCGATGGTCGAAGACTGGTCGCGCCCGCCGGAAGTCAGCGACGCACCCAGCCTTTTGGAACCCGTTGCGCAACCCGCCCCGTCTGTCCCCACGCAGGACGCACCTGTTATGCCAGACCAAACGGTTGCAGCGCTTCCTCAGCCAAGCGACCGGCCCGCGATGCCAGACGTGGAGACGCGGCTGCCAGCCCCGCTCACACCCTTCGCAGCCCCAGCCCCTGCTGCGCCCGAGGCACCGCGTTTGGCAGCACCACCAGCTTTGGACGCGCCGGCTGTGACGAACGCCCCACTAGCACGCGCGCCCGCCACACAGCTGACTGCGCCGCAGCCAACCGCATTGCCGCAAATCGACACCGCAGACCCTGCGCCAAGATACGCCCCTCTCGCCTCAGCCCGACCAGAACCACGGCCAGAGCGCCGCCCACAGCAAGCGGCACCCGCTCCGAAACCAGCCCAAACCGCCCAGCAACCGGCGCAAAAAGCGCGTGGAGCGGGCCAGCAAGACAGCACCGCGCAGGCCCCGGTGCGTCGGGCACCCGTTGTCAGTGGTCCGTCTCAAGCGCAAGTAGCGCAAGCGCAGCGGGAATGGGGCGCAAGGATCACCCGCGCCTTGCGCCGGGCGCATAGGCCACCCCGTGGAAATGCCGCTGGCACAGTGTCGCTACGCCTTGCGATCAGTCCAGCGGGACGGGTGCAAGCGGCATCCATCACACAGTCTTCAGGGCACGCCAATCTGGATCAAGCGGCGCTCAGAGCGGTGCAGCGCGCCCGATTTCCGCGCGCGCCAAAGTCGCTGACCAAATCCGTTTATCACTTCAATCAAAAGCTGAGCGTGACGCGATAGGCTCTGCGGGGCTAACCTCGATACCAAGAGATCACACCATTTCGGCTTCGATCAAACCTCGTGCCAGACGCCCATAAGCCTCTGCCATCGGCCCGTCCCCCAGCGCAATCGGCGTGCCACCATCGCCTGCCAAGCGGGTGTCAATATCAAGCGGCAGCTGCGCCAACAGCGGAATGCCCCGGCTTTCCGCCTCTTGCGCGACCCCGCCTGCGCCAAAGACATGCGTTTTGCCCCCACAATGCGGGCAGACGAAGAGCGCCATGTTCTCAATAAGACCCAAAACGGGCGTTTTCAGCGTATCGAACATGTCGAGTGCTTTGCGCGCATCCAAAAGCGCCACGTCCTGCGGTGTGGACACCACAATTGCACCCGAAACCTGCGCTTTTTGGCACAGCGTCATGGCCACATCCCCTGTTCCAGGGGGCAAATCGACCAACAGAATGTCCAACTCTCCCCAAGCCACCTGAGACAGCATCTGTTGCAACGCCCCCATCAGCATGGGTCCACGCCATACGACCGCTTTTTCCTCCGGCAGCATCAGACCGATCGACATCAGCGTCACGTCATGTGCCACCAGCGGTTCAATGATCTTGCCATCCGGGCTGGCAGGTTTCTGGGTTGTGCCCATCATGCGCGGCTGGCTTGGCCCATAGATATCCGCATCCAGCAACCCGACCCGCTTGCCCGCACGCGCCAAAGCCACAGCAAGGTTCGACGACACGGTTGATTTACCAACCCCGCCTTTGCCAGACCCAATCGCAATGATGCGTTTGACACTTGCAGGCTTGAGCGATCCAGCCTGCGGTTTCATGTGACCGCCAATCTTGAGCCCTTGTGGCGGTGGTTTGGCCGGTCCGTGGGCTGTGAGTGCCGCCGACACGGTCTGCACGCCGTCAAGTTCAGCAACAACCGATTCAGCCGCTTTGCGCACAGGTTCCATCAGTTTGGCAATCTCGGGCGACGGCGCCTCGATGACAAACCTCACCTGGGCGCCATCAACCTGTAAAGCTCGGACAAGATCGGCAGAAATGAGCGTTTTTCCATCCGGCAAAGACACCCGATCCAAAGCCTCACGAATCTTTTCAACCGTTACCGCCATGAGAGCTGTCCTCTTGCCTGTGACATTGAAGTGGCACCGCGAGGCGCAACCTGCAACCTCTTGCCAAATTCTTCATCCTACCGAGAAAAGAAAGCTCAAAAATGTACCATTCGGCCTATGCGTTTTCTGCATAGCAGCATTGTACCAAAATACCATTGTGCACCTGCAGCATTCACCTATCTTAGCGATAACACAAACACAGACATACACTTCGAGACTGAGCAGATGGCTTATCAAACCAACCTGACACAATCCGCGTCGCACAGCATTGCTGACAAATTCGCGGCCTTCATGGCCGACTACCGCGCCAAAGCGGCGCGCCGCAAGCTGTACCGCGAGACACTTAACGAACTACGCGCGTTGAGCGCCCGTGATCTGGCAGACCTTGGCCTGCACAAGAGCATGATCCACCGCGTTGCCTACCAGGCGGCGTACGAAAAGTAAGAATTTCGCGGGCATGTCGCGCATGAGCGCGCCCCCGCATTCGTGATCGGACGCCGTCTCCTCCTCCCTAGGCGTTCCGTATCCGGCGATGGCACCTCTCCTCCTCCCTGGTGTCATCGCCACAAAATTCCGGGTCATAGCGACCCGAACGACATCGGTGCCCTCTCCTCCTCCCTGGGTACCGTGAACTGGAACGGTGATCCCTCTCCTCCCTTGGGATCACCGTTTTTTCTTGGCTAAACCCTTTCATTTCGTCACAACTTTCCGAATTGCGACCTGCGATTTGGGAGGGTTCATGACAGAACGGCTCAAAGACACACCGGCTGACACTGTTGCCCGCGCGTTCTGCGACGAAGACAAACGCGCAATGGCCTCCGCCGCCTCACATGCCATCTCGTATCGTGCCGGATTGTCTGAAGCGAACGCCGTTCCCGACCTGAGACCCGATGCCATAAAACCTAACATCATCAGCGTGTTGCCGGCAACTGGCGAAGATTCGGAAGAGGTGATCGAAACCCTCGTCGCCCAAGCCACCCCGGGCCTGCACGCGCACGCCTCACCAAGGTTTTTCGGCTATGGCTGCGGCGGGTCCATGCCTGTTGGTTGTGCGGCTGATTTTCTGGTCTCCGCTTGGGGGCAAAACTCGGCGTCCTCCTGGGAAAGCCCATCCATCGCGGTGATCGAACAAACGGTTTGCGACTGGTGCCTCGACCTATTGAACCTGCCACGCGACTGCGGTGTGGGTCTGGTAACGGGCGCAACCGTGGCAAACACGCAAGCCATTATGGCCGCCCGCGACGCGTTGCTGGCACGGCAGGGTTGGATCAGCACGGAGAAAGGCCTGTTTGGCGCACCGGAAATCCCTGTTATGATCGTGGCCGACGCGCATTCCGCGCCTCTGGCGGGTCTCAACTATGCGGGGTTCGGAACGGGCCGTGCGGTTGAAATTGCGACCGACAGCGAAGGGCGTATCCGAATTGATGCCCTGAAAAAGGCGCTCGACCAATGCGATGCGCCGCCTTTGGTGATCTTACAAGCCGGTCAGATCAACACAGGTGCATTTGATCCTTTTGCCGAAGCAATCCCCTTGATCCACGCGGCAGGCGGTTGGGTGCATGTTGATGGCGCATTTGGTCTTTGGCTGAATGCTGTCCCGGACCTACGGCATCGACTGGCGGGTGTCGAAGATGCGGACAGCTGGGCGGTGGACCTGCACAAATGGCTCAACGCGCCGTACGACGCCGGGCTTTGCATTGTCAGGGACCGTGGCCATCTGGTTGCGTCCATGTCAGCGCGGGGCGCGTACCTTCCTGACCTTGGAGAGACGTGGGAGCCCAGCGACTCGACCCTCGAACTCAGCCGCCGCGCACGCGGGGTGCCAAGCTACGCCATCCTACGACATCTTGGGGCGTCTGGTGTGCGCGAGATGATCCAGCGGCACTGCACATTTGCCAAAGACCTGGCGACCCGGTTGTCGAATGAAGCTGGGATCGAAGTGTTGAACGACGTGGCGTCGAACCAGGTGGCCATTGCGTTTGACGATGATGACACAGCGACACGTGTGTTGGAGCGCGTCCAAGCGCGCGGTCACGTGTATCCCAGTCACGGAGAGTGGCGCGGTCGTAAAATCATCCGGGCGTCGATCATCAACTATGCGACCACCCGAGCCGATATCGACCTTTTGGCGGATGAGATCATCGGGGCGCTGAACGGCTAATCCAAGTGAAAACACGCTTCGAAGCGTGTTGCCATGCGCCTTCGAAGGCGCATTTGAACGGGATTTCGAAATCCCGTGATCAAGGCCATTCGAATAGCCTTGCACTTTCCCGTGGCCTGCGGGTTTTCCTTTCCCCGCCCATTCGCTAGATGAAGCGCGACAGATCACTTGCGGCCCAAAAGGCAGCACAAAACCGGGGCGACATCCATGGCGATGGACAAGAAATTCGACGCGGCCGAGGCAGAAGCGCGGCTGGGCAAGATGTGGGACGAGAGCGGCGCTTTTGCGGCGGGCGTCAACAAATCGCGCGACGACACCTTCTGTGTGATGATCCCGCCGCCCAATGTCACAGGCTCCTTGCACATGGGCCACGCGTTTAACAACACGCTGCAGGACATTCTTGTCCGCTGGCACCGCATGCGCGGGTTCGACACGCTGTGGCAACCCGGCACGGACCATGCGGGCATCGCGACCCAGATGGTGGTCGAGCGCGCGCTGGCCAAGACAAACCGCCGCCGCACGGACATGAGCCGGGAGGAATTCACGGGTCTGGTGTGGGAACAGAAGATCAAATCGCGGGGCACCATTATCGGCCAGCTCAAGCGCTTGGGCGCGTCTTGCGACTGGTCACGTGAAGCGTTCACCATGTCCGGCGGCCCGGGCGCGCCCGCAGGTGAGGAAGGCAACTTCCACGACGCCGTGATCAAGGTTTTTGTTGAGATGTACAACAAGGGCCTGATCTATCGCGGCAAGCGCCTTGTGAACTGGGATCCGCATTTTGAGACGGCGATCTCGGACCTTGAGGTCGAGAACACCGAAGTTGCGGGCCACATGTGGCACTTCAAATACCCGCTCGCTGGAGGGGCGACCTATACCTATGTCGAGAAAGACGAGGACGGAAACGTCACGCTGGAAGAAGAGCGGGACTACATCTCTATCGCCACCACGCGACCCGAGACGATGCTGGGGGACGGGGCCGTTGCGGTACATCCGTCGGATGAACGTTATGCGCCAATCGTTGGCCAGCTCTGCGAAATTCCGGTTGGACCGAAAGAGCACCGCCGCCTGATCCCGATCATCACAGACGAATACCCCGACCCCGATTTCGGGTCGGGTGCGGTGAAGATCACCGGCGCGCATGATTTCAATGACTACCAGGTCGCCAAGCGCGGTGGCATTCCGATGTACCGCCTGATGGACACCAAAGGCCAGATGCGGAACGACGGTGACCCTTATGCCGAGGTCGCAGAGATCGCGGGCGCAGTGGCGCGCGGCGAGCGCACGTTGGGCGAAGCTGAGACAGATAGCTTGAACCTGGTGCCTGATCACTTGCGCGGCCTCGATCGGTTTGAAGCGCGCAAGGCGGTGGTTGATGAGATCACAGCCGACCGTCTTGCGGTGATGACCCGCGCGGATAACCCTGCTTTGGGCGGTAAGCTCAAGGAACATGATGATCCGGCAGCGCTTTTCCCGCTGGTCGAGGCCAAACCGATCATGCAGCCGTTCGGCGACCGTTCCAAAGTCGTCATCGAACCAATGCTCACGGACCAGTGGTTTGTGGACGCCGACCAAATTGTCGGGCCAGCACTGGACGCGGTAAAGAATGGCGATGTGACGATCGTCCCGGAATCGGGCGAAAAGACATACTACCACTGGCTTGAGAATATCGAGCCCTGGTGCATCTCGCGCCAGTTGTGGTGGGGGCATCAGATTCCGGTTTGGTATGGACCAAAACTGCCGGATGCTGACACGCGGATGGAGGATTTCACCGCCATCATGGCCCTGCCCGACCAGCAAGAGACCATCGCGTTCTGTGCGCCGACTTGGGAGGAAGCAAAAGCGGCCGCGGGCGAATACTACCGCGAGCGTTTGTCGATCTGGGGCTTGCAGTTTCTGATCGCGTCCGAACAGGCCGAGAGCGCGGGTGCATCCTTAGATGAAGCCAACGAGATGTTGAACATCACACTGGCACGCGACCCCGATGTTCTCGACACATGGTTCTCATCTGGTCTCTGGCCCATCGGCACTTTGGGCTGGCCAGAAGACACAGACGAATTGAAGAAATACTTCCCGACAAGCGTTCTTGTCACCGGGCAGGATATCCTGTTTTTCTGGGTCGCCCGGATGATGATGATGCAGCTGGCTGTGGTCGATGAGGTCCCGTTCAAGGACGTCTACCTGCACGGCCTTGTGCGCGACGCGAAGGGCAAGAAGATGTCCAAGTCGGTTGGCAACGTCGTTGATCCGCTTGAGATCATTGACGAATACGGCGCGGATGCGTTGCGGTTTACCAATGCGGCGATGGCGTCACTTGGCGGTGTGCTCAAGCTCGATATGCAACGGATCGCCGGGTATCGGAACTTTGGCACCAAGCTCTGGAACGCGACGCGCTTTGCGGAAATGAACGGTGTTTACGAGAACCGCGTGCCGTCTGCTGACATCCCGCAGGCGACCGCAACGGTGAACACCTGGATTATCGGCGAGACCGCCCGCGTGCGGGCTGAGGTGGACGCGGCGCTTGACGCCTACCGCTTCGATGACGCGGCGGCGGCGCTCTATCGCTTTGTCTGGGGCAAGGTCTGCGACTGGTATGTTGAATTCGCCAAACCGCTTTTGGACGAAAACGCGCCCGAACGGGCGGAGACACAGGCCGTCATGGGCTGGGTCATCGACCAATGCCTGATCCTGCTGCACCCGATCATGCCGTTTATCACCGAAGAGCTGTGGTCGGTTACGGGCGAGCGGTCAAAGATGCTCGTGCATGCGGATTGGCCGACCTATGGCGATGATCTGATCGATGCCGAAGCGGACGCGGAAATGAACTGGGTGATCGGTCTGATCGAAGGCATTCGCTCTGCACGGCAACAGATGCATGTGCCGGTTGGCCTCTATCTGCCGCTCGTGGTGAAAGACTTTGGAGATACGGCCAAAGCTGCGTGGGATCGCAACGAGGTGCTGATCAAGCGCCTCGCGCGGATTGAAAGCCTGGAAGTTGTTGAAAGCTTCCCCAAAGGCTGTGCCACCGTGCCTGCGAAGGGCGCGACCTTTGGGATGCCGCTGGCTGACATCATTGATGTGGACGCGGAAAAAACCCGTCTCGACAAGGCGTTGCAAAAGCTCGCCAAAGAGATCGGCGGCATGAAGGGGCGGCTGGGCAACCCGAAGTTCGTCGAAAGTGCGCCAGAAGAAGTGGTTGAAGAAACCCGTGCCAATCTTGAGGCGCGCGAAGGCGAAGAAGCTAAACTCAAAGACGCGTTGGAGCGGTTGGCCGAGATCGGGTAAGCGCGTCTTTCCATCGATGGAAAGACCACGATGCGTCGACGCATCGTGGCCGTTGCGTTACTCAGCAGGCTCGGTCACATGACCCCGACCCTCTTTTTCCGCCGCGTAATTGGCTTGCGCTGTCTCCACAGCTTTCGCATGGATTTCCGCGAGTTCTGGCCGCATCTTTTGCGCACGAACAGCCGCGTTCATGGTCGAAATATGCTGGCCCTGGAAATGCGGGAACACCTCTCGCGCGATCAGGTCATAGCTTTTCTTGGTCGCTTCAAAGTTCGCCCAGTTGTGCGCAAGCATCAGATACGCCCCAAACCCGCCATTGGACTGCTTCCAAAGCCGGTCAATTTGCGCTTTGGCCATTTCCGGCGTGCCAATCGCGCCAAAACCTGAATCGTTGATGAAATCGATCATCTCTTTGGCGTTCTGGCCCGGCATCGACATCTGCGGGAAGGCCGCAATTTCCTGGAAGTAGTTGAACCAGTGTTCGATCCCATATTCCACATCGCGGCGCGCCTGTTCGGCGGTTTCGGCAATATGGCACAGGCCTACGAGCCGCCACTTGGACCGGTCGACCGTCTGATTGTGGTGCTTGGCCTCTTCCTCGATCACATCCCAGTGCAGGGCAAGCGCATCGAACCCGGCAGCGGTGGTCGCGCCAATGGAAATGAGGCCGGTGCCGTATTTGCCCGCTAGCTTTGGCCCTGTGGGCGAGGCCACGGCGGCCGTAGCCAGATCGAAGTTGGAGTATGGGCGCAGATGCAACCGCGCGTCTTTGAGCGTCCAGCGGTCGTTCTCGAAGTTCACCGGCTCGTCCGAACGCAAAAGCTGCGTGATGATGTCGAGCCCGTCTGCCAACAGACCACGCGTGTCCTTCTGGCTGAGGCCAATCATCGTCGCGTCCGTGGGCAAGGACCCTGGCCCAAGGCCCAACATGACACGCCCGCGCGTCAGGTGATCGAGTTGTACAATGCGTTCGGCGACCCAAAGCGGGTTGTGGTAACTCACCGAGACCACGCCTGTGCCAAGCTTGATGTGCTTGGTGCGGGGGGCTGCGGAGGCGATCATCAGTTCCGGACTTGCCGAAATCTCGGACCCGGCGGAATGGTGTTCGCCAAACCAGACCTCGTCATAGTCACATCGGTCAAGCCATTGAACAAGCTCAAGATCCTGTTCAAGCGCCAGTGTCGGGTTGATCCCAGGTTTGTGAAATGGGGCTAGAAAAATGCCGAAACGCATACGGTTGTTCATTTTAGTCCTCCCTTAAACGCCTCTGCGACATGCAGATGACGCAAGGGAAGCGTAACCGCGGGTGGCGTGCTGGACCAAATCAAATCTCGGACGACCGCGGACGCGACGCACCAACGGCCCGGGTCGAGCCACCGCTCGCCGGGCAATTGGATGTAGGCCCTAAGGCCTGTTCTTTGGAAGAAGCGGCGCCGCCCCGAAGGTCTGACATCTGCTTTTCGCTGTCGGGGGGAACCCCGAACCCTGTGCCCATTTCTGGGCCATATGACCGGTCTTTCATGGGTGTCCGCAAAGTGCGGCATGAAAGCAATCGTCAGGTGTGTCGCGGCATGGGAGTGACCCTTCCCGCTCGATGCGCATCGTGGGGAAGGTTGTGCAATCTGCGCGTTAACGTTCTGAAAACAGAGCGCGCGCACGGGCTTTCGAAAGCCCGTCTGACGCGGTTTCGAAACCGCGTTTCACACCCTTCATCGGGCTATGGACTATTCGGCAAGCGCGGCGGTCATTCGGATCACCGTTGGACCGTCAGCCTTGAACGCTGCACCCACAGCCTCTTGCAGTTCGGCCAGCGTTTGCGGAGCACTTGCCTTTGCCCCATAGGCCCGCGCCAAGGCCAGAAAATCGGGGTTTTGGGCAACCACCGCATTTGGCGCAATCTGGCTGCGCACCATCGCGTCTTCAATCTCGCCCAATTTGGCGTTGTCCCAGACAAGGATCGGCAGTGGCAGGCCCAGTTCAACCGCTGTTCCAAGTTCTTGAATGGTGTATTGCAGCCCGTAATCCCCGGCGATCACAAGTGTCGGCAAGCCCGGGCGCGCCACCGCTCCGCCGATGCCTGCCGGAAGCGCATAGCCCAGCGTGCCAAAGCCGTAAGGGTGGTGCCAATGACCCGCGCGCGGCATGTCCCAAACCTCTTTCGCACCGTAGGCGAACTGGGTCATGTCGGAATAGATCATTGTGTCATCCGGCAGAACAGCTTTGAGCGCGTCACAGACCGGCACGATGCCGGGGCGTTCGGTGGCAATCTCTGCCCGCCATATCGCCTTTTGCTGCGCCACGCGTGACGCGTCCCATTTTGGCGGTTGGTCATCGGCCCGCGCGGGGATGGCGATGGCCATGGCACGCAGAACCTCACCCGCATCCGCAAGGATTGCTGTGTCGTCGGGGCCAAGCCCGTTGAAGCATTCCGGGTCGATATCGATCCGCATCATCGGCGCATCATGGCCAAGGGTTGACCGCCACAGATCGACCTCAGACAGGGTGGTGCCAACGGCCATGACCAAATCTGCCTCCGCTGCGATTGCGGCGCTGTCTGGTCGGGCAAGGTAGCTGCCGTAAAACAGTGGCTGGTCGGCTGGTACAAGTCCCCGCCCCGCATAGGTAACAAAAGACGCGGCCCCGGTTTGTTGCAGAAGCTCTGGGATGACGTCCGCCGCACCGACAGCGCCACCGCCGAACACAAAAAGGGGTTTGCGCGCGGTCAAAACCGCGTCCATGAGGGCGTAGACATCGTCATGCCGGGCTGCTGGCAGAGCGGGCCGTCGGGTCGCATGTGTCGGCGCGGGTTCTGCCATTGCGCCAAGCGTGTTGATCGACACTTGCAGATGGCAGGGACGCCCCCGTGCGCTGCTGAACTGGTCAAAAGCGCGGTCGATCAGGGCATAGGCTGCATTTGCCGTGCGGGCTTCCTCCGACCAGGCGCAGACGGTTTCTGCCGCCGCCCGCTGATCGCGCATCTG
>ERZ1740070.1792-NODE-1792-length-12973-cov-9.712107_pt1 | contig 12973 bp, 16 predicted proteins | sample MGYA00581734_ERZ1740070 | MGnify/ENA primary metagenome ERZ1740070 (study PRJEB43018, sample SAMN04849744) | marine metagenome | isolation source: floating plastic debris | place: Pacific Ocean | collected 2008-09-01 | study: EMG produced TPA metagenomics...
ATAGTCTGATCTTCATCGAGACGAGGGATCGAAGAGTGTGTCAGAGGCTCACTTTAGCATGGCGGTCGAATGTCATTGTCGACCTAGCTAATACTGTTTGTCCGGCTGCAACCAGCGCTGGAAGATAATTTTATGTCGCTTCTCAATGACTTAAAGCCACTTCATATTGAAGAAAACACACCCGATCGCCTGCAGATTCAATTCTTCGACACGACCATGGGATTTGTGTTTTTTGTATTGGGTGGCGTTGCCGGAAGCGCCGGTATTTTCAATCTTCAAGCTGGCAATCTTGTAGAAGGTCTTGGCGCGATAGTGCTCGCGACTTTTCTTCTGGCCGTCCCCCTGGCGTTCATGGGGGTGAAGCGCATCACAATTGACCAAACACGAAACAAAATGTGGCTCACGAACAGGGCCGTGCTGCGGTATTCGCAGGAAGAGTTTCGCTTGCATGATATCGAATACCTGGCGTTGGTCGATCAGACGACGGGCACCTCTGGTCCGAAAGACCTCGCACTTGGTGAAGAATTCGTCGCGCAAAGGAATGCCTATTACACCATCGAGGCCCGGTTCGCCGATAGAGAGCCGCATACGCTCTATAGCCGGCCCGGCATTTCAACCTATCGCGCCGGGCAGGTCATTTTGGCGTGGTGGCAAGACTATCAAAACCACAAACCAAGGGAATAAGTGGATGAAAGTGGTCCTCACGACTCTTTTCGCCCTTGTGGCATTGGCAATTCAGGTCTTTGCCGACGCAAACGCGATGAAAGAGGCCCTGCCTCCGCCGCCAGATGGGTACCAAAGCGAGATCGAGGAAGAAACCGACGCGCATCTGGTTGATTTCGCCTGGCTCGAAGGCAACGAAGACACCTACTACATCGTTGAGATCAATTTCGAGGGGGCCACAGTCGCCGGGTTCAAAAACACGTTTCGAGCCATGACACGCGCGATGGATACGGTCGAGGCCGGTGGGCAAACCTTTACGTTCGATGGCGACATGTTCACGACGTTGATTAACAAATCCGTCCTGGTGCGTGTCTATGGAACCGCTTCGGAAGCGATCAAGCGCGATGCTCTCAATCGGGTGGAGTTTGCTCCGCTCGTGGCCCTCGCATCGGGCGGATGATCGCGGTGGCCCTTCTCATTTCATTCCTGTCTTTTTTGCTTCTCCTGCTCGTTCTACTCTATTTTGTTCCAAAGCTCCTACTGGCAGAGCGACGGCGAAAAAAGGGCATCGACCGGATCGCGAAAGAGCGCGGGTGGCATTTAGATCGGACGCAACGCGATGCACTTCCGCCCGAATTAGCTGGCGAAACCATTTTCAACATGGGCGACCCGGAAACCTATCACAGTTTTTCCGTATTCCTTACAATCGAAGGCACCTATCGCGACCGCGCGTTTCTCTTGTTGTCTCGTGGCTGTCGTCGTTACAGACGTCAGGACGGCCACAGCACGACCTACCTTTTCGCGAAACTCTCCGATACCGCGAAGTTCACTCCGTTTTTCATTCATCCGAAGTCCGGTGTCATGGACGGTTTTCTTCAAATGGATGCTGCTGCAAAGACGGCCGACAAAACCATCAAATCCGTCTTCTTTTCAAAACTGTCGATGCCTGCACCCTTTTCGGAAAGCTACACACTACGCGGTCTGAGCGGCGCACAAGATCATCTCACCGATGAAGTCCAACAGGCGTTGATTGACCGCCCAGATCTCTTTCGTCGCATGGAAGAAAAGTGGCACAAACGGCTTCCGACTTATCCCGGCGTGTCAGAGAGGTTGGCCTGGGTCGATATCCAAGGTGTCGATCCCGAGACATTGTTCTCGCGGCTCGACACCCTGATGGATTGGGCCGACATCATTGAGCCCTCGGCCAATACAGGAGACGCTCGTGTTTGAGATGGCCCTTTGGACAGCGCTTGGGATTGGGACGCTCTATTTGCTGGTTCGCCTCGTTTTGCGGCAGCGCCATCATGACAAGCTGTTGCAAAATTTGATTGAAGAGAAGGGTTGGCGTTTGGGGGCCAATCTTGGTCGCGCCCTTCCCGAAGCGCTCGCCGATCAAACGCTGTCCGGACTAGGCGATCCGGTCAACGATCACACATTCAACATTTACCGGGCAATCTGGGGCCAACATCGCGGGCGGGATTTTGTTTTGGTGTCCTGCAAGCAAAAGCCGATCAAGCGCACCGAGATCAAAGACGAGACTTGGGTGTTTACGGCGCTTGGCAATACCGCGCCCTACCCGTTGCTCAGTATCCGACCGGCTTCAAAACTGCTCGACACGATCGAGACCGCAGAGCGATCCATTGCAGCGTCAAACAGCGTGGCGCTTCCCGCGCGTTTGCAGCTTTCAACCAAGTTCAACGAAAAACACGTCATCCTTGGCACCGAGGGCACCGCCGCCCTGATGACAAATCAACGGCAAGCCGCGTTTCTGGCCAAACCCGACATCGTCCGACGCGAGGATGAGACATGGTATCAAAGGCGCTTCGTTGTGCCAGGAACCACAGAAAACTACGCTTGGATCAACTTTTCCAGTGTTGACCCCCATACTTTGATGAACCGCCTCGACGCCCTCATGGACTGGGTCGAGATCATTGGCCCCGAGCCGCAATCTCAGAAGGCCACAGCGAAGGTCGCCAAATGAATACTCGCGGGACACTCACTAAATTCTCGGCGCTTCTTCTTTCCCTCTCGGCCTGTTGGGACGGCGATCCCAGACTGGACGTCGGCGAAGTGTGCTCCCAATATCTTGCCACGGCCACCGTCCCCGAGTTTGCGCAGTGCAATTTGCAAGACCGCGAAGCTCTGGGACGAACGGAACGCGCGATCATCTTACCGACCGCAGAGTGCGCGGATGGCCAATGCCGCGTCAGTGGACGCGGATATCCGTCGAAGGATGGCCCCTTTCACATTTCTTATGTCAACAACGCGGGCGAATGCGCTTTACGCGAATTGGAAAACCTTCAGTTCACCGAGTCCTATTCCGTGGAAGTTTCAATGAACCGGGATTATCTGAGGTCGCTTGGTCTGAGCCGGTCGGAAATCGACAGCCTCGCCCATCGAAATTTCGCCGGTTCGCGACATGGTGATCTCCGCGCCAGTTGGATTGATGAAATCAATTATGATGTGAAAGTTACGATCTTCTACGACACGTTGCCGACCGAAGATGAGTTCATCGTATCAGGACAAACGGTCTCCTTTGACGTGCCGCCCAGATCGACAAATCTCGAATACTGATGCGTGTGACCCTCCGAGGATTAATGTCTAAGACGCATCCCGGTTCAATTGTCTCGAATACCCGACAAACTGCTTCAATGTCGGTTCGATGTCTTCCGCAAATCGAACCGGGCTGCTGCCCAGAAACTCACCGAAGGTTCGGGTCATATGCGCTTGATCCGAAAACCCGCACTCCAGTGCCAGTTCTGCCAACCGCTTTTCCCCGAGCGATATGAGCGCTTCAAACGCGTGGTTGACTTGCAAAATCTTCGCGAATTGCTTCGGGGCAAGCCCAACGATCCGCGAAAAATCATCCCGCGCCTTGCGTTCGGAAACGCCAACCGTCGCGATCAAACTCGAAAATCGAACGTCGCCGTGAGCTGCTTCGATTTTGTTCACGATGTCATGCAAGTAATCGGGGGCGGTCTTGGCCGGAGTCACATTCGCGGCCGCGGAAAACAATGCATTTGCCATCGTTTCGGCATCGGAAAACTCGGCCGCGTTCAGGTGCTCGTTGAATGCGGCGGGAAGAAGCGGGCCCGGTGCCACCGCGCGTTCATAGGTCTCTCGGCCAGCTAGACCAAGGAACTCGTACTGTCCAAGGGCCGTGAATTCCAAAAAAATCTGCCGCAAAACACCGGAAAACCGAACATTGACCGCGCCATCGAAGACTTGTCCGCTCAAGTGCACCCGGCCATCTTCGTTTGTGTCGAAGCTATGTTCATCGGAATTCACAATGCCTTGCCAGCGCCCACTCGGCGTCCAGCCCAGATAGCAATAGCCTGTACCGCGAACTTGCGCGGGCATATCAACTGGTTCGTCGCAATAGGCGGCCATGGCGCGGCGAAAAAAGCGCCGCAGCTCTTCAGGAATGGGAACGGGTGAAAAGACATCCGGGTTCATGCAGCACCTCCAGCGAGGACACTGTCGGGATTCTTACCAGAGTTTCAAGCCGTTCATGGCTGTTACATCCGGCAAAACGCACGGGAAGCCCGGAATTTGTCGCGTGGGATAACGTCAGTGCGCCTATTCGGCCTCGGGCGAAAGCACGCGGCCTTTCCGCGTTTGAGCAATGCCGCTCAAACAATCAGTTCCAAAGGGCTTCACGAATGATTTGGCTGCGCGTATCGCCTGACATCGCTGAAAAGTCGGACAACAGCATCTCACGAACGGCATCGGCCAAATCTTGTCCGTGAAGAATGTCCAAATACCGCGACGCATCGGCATTCAAAGCGCCGGTCGAATTTGGGTCGGGGCACATCTGAAAAACAGGTTCGCATTGATCGAAGCAAGCGCCGCTTGTCGGGCTGACGATGTTCGGACAGTGACAGGTGCATTGCACGACCGATGAGCCTCCGCCGGCTGTGCTGTTTCCGTAATCGCCTGCGTCTTCCGCATTCTCATCCTCGACCGCCCCATCCCCAAGAACAAGTGAGCGGGACGTGTCGATCCCGCCAAAGCTTGGGCCGGACCGGAATTCCAATTCGTCATAAATGTCCTGCATCGGCGGGTAGGCCCGCGTGATCTCGATATTGCCATCATAAAATTCCGGGAACGGCAGCGAGACTTCGATTGATTTGTACTCGATATGCGCCGCACGCAAGGCGTCGCAAAACCCGCCTTGACCCGCGGTCATCATTGTTGCTGGCGAGAGATCAAACAAATCGCCCGAGACGCTGAACCGCAGCACATCATCCGATGTTGTCAGGAAATCGATCGTCGCAGGTACCGCATATCCGCAGCTTGGAATGTCCCCCAAACCCTGTGTCCCAAGCGTTGTGATCGACCTGCCGCCGGTGGTCTGAGGGTCGCGCACAATCATCGCGGCGTCGGGGACACCCTGTTTGTCCTTGATCAGCATGATCATATAGTCGCCGGCCCGAACGATGGCTCCGCCACCGTCAATCTCACCCGCACCCGGTGCGCCTTCGAGAAATCCCACGTCGATCCCATCCCCGAAAATCGAGCGTCCGTCGAAGAAGATCCTGCCAGGACCACCAGCAATCGCGTGTACGCGGGAATCCATCAACGTGCGGCCCTCGCGGACGGGTTGGTCTGTTTCGCGTTTAGGTTTCAACGACGCGCCGGTTTCGTCCACAACTCGGTTTGTCGCGAGCGACAAATCGAACTTGACGCTTTGGATCTCTGCCATGTCTTCAGCAGCATTGGTCAGGATGAAGATGGCACGCCCGCTGCCCTGTAAATTGAAGTCACTGGTCCAACCGTTAAAGTTCGCCGTTGATCCGCTGGTTGCGCCCGTTCCCGCCGCCGCCCGGCGTAGCATGCATTTCGTTTCTGCGTCGCCGCGAAGGCGATGGTCGATCCGTGAGGTAACATCGTAGCAATACTGGAACCCGGAACCGCCACCGGGCTTCGTACGAAAACTCTCACCAAGATGAAGACTGCCTGAATTCACATGGTCAGATACAATTTTAAACAGAAGCGCCGTACCCGCTTCGACGTCCTGCCATCTTACATCGATGCAACGTCCGGCATTCCATTGAATGAAAACCTCCTGAGTTATCACAACGCCCGGTCGAACGTCATACCTTTGGCACGGCCCAAAAACGCTTCGAATCCACCTGTCCGCATTTCGTCCGTAGCGCTTCGAATACGAGCCGAACTCGGTCAAAAACTCGGAAAAGGTCATCGCCAATGGCCGATCACCGTTGTACGGACGAATAATATCTTCGACAGCCTTTAAAACGCGCTGATCGTTCACGGCAGTCGCCGCCGTCAGTTCCGTTGTCAAGTCTCGGACAATTGCCAAGTCCGAGCGTCCACCACGCTCTGTTCCTTCGATGAGATACCGAATGAAAGAGCTGCTACGATAGTCAGATCTGTCATACGAAGAAACCAAAGGGGCCGCATAGCTTCTCTCACCAATGAAGTATCTGTTCAATTCACCGCCGATCCCCGGGAACCCTGGATTTCGCTTGTCGATAAAGTAAGCTGCAACGCCTGTTGCTGTCGCTTCGGCCGCCCAGATACGCTTTCCGTAGATGCCATCGCAAATGTAAGGCGACACAACGTTCGCCTGAATCGAATGCATCAACTCATGCATCAACACGAGGTAAAGTCCCTCTGCTGACGACACTCGATCGCGGCCGCCGTTTTGCCAGCTCCCTTGCAATCCAAGGTAAGGAAATCTTGCCCTGTTGACCGAGAACCGTCGCGTATTGCAGCTATAGCTTGCCCTATAGGAATCATTATGTCCGGCAGGCGGCCCCGCCACCCAAAAGTACGGAAGGTAGCTATGTCCATCGATGGATACGGTTTCGGCAAGCAGTGGTTCGGGAAAGCCAGCAGCTAATAGTTTTCTGGCGTCGCGGGAGAGATGACTGAATACGTATCTCAGCGGGTCGTCTGCCCCTCGAAAAAACTCTTCAGTGTCGGTGGCGTACTCCAAGTATTCTGTGTCGCTTCCAAGGGTCTCTGTCGGGACCGGCAACGCATCTGAAGTTTGCCACTGTCCGTGGGCGGCCGTGGCGGCAATCATGGCGGCGAAAAAAATGAAACGGCGCAGCACTGTAAGTTACTCCTGCAAGAGCGGGGCAAACCAGGCATCCATCCGCTCAAAATAGATGCTGACAGCGGGAAAATCCCTAAGCGCGATCCGGTCTTCGAATGCCCAGCCAAACTTTTCGGTCGCTTGGCCAGAGGGATCAACGGCCCCTTGCCTGATTGCTTCGAACAACAGAAGAACACGTAGTGTGTCACCGGAAAAATCTTCCATCAACAGCGAAATCTCATTGAAGAACTCTACGGAGGACTCTTTTGTTGGTTGGCTCAGAACGTCTTCGATATCGAAGGCTTCGACCCGCTCAACCACGCTTTCGACTTGTGCCGGTGTCAGCGCAGGTTCGCCGTCAAGCCAGCTATGGGCCACAAGCTTTGCTGGGACAAGCACACCCACTGCGATTATCAATGCGCGGAACATCACCTTACCTCTATCGACAAACGCGTGACGACTTTTGCCCCGGCTTCATCAATCATCACCACGTGATAGAGCCCCGCCTTGTCCGGGGCCCACAGTCGCATTGGCATCGCCGCAGGAACGGAACCCGTTTCCAGGCTCTCCGACCAAAGCGGCACGACAGCTATGCGAAAATCTTCCGGCGCATTATCCCAGGCCACACTGAACGTCGCATTTCTATCAACGACCGGCAGGGCATAGAGGGTCGGAGAAGGTGGCGCTGCAACGGTTTCGGCGTTGCGGACAGTATCGCCTGACGCCGGTGCCATCGCAGCCCGCAGAAGCGCGACGTCATCGGTCGTTGGCCGACCAGACACTGCACTCCCCGCACGGCGACGAAATTCGTCCAAGGCGGTTTGACTGCGCTGCCCCCATGCCCCGTCAATAGGGCCGGGATCAAATCCCAGATCGGTCAAGAGCGATTGAACTTCTCTGGCATCAGGTGGTCCATCGGCGCGTACCGATTGCCCTGTCGACGCAGCAGACCCAGACCGCAACATCGCAAGCTCTTCTGCCGTAAGCTGCCCGCTCGGCGATCGCCCAATTGAAGACTGAAATGCGGCAATTGCGCGACGCGTACCAGCCCCAGCGATGCCGTCTGGCGTGCCCGCGTCGAAACCGCGCGCATTCAGAAGGCGTTGAATTTCCATGACGTCTGCCGATCCAACGCGGGGTACCGTTGGAACCCGTCCCCGCATGGCATCCTGCACAGCCGGATTGCGCAACGCTTCGTTCATCAGATCTTGAACCGATTGAGCCAGGCTTTGATCGGGTTGCCAGAAAATTCCTAAAACAGTGAGCAAACAGACGCATCTCATTCATCACACCCGGCGACCTCGAGGTCCAACGCTCGCGTCGACCCATCGGACAATTCAACTTCGCCTGAGAACGTAAATCGCCCGTCTTCGATCAGAATGGGCCCTGTGGTCAGCCCCGCCCGGAGGTCTTTCCCATTCTCAGTGAGAAAGAGGTCGATTGTCGTGTATGGGTTTTTCCCTTCAGGACTACCCACCACGCTCAGTGTCGTGCCATCTCCGACGGCGTCGATAAGGAAGTAACTCCCGTTGTCTTTGCAGCTGTTGACCGTTAGCGCCAGGGTCCGGCCACCGAACGCCAATGATATGTTTTCCGCACAGCAAAACGTCACCGTCAGAATCAACATTGGGACAGATAAAACGAAGGATCGCATAACGAAAATATTTGTTCTCGGTTTTCCTAGTCACAGTAAATGCGGAAGCGTCTGACCCTGTATTGAAGAAAACGGAACGGAGCAAAGCTTGCTTCCAAAATCAGCAGTAGCACTGTTTTCCTTCTCGAGGTTTGTCAGCCTACATGACCCAACCCAGACGTTGATATTGACCACATTTTGGTAACGCTCCGGAAAGACGGCAGTCGGTGCGCTGCGGGTCTCGGGACGGCGGACCGAAAATTTCACGGCCCCTCTCGAAACCTCCACTCTTTCATGGGTTGTGTTTCATCACGTCTTGAAATCACGAAAACCGGACGTTCGCTGCGCTCGGATAAATGACCGATCTGGGCCGATTTTGCTGAGAAACTCGTTGTTTTCGTCAAATCGGATGCTGGCATCGTCTTGATTGGCTGGGACAGTCTTCCGTCAGCTCACTTTACTTTGCGGCTTGGAACGCCTGGTCCCTGTGACGAGTCTTGACAAGACAAAGGGGAAGAAACCGGCGACGGACTATTGGTTTGCGCTCGAGGGTGATAGTGACGAACGAGTAACTTTTGCGACAGCCGGTCTATGGAGCGTGGAAAGGGAGGATCTCCTTGAACCTGAGCATCCGCGAAGGTTTCACACGATGGTTACGACAGAGGCCAATGATCTTGTCGGGTCGATACATGCGAAGAGGCGAATGCCAGTGGTCCTCAGGCCCGACGATTATGAGATCTAGTTGACCGGATCTCTGGAAGAGGCCGTGGCGCTACCGAAACAATATCCTTCGGATGAAATGCGGATCGTTCTGCAGCGTTTCGGGGAGAAACGCGACAAATCATGCCTTTGAACTCAAGAAGATGATCGCTGCGCGTTGACTAGCTCGTCGGCGATGAGACCGGTGATACTCGCATAGGCGACAGAACCGTCTGGTCGCTCGGTGCGGGCCAATGATTTCGCAATCTCCTCTGGCCGGTGCCCATGCTGCAACAAGATTGAGATGAGGACACATGCATCTTGAATCTGAAACTCAAGGGCTGATCCCGACTTAAAGCCAGCCGAATAGAACACCTCCCGGGGCCGTCCGTCCTGATTAGGATCGTAGCCGATGGACAGATGGATCGTGTGGCCGTCTGTTGTCTCTATGCGCCGCGTCTCTGTTAGGCGTCGCTTGGGCAAATTGTGCCGCGGATCGGGTTTGTCTTTCATAGCGCTATCCTTGCAGATTTGGCGTGTTTGTCGCCCGAAAGAGCCACCGCCTGGGAGGGAGGCGGCGGAGTTTGCCGCGAGTGGCGTCCGGGTCTTTCTCGCCCATTTCGCGATGTCTGGGTGCCGGGCGGCCTTGGCCGCCCTTTGGCTGGCCTTAGCCAGCCAGCGGGATCACGCGATATTCGTTTTCGGGGTCTTCGTCGCTGCGCAGGGCGTTCACGCGGACCTGCTGGCCGTTCACCATGACCGACAGAGAGAGGTAGTCGTTGCCCTTCTGGCTGGTCTGCTCCCAGGCCGATCCGATGCGGATCACGCGGTTGCGCGGGGTGCGGGTGGTGATTTCGTAGTCCGGGTGCGTTTCCTTGGCCTTGTGCGGGTTCTTCGTGAGCGTGATATCCACGTCGAAGGTCAGCGATGCGATCCAGCCGGTGATTGCGTCGTCGTCAGTGCGGGTGATTTTTCCGTCGATTGCCATTGGTCATCTCCTTTGTTTCGATGGGGATAAGCAAGAAGGGATCGAATGAAGGATGCAGGTGGAAAAACGGAAGGTTCGCCCGCAGGGTGAAAGCCGCGCCGCAGGCGTTTATTTTTCTGCTTGCTGAAGCTCAACAGGGTGTCGTGATCGCAGCCGCAGGCGGAGATCTTCGAACACGAGCTGAAGGAACATTCTTCAGGCGTTCCCTTCATCCCCATCAAGAGAGAAACAAGGGGGGTGACCGGTGGTGATCGGCAAAATCAGTCTGACGACAAATCGCATTTATCGGTGGTGACGTGAGGGCTTCGCGGTGCTGCTTTATGCAGCCCGGAACCCCCAGAAAGAGGACGCCTGCCGAGACAAATCGGCGTCAAGTCGGCACTGGTTTTCATCCGTTGGCGCCGCCCCACAGACTAACCAGCGGGGTCCGGGCGCCTTGGAATGGAGGTCAAAAACGGCCATCCTGAACGCATTAAACCCCCTGCCAACAAAGACCCTATAGGAGGTCGATGATCCCCTCACTGCAGAGACGGCCGAGGAAGAGATCAACCCGCTTCCGTCTGTGGAAACGGCGACGTCGGCGGATGCAACGGGGTGCACTTCTCCCTGCTACTCTGCTCGTTCTTCTTGGTCTGTGGCTCTACGATCCGGACACGCTCACACAGACGGCTGCGCGTATGGATCAATCGTCTGCGAACCGTGTGATCCCAAGCCAACTGACGGTGATAGATGGCGATACTGTGGGCCTCTTTGGGCGATCTGTTCGGCTCGTGGGCTTCGACACACCAGAAACCTATAAGGCTCGATGCCCGGAAGAACGCCGCCTGGGTGACACAGCGACCAATAGGCTGCGCGACCTGCTGGCCCGGGCGTCCTCGGCGCAGCTGGTCTACTTGCCGGAACGCGATCAATACGGCCGTGATCTCGCACGCCTTATGCTCAATGGCCGAGATGTCGCCGATATCATGGTAGGGGAGGGGTTCGCCCGCCGCTATTCAGGCGGGCAACGCGGATCATGGTGTTGAGCGGATCAAGCGAAGGCGTCCTTCGCCTAGCGCGGCGAGCTGCAACCAACATGCACCGATGCCAGCGAGGGACAGAGGAACAATCCAGCTTGCCACAATGTAGCCGCCAATCTGCAGGAAGAAGGCGTATCCGATCACAAAAATCAGAAGGGCATTGATTACACCGACGATCCGGGTTTCGTTCTCAACCGCCATGCGGGCTCTGTCTTTGTCCCTGCAGTACATCATCTCGTCCTCGCTCTGTTTTTGATCTAATTTCCACAAACTCGACATGCGGAATAATCTTGAAGGTGGTGCCATCGGGAAACAAACAGACAGCTCTAGACCCGCTGCCGAAAGGGCCTGTGCTGACGGCTTGCATTTCGCCGCCGCGATCAATGCAAGCTCGGGGGGATCGATGACCTGGTTCGCGCTCAGGCGCGAAGAAAGCCGGCAGTGTCAATGCCGACAATGTGCCAAGCACCACCAATGTTAGAAGAAAATACGGGAGAAACGGCGCGCGCCGCGTTTTCTCGTTCGTTGGTGCAAACTCAGCCGTGGTTGCCATCACGCACCGCCTCCTACAGACGCGCTGCTTTCGGTTGCGGGGTATGGATGCGCCAACCCGTAGCTGGTGCCCTCCTGTAGGAAAAAGCCGTTGAAACCCCAAAACCATGCGCGGTGAATATGGCTTCCGGCCAGCGCATAACGCAAACCGCGCGGCAGCTGGTGGCCGTTGTAGCCCCACAGGTAGACGCGGTGATAAAGCGCCTCAAACATGATCAATCAGTTCTCCCTGTGCCAGTCGCGTTGCCTCCGGCACGGTAGGCGACAATGAAGTGAATTGCGACTTCATTCAGGAATAACTTGGTAAATGCGCCGATCTTCGCCCCGGCTCCAAATAGAATGAGGTCTCAAGCGTATCTCGGTTGTGATCGTCAAAGATCACCTAGACCCGCTTGAACTTGGGCAAACTAGCCCGGCGGATTTCCATTGCAGGAATGAGTAGGGCGTCCCGATCTGTCATCGGCTCTGTTCCTGTGATGGGCAACAGGAAAAGCGGTGTCTGGTCGGTTCCGATAGGCAATAAGGCGGCAAGGGTGACTGCCAATCCTTTCGGCCCTCGGTCTCACCCAAAGCCGCCTACCATGACCAGGACTAGGGATAGCGCCAGACATCGCAGGCCTGCGCCTTTGTCATCCTCCTGCAACATGCGTTCCATTTTGGCCACTAAGGCGGCGCCTTCATCATTGGAGATGTCAGCCGTCCGTCGCGCGATGCGAAGATCGGCTGGCCGTTGAATCCGTTCGAGTGTTTGAGTCGTCAGCTTGACAAACCGGGGCTTGGGGTATGCTAGTGAAGCCTTTGTTGGCCCTGGTGCCACACTGGTAAGCCACAAAGTTCTTCGCGTAACGCTTTCTTTCTAGGTGTGCGCAAACTGTTCTGAAGCTTCGCATGGCTCTTTTTTGTCCTGCATTGTTGACATATTTTCTGAATTATTGATATTTTTGTCGGACAATAATAGCGTATAGGACTAGCCTATGGATCTGGCAAAATTCGAAAGCTTCGACACTCTGCCGGGCCTCGATTTGCAGAGGTTGTCCGGGCATCTGTCCAAAAGTGGTCTGGAGATCGACGCCCACCACACTCCTGAGAGGTTCGAGGCGGGTTTCGGTAACATGAACTTCCTGGTCCGCGTGAACGGACAATTCATGGTCTTGAGGCGTCCGCCCTTGGGGTCCATTCCTCCGGGTGCAAACGATATGGCGCGCGAGTTTCATATCCTTAGCCATTTGTATGCTGCTTTCCCCCTGGTGCCGTGCGCATACCATTTCTGCAAAGACGTCGATGTTCTGGGTGCGCCGTTTTTTCTTATGGAATATCGCCCCGGACTTGTGATCGGAGCCACAATTCCGCCGGAC
>ERZ1740070.1794-NODE-1794-length-12970-cov-4.868835_pt1 | contig 12970 bp, 11 predicted proteins | sample MGYA00581734_ERZ1740070 | MGnify/ENA primary metagenome ERZ1740070 (study PRJEB43018, sample SAMN04849744) | marine metagenome | isolation source: floating plastic debris | place: Pacific Ocean | collected 2008-09-01 | study: EMG produced TPA metagenomics...
TACTTGGCGCTGAAGGCGAAGGGATGCGGCACAATATCGCGCAGCATTGCGACGCTCTTGCCAGATTGCCGATCACTTCGGATATTGAGAGCCTCAACGTGTCAAACGCCGCCGCCGTTGCGCTTTACGCTGTGGCAACCAGAAGCGAGTAAGATCATCAGACCGCACGTCTAGGAGGGATGTAACCATGACCAAGCCGACCGATCATTCACCCCGCCCATTGCGGCTCAAAGCCGCGGCCATGCTTGCAGGCCTCTCGCTGCTTCTTACCGGATGCTTCATCACGCCCGGCAAATTCACCAGCTCGCTTGATCTTGGCGAAAACGAAGCGTTCACCTTTACCTATGATGGCGAAATCTTCTTCCTGGGCCTTTCGCAATTGGCCGAAGCGGGGGAGAGCGCGAAAGAGTTCGAGCCTCAACCCTGCTATATTGATGGGACGTTCGATGAGCGCGATTGCACCCGAAACGAAATCGAAGGCCAACGCGCTGAATGGGAAGCGGGAGCAGGCATGCGCGCTGCCGAAGCGGCGCAGAAGGCTGAACGAATGTCAGCACTGCTGGGCGGCATTGATGCAAGCGATCCCGAAGCCAGCGCCAAGTTTACCGACTTGCTGCTGCGCCAGAAGGGATGGAACCGGGTTGAAGACAAAGGTAATGGAGTCTTCGATGTAAGCTATTCGCTGACAGGAACACTCTCTCATGACTTTGCGTTTCCCGTTATCGAAGGCGTTCCCTCAACCAACCCCTTCGTCCAGGTTTTCTTGCGCGATGGTGGGCTTGTGCGCGTGAACGCACCGGCCTTCTCGGCTCAGAACGATGACAACCCTCTTGGCGCGATGATGGGCGGTCTCGCGGGAATGGCCGGCATGGCTGCGGCGATGGGCGAAGAGGGTGCGGACCCTGGTGGGGAGGAGCCTCCAGAGTTCCCGGCGATTGATGGCACCTTCACGGTCACCACCGCCGCAGGCATGACCATCCGCGCCAACAACACCGATGAAGGACCAAGCCCCACTCAAAATGGTGAGCAACTTTTGTGGGATATCGACACCCGCACAAAGGCCGCGCCAACCGCGCTCATTGCCACTCAGGAGTAATTCCGTACTAAATCAAAAGACCCCGCCGATCCCTAAAAACGATCGGCGGGGTCTTTTATACTTAGCGCCTTTTCAAGCGATTTCAGTACATAGTCGCAGGTGTTTAGTTCACCGCGTCCTTAAGGCCCTTACCAGCCTTGAATTTGGGCTGGGTAGAAGCGGGGATATTCATGGGTTCGCCTGTGCGCGGGTTACGGCCCGTAGAGGCCTTGCGCTTAGCGACTGAAAACGTTCCGAACCCGACCAGTCGCACTTCATCGCCGCCAGCTAAAGCCTTCGTGATCGCGTCAAAAACACCTTCCACGGCGTTCGATGCGTCATTCTTCGAAAGGCCGCTGGTCTCAGCGACAGCACTGATCAGATCGTTTTTGTTCATTCGAAATCCCCTGTTGATTGGACAGTATCCAGCGATGTGAATCGCTCACCCGAGAACAGACGAATTGAGCGCCTTTGACGAGCGCTGTCTAGGGAAAATAACGGGGAAAGGCTCTGGTTACGGTCAATCCCGGTCATTTGCGATGAAACGCGGCGCGATGGCACCTCAACATTGATAGATTACTTGGCGTCAATCGCGGTATTAGTGCGCGGTTGGTCCATCCGATGTCGTAACGGCGCCGGAACCGGCTCCCTTCTGGCTGGCCAAGTCGTCCGCTTCGCTCCATTCGATGGGCGCAGGCACTTCGGTCAAAGCGCGTTCGAGCACTTGGTCTACATGGCTGACCGGTACGATCTCGAGGCCCTCTTTTACGTTTTCAGGAATCTCGGCGAGGTCTTTGACGTTCTCTTCGGGGATAAGAACCGTCTTGATCCCGCCGCGCAGCGCCGCGAGCAGCTTTTCCTTTAGGCCACCGATGGCGAGCACACGGCCACGAAGCGTCACCTCGCCCGTCATCGCCACATCGGGTCGAACATGCGCGCCCGACAGCGTCGAAACAATTGAGGTCACCATGCCGACACCCGCGCTTGGCCCGTCCTTGGGCACGGCGCCTTCGGGCAAGTGGATGTGAACGTTCTTGCGCTGAAACAGGCTGGGCTTGATACCGTAAGCGGGCGCGCGCGACTTCACAAAACTGAAGGCCGCCGCGACACTTTCGTTCATCACCTCGCCCAGCTTACCCGTGGTCTTTATCTCGCCCTTACCCGGCGTCGTGACGCTTTCGATGGTCAGCAACTCGCCACCAACGCTCGTCCATGCAAGGCCCGTAACGGTGCCGATCTGCGCTTCTTCCTCGGACGTGCCGTGCTTGAATTTCCGCACGCCTGCAAATTCGCCAAGATTTTCCGGCGTGATCGTTACGCTGGTTGACTCTTTCTCAAGGATCTTGCGCAAGCTCTTGCGCGCCAGCCGGGCGATCTCACGCTCCAGCGTGCGCACGCCCGCCTCGCGGGTGTAATAACGGATCAGGTCGCGCAAGCCCTCTTCGGTGAGCTCGAACTCACCGTCTTTGAGGCCATGATCGCGCACCTGCTTGGCAATCAGGTGGCGCGTTGCGATCTCGACCTTCTCATCCTCGGTGTAGCCTTCAAGGCGAATGATCTCCATGCGATCAAGCAGCGGCTGCGGCAGATCGAGGCTGGTCGCTGTCGTAACGAACATGATGTCAGAGAGGTTCAGGTCCAGCTCCAGATAGTGGTCCTGAAACTTGTCGTTTTGTTCGGGATCGAGCACCTCAAGCAGCGCAGAAGCTGGATCTCCGCGGAAATCCTGACCCAGCTTGTCAATCTCATCAAGCAGGAACAGGGGATTGCTCGTGCCCGCTTTCTTAAGGTTGTTGACGATCTTGCCCGGCATAGAGCCGATATAGGTCCGGCGGTGACCGCGAATTTCGGCCTCGTCGCGCACACCGCCCAGCGATTGGCGCACGAATTCGCGGCCCGTCGCCTTGGCGATTGACTTACCCAGCGAGGTTTTACCCACACCAGGAGGGCCAACAAGACACAGGATCGGGCCCTTCAGCTTGTTCGTGCGCGCCTGCACGGCGAGATATTCGATGATCCTATCCTTGACCTTTTCAAGCCCGTAGTGATCGGCGTCGAGGATTTCCTGCGCCTTGGCGATATCCTTTTTGACGCGGCTTTTCTTGCCCCAGGGCAGGCCCAGCAGCACGTCGAGATAGTTACGCACCACAGTCGCCTCAGCGCTCATGGGCTGCATACCCTTGAGCTTCTTCAGTTCCTGATTGGCCTTTTCCTTCGCGTCTTTCGAAAGCTTGGTTTTCTCGATCTTGTCGGTCAGCTCGGCGATCTCATCGACATCGCCATCATCGCCGCCGCCAAGCTCGCTCTGGATCGCCTTCAACTGCTCGTTGAGGTAATATTCGCGTTGGGTTTTCTCCATCTGGCGCTTCACGCGCCCACGGATTTTGCGTTCCACCTGAAGGACTGAAAGCTCGCCTTCCATAAAGGCCATGACGAGTTCGAGGCGCTTTAGGGGATTTGCTTCGGTCAGAAGGGACTGCTTGTCCGCCACTTTGGCGCTGATCGCGGCGGCGATGGTGTCCGCAAGCTGGCCCGCGTCATCGACATCGGAAAGGTCGGTGCTTTCCTTGTCGCCGTCTTCGCTCATCTTCTTGTTCAGCTTGGCGTATTCGCCGAAGTGCTGGACCACTTGCCGCATGAGGGCGGTGACTTCGCTGCCTCCGACCGTTTCGGGTTCGATCAGGCTTACATCGGCCATCACATAGCCGTCCTGCGCTTTGAACCCTTCAAGCTTGGCGCGATGGGTGCCTTCAACCAGCACGCGCACGGTCCCATCGGGCAGCTTTAGGAGCTGCAACACCTGAGCGACAACGCCTGTGTCGTAGAGATCATCGCCTTCGGGATCGTCCGTGCTGGGATCAAGTTGCGCGAGGAGGAAGATATCCTTCGAGGCGTCCATAGCCGCTTCAAGCGCGGCCACCGATTTCTCGCGACCCACGAAGAGCGGCACAACCATACCGGGAAAAACGACAATATCGCGCAGGGGAAGGAGAGGGAATTGTTCGGTCATATCCATTTATCCATGGCCGCCGTCAAAAGAGAGGAACGCGGCGCGCCGTTGTGTAGGAATATGGGTAGCGTCCCGTAGCGCCGCAATGGCCATTTTCAGGAAGCTGTGGATGCGCTGCCTAGCGAGCAGATATCCGACAACTGTCGGCTGAGGGCGTTGATGTGAGCTTAACCCATGCCCGGCAAGTTGAACCCCGGCGGCAGGCCCATGCTCCCCTGCATTTCCTTCATTTGCTCAGCCGACACCCGATCCGCCTTGTCGCGCGCATCGTTGAAGGCGGCGGTGACGAGGTCTTCGACGATGCCCTTTTCTTCGGGCTTCATTAAGCTGTCATCAATGCTGACGCCCAGAATGCGACCCTTGGCCGTCGCGCGAACGGTGACAAGGCCGCCGCCGGCGGTGCCCTGAACCTCGATATTGTCGAGCTTCACCTGCATATCGTTCATCTGGTTCTGGATGGTTTCCGCGGCCTGCTGGGCGGCCTGCATCATTTCTTCCATGCTTTTCATAGCGCTGGGTCCTTTGTCCTTAATTCCATTGTCCGCCTGAGGCGGAACGCGCTGAATTCATATCGTCCGCCGTGGGTGTGGTTTCAATCAGTTCCGCGTCTGAGAACGCCTGAAACGCTGCTTTGACGAGAGGGTCGGCAAGGGTTTCATCGCGCTCAGCCTGTGCCTTGGCTTCGGCTTGTTCGCGCAAGGTGGGCTGCGCTTGCCCCTGCCCCTTTTCGACCTGCCAACGCGTATTAGTGAGTTTGAACAAAGCCTCTTTGATGTCAGCTGCAGGATCATCGGCGAAACTGTCAGCCTGCTCAAAGATCAGCTTTGCTGGACCCAGTTCGATCAGGCGCACGCGCGAACGCATCATCTCGGCAACGTGCATGTGGCCAGCGCGATCGACGCTTTCGACAAGCTCCGCCCAATCGGTGGAGCCGCCTTGCGCGACGGGAGCCGGAGTTCCTTCGCTCGCGGGCGCGGCGGCCGCGGCGGCCGGCTGGCTTGCGATCTGTTCAATGCGCCGCGCCAGCTTGCCCGGATCAGGCATATCGGCGGCGTGCAGGACCCGCAGCAGCGCCATTTCCAAAGCGACTAACGGATCGGGCGCCGAACGCACTTCTTCGTGCCCCTTGAGCAGCAATTGCCACAAGCGATGCAGCTTGGCGGCGGACAATCGCGCGGCAAAATCGGCGAGCGCGGCGCGCTCATCCTCGCCGGGCGCATCGGGCTCTGCGCCGGAGACTTGCGAGACCGTGATGGTGTGAACAAGATCCATAAGCGCGCTCATCAAAGCCTATGGCTCGACGCCCAATGCGTATTGCTCCGCAACCCCGGCCAGAAGCGCTTTGGAGTCCGCGTTGAGAACGTGCCCCAGCACCGCGCGCTGTGCGCTCTTGTCGGCGAGGCCCAGCATTTCCTGAACGCGCTCGGCGGTCACCTTGCCATCGGTTTCCAGGTCTGCGTGGGCGATGGCCTGATCCAGGATAGACAGGCCGTCCCGCGCTGAGCCTTCGGCGGCGTTGGCAATGATGCGCAACGCTTCTTCCTCAGCGTCGACACCCTCTTGACGGCACACATTGCCGTAATGTTCGGTCAAGAGTGAGGCGGGGATGCGCCTTAGATCAAACCGCTGAGTCCGACTGAGAACAGTAACGGGCAGCTTGTCGACCTCGGTGGTCGCAAACAGAAACTTCACATGCGCGGGCGGTTCCTCCAGCGTCTTGAGCAACGCGTTGAAGGCGTTGCGCGAGAGCATGTGGACCTCATCGATGATGTAAATCTTGAAACGGGCGGAGACGGCCGCGTAACGGACCGCTTCGATGATCTCGCGAACATCATCGACCCCGGTGTTGGAAGCCGCGTCCATTTCGATCACGTCGATATGGCGGCCTTCCGCGATGGCGACGCAGTTCTCGCACACGCCGCACGGATCAATGGTCGGGCCACCCTGTCCATCGGGACCGATGCAGTTGAGAGCCTTAGCGATCAAACGCGCGGTCGACGTCTTTCCCACCCCGCGAACGCCGGTCATCAAGAATGCATGCGCCAACCGATCCCGCGCAATCGCGTTGGCAAGCGTACGCACCATGGGTTCCTGACCCACCAGTTCCGAGAAGGTCTGTGGCCGGTACTTACGAGCGAGAACGCGGTAGGGTTGAGCCGATGGCTCTTGCGCTGCGACCTCTGGGGTCGCTGTGGCAGGAACTGGTGAGGCGGGCTCATCCGGAGCGGCGCCAAACATCGAATTTTGCCCCGCCGCTTCGAGTTCAGCCGCGCTGGGCGCGGCGTCTTCCTCGTTCTCAGGCTCCTGGTCCACGGGCAGATCGGAATCGGAATCAATCACGACGCCAAGCTAGGCCTTTGGCTCGGCTTTGTCATCGCGCTGTTGGGAAAATAAAGGAGCCGAGCGACCCGTCGCAATTCACCTGGGCTGCTTCCTTCCGGACCTGACCCGGTGAGCGAACGCAAACGTCCACCCGACTCCCGGCACGTCATATGGCGTGCGGCCTGTGAAAAATCAATTACCCAAAGTTGTCGGCGTACGCTTGCAGCTTGAGGCTCTTCTTTGGGGTGGCGTGCACGCGCGCGACGATGCCGTGCTTTTCCGCGTGGGCTTTGGCCGCCTCTTTTGACGGGAAGTTGAGTTTGACCTGACTTTGGGTGTCGCCACCACCGTTCCACCCCATCAAAGGGTCTGGCTTGCTCGCGTCGGATTGCTCAAATTCGAGGACCCAAATGTCGGTCTTCGCTTTGCCCGATTGCATGGCGCTTTTTGGTGTTTGATAGATACGTGCTGGCATGAGTCTATGATCCCTTGAGACCCTCCAATAATCCAAACCTATTCGCGATTGAAGGCGTTTTTGGTCTTTAGGCTCGGCTTTTCCAGCCATGGGTGATCGGGCCAGCGATGTTTGGGGTAGCGGCCCTTCATATCTTTGGCCACATCCGCCCAACTCCCTCGCCAGAACCCAGACAGATCGCGCGTCGACTGGATCGGACGCCCCGCAGGACTGGTCAGTTTGATCAGCAAAGGCGTTGAGCCGATCAAGGGATGCTGGTCGAGGCCAAACAACGCCTGCACGCGCACTTCAACACTCGGCGCGTCATCGCCTGCGTTGGCGATCGGGTGATGTGTTCCTGCGGGCGAGACGATCTCGCTGGGGGCCACCGTGTCCAGCCTTTGCCTCTCACTCCATCCCAGCTGGTTCAACGCCGCCTCGGCCACGCGGTACGCGGGCAAATCGAGATCACGACGCCCTTCAAGCAACGAAATCAGCCAGATATCCGCTGATCTCGACAAATGGTCTAAGGAAAGATGAGCGATACCAGCGAACCGAGCGCGAGCCAGAAAGCCGGAAGGGAGAAGCGCCTCCAAGTTCTCGCGCGCTTTGTCGACCAACACATCGAGGATGGCTTTGGGATCAGGATCAGGGTCTGGTCCCGACGCAAGCACGATGGCGCCCAAACGCTTCTCGCGGCGCATTTCAATCCGATTTTTCTCTTTGTTCCAGATGCCTAGGGATTGTTCTTGAATAGCGTTGTCAAACACTCGCTCGACTTGCGCATTTGTGAGTTCAACCCCGCCCGTTATCCGTGCACCTTTTGCGGAGCCCTGCGCGTCGCCAATCACAATCCAATCGGCGCGCGCCAAAGGCGAGGCTGGATCAAGAGTGAAGCCTCGCCCGCCTGCGCTAATCCAATTCTCGCCGCTTTTGCCACGGCGCTTGGCAACGAAATCCGGGCGCCCAAGCGCCAAAGCCTCCTCAGCGGATTGAGCGGCCCTCTCTGTGTCCAAAGCGAGCTCGCTTGCCCGCTCAGACCAGTCCTGCGCAATTCGACGAGCGGAATCGGCCCGCTTTGAGCGTTCACCGCGCCATTTCGATAGCCGCTGCGCCAGATCTTCGCTGCGACCGCCCAAACCACGCTCTTGCAGCAGCATGATCAATTCGGCGGTCTCGCGCCCAGCGCCAGCCGCGTTGGCATACAGCAACGCCGCCGCATGATGCGGCGCCATCGGCATATCTACGATCGCTTCGCCCAGGGGCGTTATGCGCCCCTCCTCCCTCAGCGCGCCCATCCCCTCTAGGCTTGAGCGCGCCGCGGCTGTGGAGCCGGCCGGCGGGGGATCAAGCCACGGCAGGCTGGCCGGATCAGTCGTGCCCCAGCGAGCCAACTGAAGCGTCAGTGAGGTCAAATCGGCCACCTCAATCTCGGGTGGAGCAAATTCCGGACGCCCAACGTGCCCGGCCTCTTCCCAAAGCCGGTAAGCAACGCCTGGCCCTTGCCGCGCCGCGCGCCCAGCCCGCTGCGCACAAGCGGCCTGACTGGCTCGCCGGGTCACCAAATGCGTCGTTCCCGAGGCGCGATCGAACTCAGCCAGACGCGCTAAGCCACTGTCCACTACGACGGACACACCATCGAGCGTGAGGGAGGTTTCGGCGATGGCGCTGGCAAGCACAATCCGTCGCGCACCTTGCGGGTCACGACGTATAGCCGCGCGTTGCCCAGCCGGATCGATCTGCCCATGCAGCGGCAGGATCGGGGTGTCCGGCAAGCGCACCTTTAATCGTTCACGAACCCGTTCAATCTCGCCGACACCGGGCAGGAAAGCGAGAATATCGCCGTCCTCATCGCGCCAAGCCTGCATGACGCCGCTGGCGACCTGATCCTCCACCCGCTGTGATGGATCCGCGCCAAGCCACTCTAGGGTCAGGGGAAAACTGCGCCCTTCGCTTTCGATCACAGGTGCGCGTCGTCCCAACAGCCGGGCAAATCGCGCGCCGTCGATGGTAGCCGACATGATCACTACGCGCAGATCTTCACGCAGCACGGCGCGGGTTTCCAACGCCAAGGCAAGACCAAGATCGCTGTCGAGATGGCGTTCATGCGCTTCGTCAAAAAGGATGGCCGAGACGCCCGGCAATTCCGGGTCAGCGACCAACCTGTTCACAAGGATCGCCTCGGTCACAATGCGAATGCGGGTGCGCGAGGACACTTTCGAATCCATGCGGGTTTGATAGCCCACCGTTTCGCCCGGTCTCTCGCCAAACAGATGGGCGATGCGCTCTGCCGCGGCGCGTGCAGCGACCCGGCGCGGAGAGGTCATAATGATCTCGCCCTCGCACCAGTTCTCGCCAAGAAGCGCGGGCGCCACCGCTGTTGTCTTGCCTGCTCCCGGTGGCGCAATCAGGACACCAGCCCCCACGCCTCGCAAAGCGGTGCAAAGCTCGGGCAACACGTCGCTTATGGGAAGATCAACGCTCATATTGAGCGCTTAATGCCTCAAACCTTGGCGGGTTAGTAGCCGCGAAAGACGGCAAATTGCGCCGCTTCGGCCATTGCCTGACGCGCTTTGCCGTCCGGGAAGATCGAGATCGCGTCAATCGCGCGCTGCGCGAAGTGGCGGGCGCGCTCGCGCGTGTCTTCAACCGCGTTGTGCTTCTTGATCAAGGCGATGGCGTGGGCGAGGTCGTCGTCAGACGTCCTGTGGCCGATAATGGCGTCCTTCCAGAACTTGCGCTCTTCCGCGTTTCCGCGCGCATTGGCGAGAATGACCGGAAGCGTCATCTTGCCCTCCCGGAAATCATCGCCTTGATCCTTACCCATTTCAGCCGCGTCGGAATCGTAATCGATCGCGTCATCAACCAGCTGGAAAGCCACACCAAGGTTGCGGCCAAAGTCTTCCAGCGCGCGTTCTTGCTCTTCGCTGCACTCGGCAACGACCGCGCTGATCTGGCTAGCAGCGGCAAACAAGGCCGCGGTCTTGGCCCCGATGATGTGGAGATAGCGCTCTTCGCTCGTTTCGATCTGGCGCTGCGCGGTCAGTTGAGAAACCTCGCCTTCAGCGATCACAGCGCTGGCGTGGCTTAGAATCGATAGCACTCGCAGCGATCCGTCTTCGGTCATCAGTTCAAAGGCACGACTGAACAGGAAGTCGCCGACGAGAACCGTCGCGGGATTGCCAAAAATGATGTTGGCAGCCGCCTTGCCACGGCGCAGCTCACTGCCATCCACCACATCGTCGTGAAGAAGCGTAGCGGTGTGAATGAACTCAACCGCGGCGGCCAGCTTATGGTGGCGATTGCCCTTGTACCCTACAAGCTCTGCGCCAGCGAGGGTCAGCATGGGCCGCAGCCGTTTACCTCCACCTGAGATCAGGTGGCCAGCAAGCCTTGGAATTAAGGGGATTTCACTTTGCATCCGGTCAAGGATCACGGTGTTCACCGAGTTCATGCCCGTAGCGGTCAGCGAGAGCATCGGCTCAAGCGACGGTTGCTTTCTAGGCATGGGTATTACTTCGGCGCTCATCACTGCGGGCCTTAGGGCTGTGCCCAAGCGCTTGGCAAGCCTTCAATTGCTGCGTAGTTGCGGGGGCATGTCGCATGAAACGCAACCCCAACCGCCCGCAACGCCCGCCAACGCGCCGACTGATGAAACCGGGGCTGATCCAGTTTTGGCGGTGTACCGCAAGAGCATCGACAATATCGACGCGGCGCTCATCCATATGCTTGCGGAACGGTTTCGCATCACGCAAGCGGTCGGTGAGTACAAAGCCAAGGCAACCCTGCCGCCAGCCGATCCCAATCGCGAAAAGCGCCAGATCGCCCGATTGCGCGCGCTTTCCGAAGCGGCCGATCTTGATCCGGAGTTCAGCGAGAAATTCCTTCGCTTCATCATTGATGAGGTCATCCGCCATCACCAGCAGGCGCAATCCGGTTGATGAATGGCAACGGGCAGCGATGCCTTTGTCAGGTTTCGTCAGGCACGCGGTAGGCTGAGTTCCACCAATAGGCCTCCTAAATCCTCGCTTTCATCCAATCGAGCCGAGCCGCCATAAATCTCGGCGACATCGCGAACGATCGACAGGCCCAGCCCCGTACCCGGCTTGCCCGTATCAAGGCGCGCGCCGCGATCAAAGATGCGGGTTCGTTCAGCCTTAGGGATGCCAGGGCCATCGTCCTCAATCCAGATCAAGCATTGCTTTGAGCCAGGGTCAGCGTCAACGGTTACGAAAACGCTCCCACCGCCATATTTGGCTGCGTTTTCGATGAGATTGCCCAGGATCTCGTCAAGGTCCTGCCGCTCAATTGCAACCTCGGCATTCGCATTGCCAGCGATATCCAGCCGCCCTTGCGGATAGAGTCGTTCGACCGCGCGGCGCACCGCTTCCGCACTGGCGCGCACGTTGGTTCGGGCGTGGCCCACAGCCCTGCGCCCAAGAGCGCGCGCGCGCGCCAGATGGTGATCAACATGGCGCTGCATCGCGCGGCTTTCGCGAAAGACGGCGGCTGCAATATCGGGGTCTTTCGCGGTTGCGGCGTTGGTGAGCACGGTTAGCGGTGTCTTCAAAGCATGGGCCAGATTACCCGCGTGCCGCCGCGCTTCTTCAGCTTGGCGTTCGGTGTGTTCGAGCAGCGCGTTCACTTCCTCAACCAGCGGCTGCACCTCTGTGGGTAGCGGTTCGGTTATTCGGTTGTCGCCTGTTGTTCTGAGCTTTGAGATCGCCGCGCGCACACGCCTGAGCGGCGATAGTCCATACCGGATCTGTAACAGCGCCATCACGATGAGCCCCATTCCCAGAACCGCGAAGCTCCAGACCAGGATGAGGCGAATGTTCTGCAACTGAGCCGTTATATCGCTGCGCGTGCTCGCCACAGCAAAGGTCCAGCGCGTCTCACTGCCTGGCAGGACAACGGTGCGTTGAACAATACGCAGAGGTTCTTCGGGAAACTGGTCCGAATTGTAGAAGATCGCTCGATCAGGAAAAGCGCCATCGATGGCTACAACATCGCGCACAGTCAATTCGCGATCCCACAGGCTGCGCGAGGGATACGGGATCGAATTGCCCCCACTCACCTGCCAATAGACCCCGCTCCCCGGCTCCAGAAAGCGCTGGTCCCCAAGACGCAATTCGAAATAGACATCGCCAAGCGGATCGATCTCTGCCGACGATATCATCGCGTTCAAGATGTATTCGAGCTGCTCGTCAAAGTTGTCCTGAACCTGAGATTCGAGTGTGCGATCGAGAGCAAGGCCACCGCCAAGGAGCAGAACCATGATCCAGCCGGTCGCGATAAGCCCCATGCGCCGTGCAAGGCTGCCTCGGGGCCGATTTTCAACCGTCTCTTTGGATTCAGGCTCGTTAGCAGAAAGCTCATGCGTGCCCCTCGGCGCAGATGCGGCTGCGACGCTTGCTGCCCCTTTGGCGCTGCCCGCTCGGGCCTCCTCAGGAGGCTCGGGGGGCGTCTGCGGGGTCGTCGAGGCTGTAACCGAGGCCACGTATTGTCGTTATCACTTCTGCGCCAAGTTTTTTGCGGATGCGGGTAACAAAGACTTCGATCGTGTTTGAATCCCGATCAAAATCCTGGTCGTAAATATGCTCAATCAGTTCGGTGCGGCTGACCACTTTGCCCTTGTGGTGCATCAGATAGCTGAGCAATTTGTATTCCTGAGCCGTCAGCTTCACAGGCTCGCCGTCAAGGGTAACGCGCCCCGATCGCGTGTCGAGACGCACATTGCCAGCCGTAAGCTCGGAGGAGGTGTTGCCACTGGCGCGGCGGATCAGCGCGCGAAGGCGAGCAATCAACTCTTCTGTCTGAAACGGCTTGGCGAGGTAATCATCCGCACCCGCATCAAGGCCCGCCACTTTGTCAGCCCAACTGTCGCGCGCGGTCAAAACAAGGACAGGAAAATCGCGGCCTTCCTTGCGCCACATACCAAGCACGCTGAGACCATCAATTTCGGGCAAGCCCAAATCGAGGATACATGCATCGTAATCCTCGGTGCTTCCCAAGAAGTGTCCGTCTTCCCCGTCAGTGGAAAGGTCCACCGCGCAGCCCGTTTGCTCCAACGTGGATTTCAGCTGCTGGCCAAGCGTGGGTTCGTCTT
>ERZ1740070.1796-NODE-1796-length-12954-cov-5.955345_pt1 | contig 12954 bp, 4 predicted proteins | sample MGYA00581734_ERZ1740070 | MGnify/ENA primary metagenome ERZ1740070 (study PRJEB43018, sample SAMN04849744) | marine metagenome | isolation source: floating plastic debris | place: Pacific Ocean | collected 2008-09-01 | study: EMG produced TPA metagenomics...
TGAATATCTACGGCTTTAAATTCAGCTTCGTCTAACCGTGAAAAATTACGCAAGGAATTGACAATCTGAGTAATTCTGTCGGCTCCTAACAGCATTGAATCCAAAAGTTTAGGTAAATCTTCTCGCAAAAAATCTAGTTCTATTTCTTCTATCTCTTTTGTAATTGAAGGATGAGGATTAGGATATTCTTGTTGATAGAGTTGTAATAATCGTAATAAGTCTTGAATATATTCTCTAGCATAATTAATATTTCCATAAACAAAACTTACAGGATTATTTATTTCATGGGCAACTCCAGCAACCATTTGCCCCAAAGCTGACATTTTTTCTGTTTGAATTAGATAGCTTTGGTTTTGCTTTAACTTTTCTAAAGCTTCTTCTAGTTGCTGCATCTGGTTTTTATTTGTTTCTTCTCGTATGGCCAGTTGTTCTGACATATAATTAAAGCTTCTATTTAATTCCCCAACTTCATCTTTTGAAGAGATATCTGCTCGTGCTTGCAAATTTCCTTGAGAAAATTCATGAGTTGCCTTTTGTAATTTTTTGATAGGATTAACAATTGTTCTTCCTAATAAAATTGCTAAGCCTATATCTATTAATAAAGCTAAAGCCGCAATTATTATCTGTAGCATCAAGCTTCGCTGTAGTAAAAGATTTAATGCTGTTTCTGGAGTTCCTTTTACTAAAATTGCAACTGGTTCACCTTTAAAATTATTAATAGTTTTTGCGGCAATAGTATAAGGTTTTTCTTTGATTGAGATTCTCTCTGTGACAGACTTCACCCGTGCTTTTAGTGCTTTCTTTAACAGCATATTTTTTGGTAAGTTCACATCATGCAAATATTCATGTTTGCTCGACTGCTGTAGTACGATTTCTGAACTTTGTTGAATATTTAATGCTGATGTTGCAAGGCTAAATTTACCAGGCTGAGAAAGTAAATAAACGGCGCTATAATCGCCATGTCGTGCTTTTACACTTTGACGAACAATTGGTAATTTACTGTTAACAATATCCCCAGATATTAATGCACCTAATACTTCGCCATCTTTTGGGTCTTTTATACATGTGACGGTATAGCGAATCAGCGCTGATTGTTTCTTTAATCCCTTCGGTAGTGGTGGAGATTCCTTCTGTAATTCTTCCCAAGAAACTATTTCACTACTTTTTATCTGTTCCTTTGATTTAAATGCTTCACTTACCAAATTATTTGGATTAAAAATTTCTCCATTTCTATTTGCATTCGCATTGACAATAATTCGCGCATTTCTATCTACTAAAGTTGCATATTCAATGTTTCTAGCTTTGATTTCATTCTTAAGGATCTGTTTTACTCGCTTCTTCAAATCTGAGTTTAAAACTTGAGATTTATTGTATGCTTGAGCGGCAGAAATTATCGCAACATTATCCGATTGTCCCCGAAAACCAAATCCCATCTGATTAATTTTAATATTATAATTAATCTCTGTGACTGCAAGTTCAGATTTGACCTGATTTTCTAAAACACTGCGTCCTCCTGTAACAATTAAAAAAGCACCTACTCCTACAAGTCCAAATATAGAAATTATTTCCGAAGTAAACAATCCTATAAGCTGTTTACGCCAAATCGGTAGATTAAACCACCATTTAAAAATATTAAGATTTTTTTTCATATAAGGATGCTGATTAAATCAAGTACTCAATTTACTACTGTTAATGTTCCTCAAGCTTATATTTCCCCTGATTTTCAGTAGAATAACGTTTTATTATAATTTCTATTTATTCCCCTGAGTATATTTGTTATGTAAGATTACTATTTAAATTTAGAAAAAGGCTCAATATATTTTCTATTGTCTAGCTTGAAAAGTTGTCTGTGGGGATTTCTCTCAAGACAACACTTTATTTTTATTGTCCTAACGTCGTAGCGGATAAGCTCCGAAGAACGCTAAAACTTATTTACCAGTTATTTAAGATATCAAAACAAATTGCTATAGTTTATTTGTAATTAAATATCAAGCTGTAAATAAATCATCACCAACGATTGTTGTATCATTTACTATTCAGCAAAATAGCGTAGTATAAACTTTGTCTATTTATAAAAACGGGGAAATCTTATGGTTGCTCAAACAAAAGAATATGAAGCTCAACATTGGGTTAAAACACGCTCTTCGCTGGATTCTTCTGAGTCAACTTTTTTGACTTGGAGTGGAAAAATTTATGCTTTTGTTCCTGGTGAAAAGCGTAAACTATTATTTAAAATGCTTGGTGTTAGTGTTAGTAGATGCATTCTGCATGAAGAGGGAAGCTGGGATTTTACATCTAGAGAATTGACTTATTATCTCGACCCAGAAACAGAAGAAATATTGCACAAATGGGAGAATCCTTTCACTGGAGAAACTGTGACAGTAATACATGTTGCGAACAATCCCGTGCAAGGTTATTTTAAAGGTAAATTTCCGGCTCAAGTGGAAGGTGATACAACAACTTTTGTATTCGATATATTTCCTACTTACCCTAATCCTTTAGCAGGAAATGCCAAATTTGCAGAATATAGTCCTCAAGAGACTTATCAAGCAGCGGAATTATTTAAATTATCCGTTCCTACCTTAGAATTATTAAATCCAGAATTATCTTCAGTTACTCAACTAAAACTTAGCTGGGACAGAATCGGACAGTGGGTTCCCTGGATGAAAATGGGTAACAATCCCGGACAAATGATTTATAGTGCTTACGGTAGTAAGGTTAAAGGTTTGTCAGCATTACCGCAATTGCTACAAGATGAAATTAATCATCAGGTACCTTTATATAAAAATGCACCAAAGTCTTTCAAGGAAGGAGAAGACATGACTTCTTGGCTATACTTTGAAAAAAATTTTGATGCTTATCTAGCTGGGAAAAGATTTCCGCTGAGTGTAGGGGAAGATTGAATTCAAAATAGGGAGTAGCGAGTAGGAAGTAGGAAGTGTGAATTAGAGAAAAATTTATCTATTAAATTTAATATGACTGAACAGCTGTCTATTCTATTTTATATGATGATTTTTCTTCCATACCTGGTCAGGGTTGCATTTCCGGTCGGGTATGAAAAACCGTTAAACTAAATCCTTCTCACCTCTATTCCCTACTCCTGACTCACTATTCCCCACTCCCACAATTACAACTAATAATTCATATTTTATAATATGGGAAAGGAAGAAGAATTAAACAAATTAGGTTTACCGTAATGATAACCTTGGGCGTAATCAACCTGCAATTCTTTTAAAATATCTACAATATCTTGATTCTCAGCAAATTCTGCTATTGTTTTGATTCCAAGAGCTTCTGCTAAATAATTTATAGCCTGTACCATTGCTTTGGTCACGGTTTCAGTATGAATTTCTTTGATAAATGAACCGTCTATTTTTAAATAATCTACAGGCAGATTTTTTAAATAAGTTAATGATGACATCCCTTTACCAAAGTCATCTAAAGCAAAAGAACATCCTAGAGATTGTAGAGAGTTAATAAATTTTGAGACTTGAGATAAGTTATTAATCGCTATAGTTTCTGTAATCTCAAAACAGAATATATGCGAAGGAATACTGCTCTGCTGAAGTTTATTAGATAAATAATCTAAAAACCTATTATCATTCAGAGATGCACCAGAAATATTTATCGAAAAACATATATTATCCCAAGTTGAGAAATTACTATCGTTTAAGTATTGAAATAAATTTTCGATAACCCACAAATCAATTCTAGGCATCATTGAATAAAGATTTGCTATTTCTAAAAATTTTTCCGGTAATACAACTTTTCCACTGTCATCTAATAGCCTAATAAGTACTTCATGGTGTATTTTGTGATTGCCAAACTTTAAAGGAATAATTGGCTGAGTATATAAACAAAACCGATTTTCTTCTAAAGCATGACGTAATTTTTTGACCCATAATAGCTGAGAGTTTTTTCTCTTCTTTTCTCTACCTAAATCGTACATATAAATTTGTACTCTATCTCGTCCTTGAGCTTTTGCTAAATATAAAGCTTGGTCAGCTGCTTCTAGCAATGAAAGAGGATTGTCATCTCTACTAGGAATAGAACCCGCAACTCCTAAACTGATGGTAACTACTGAAGATACCGAGGAAGCAGTATGGGGAATGTTTAATTTTTTTACTCTGTCTCTAATTGCTTCTGCAACTTTAAAAGCACCTTGGGGAGGAGTATAAGGTAATATAACGATAAATTCTTCACCACCATATCTAGCGACACAATCTGCTGGTCGTTTTAGAGTATTAGATATTGACTCAGCAACCATTCGCAAGCATTCGTCTCCTGTTTGATGTCCGTAAGTATCGTTGTAAGACTTGAAGCAGTCAACATCACACATAATTACAGATAGGGGTGAGGGAATACGCTGCAAACGCTTCCATTCTTTTTCTAATTTTTCATCAAAGTAACGACGATTAAATACTTTTGTTAAGGGGTCGCGGAGAGCAAGATTCTTCAATTCTTTATTGGCTGTACTCAGTCTCGAATAAATTCTTCCCTGGTGAATTCCAATTGCTAATTGATTGACTAAACGCTTAATAAATTTGATTTCTTCAATTTGCCATTTTCGTTTTTGATTGCATTGATGTACTGTAAGAAATCCCCATAAAACATTTGAATTAACAGATAAATCCTCATGGTTTGCTGTTTTTTTGAAGAGTATTGGTATTGTTAAAGTTGCTTTGACCTGAAAATTTTGTAAATCTTCTAAAAAGTGACTCCCTAAATCTGAATTACTGATATCATCAATCTCTATTATTTCACCTTTAAGATATTTGGCTTCTTCTCCATCTTGAATAAAATATTTATGAGCAGCACTATCTTGAGATATTTCTAATATTCCAGATTTTACTACTTGCTCTTCAATGTAAATATAGCCATCCTCTAAACGAGTAATGATAGCGCGACTGCAATCTAAAAAATTTAAAATTTCTGTTGCAGCTGCTTGTATAATTAGGTTAATATCTAATGAGTCGCGAATACGTTCGGAAAGCTGAGACAAAAGTTGTTCTTGTTCTGCTTTCTGATGTAAATTTACGTTTTGTTGTACCAAATTATGGCGCAATCTTTCCAAGCTGATATGAGTTTGAATACGAGCAATTAATTCTTCTTTTTGAATAGGCTTGGTGACGTAATCTACAGCACCTAATTCAAATCCACGTACTTTATTAATACTATCGGACAAAGCCGTCATGAATATTACTGGGATGTCTATTGTCTGAGGATTAATTTTCAACAAACGACAAGTTTCAAAGCCGTCTATACCAGACATTAGAATATCTAATAAAATTAAATCTGGTTTAGTATACTCTGCACTTTTAAGGGCATTATCTCCTGTTTGAGCTACTAATACTTTGAATCCAGATGAACGTAAATAACTAAATAAGACGTTTAAATTACTAGGAGTATCGTCAACGACTAATATAACTCCTTTGTATTCATTGACTCTATTTATTGATGTTAGTAGCATAGCTATTGAAGTAGATGTACATTCTCTAAATAGTCAATACTGGCTCAGTTTGATTTGAGGGTGAGTGTTTAGAAATGTAGTCAATAAGTTTAAAATTTTATGCAGATTTTAGCAGTCTTACTATAGCGTTTCTTTGTCTATTGAAGTACATCTAAAAACCTCACCCCAACCCCTATCCTTAATCAGGAGAGGGGAAATAAGGCACAGTTTTATTGGTGTGATTTCAAGCTTTACCTCAGTTGCTGTAGGAACGCTATAGAAGTAATTCTTGATAGAATTCTGGTAAATATAAGAAAAGAAGATATTAGTTTATATATTAGTAGGAATGCCTGCAAATAACATATTTTTCTCCTAAGGTGCTGTGACAATTTGGATAGTTTTTAACGTAGAAATAACCTTTATAATGTCACGTACCAGTAGGGAATTGCCATAATTGCGACCATTCCTAATGAGTTTAAAATTTAAAAATTTGAGGACAATAATCCTGAAATACCAGCTATTCTAGTATTTGTTTTAGGTTAAACCATCCACAGGTATAGCTATAAATTGAAATACTTAAATGACCATCAAAATCTTAATAGCGTGAGTCTAATAACTTATACCATTTCTTTATAAAGATGCGCCTAATTTAGCCTACGCAGGTAGGCTTTGTTGTTATAGCCCCAGCCTTTTAGGCTGCGGGTAATTGAGCGTAGCCCCATACAGAATTGGTATTACTTTATCGTTATTAGAAAATAATTCTGCTCTTACGCTTAATAATTTATAAGAATAACTATATCTATTTATTATTTTCTAATGAATCCACTTTAAGAAGAAAACGTAATCTTAGGTTTTCTATATACATCTGGAAACAGAAGTATACCCAAATATACATAAATAATTTTTACTTTAACAACACCTTTACTGTAAACTGGACTACCCGTGTCTGTTGACAGTAGTTTTACTGATATTTAATCGCAAAAGAAGTATCGATTCCCGAACAGGAATTATTCAACACACTTTTCTAAAAACTTAATCAATTTATGCTGTTGAAAATTTTCAGCGAGTTCGCAAACTTTCTTAACAAAGGGCAGATATTTGCTGTCTAAATTTTGAATATATTCTGTTTGCTCAATAACTGCTTCAATATCTCCGATTTGAGCCAGATGGAGGAGGTGGTTTACATACTCTTCGGATGGATTTACTATAAAGCTGTCAGTATTCGGATAAGTAGTGATTTGATTAGTTGGTTTATGAGACTCTAATGTTAAATTAGAAGACTGAGGATAAATCCATTCTATTGCTAGAAGCTGGGTTATTGATTTTAGCAATAAGTTTAAATCTATAGGTTTTGGTAAAAAAGCGTTACATCCGATACGATAGCTAGAGAGTTGAGCATCAAACATTGCATTAGCAGAAATAATGATAATTGGCATATCCTCAAATTGAGGATTGTTTCGTAATGATTGAGTTATTTCAAAACCATCCATAACTGGCATTACTAAATCTACTAATATTAAATCGGGTTGGAAACTTTCAACTTTTTCCAAACCCTGCTTTCCATTAATAGCTTCACTGACTTCAAAACCCAATTCTTCCAAAAAGGTGACTAGCAAACAGCGATTAGTTTCATTATCATCTACGATTAAGATTTTCGGATGCTTGTCCTTGATTCCTATAGGCTGTAAAGTTGAAAGTATATCAGTACTAAATTGATTATTTTCTGCTTCTGGAAAATAAAGGTCAAAATAGAATAAGCTTCCTTCTCCTGGAATACTGCTTGCTTTAATTTCTCCCCCCATAAGATTGACTATTCTTTGGCTGATAGTTAAACCTAATCCGCTACCTTCATTAACAAAATCGTCGTTTTGTAATTGGTGAAATGGTAAAAATATTTCTTCCATTTTTTCAGGAGGTATTCCAACTCCCGTGTCTTTAACCTGAAAGCGAATCAAGCAATATTTATAAGTCTGAATATTTTGAGAATTTTGGGTTTCAGCTTCATCACAATCTCCTAATTGTCCTACCTGAAAATTAACGCGACCTTTCCGAGTGAATTTTACAGCATTACCTAATAAATTTAGTAATACTTGTCTCAAACGAGTTTCATCACCCACAATTGTTGAAGGTAGAGAAGAAAAAGCTTGATAATTAAAAGTAATGTCTTTTTGTTGAGCGCGGACATCAATAACAGAAATAATTTCTTCAATAAATGAGGGAAAAGATATTTCTTTTAGTTCTAATTCTAGCTGATTGGCTTCAATTTTAGACAAATTCAAGATATCGTTAAGTAATCTCAGTAAATGCTCGCCAGAATGATAAATATTATCTATTCTGCGGTGCTGTTCGTCACTAAGTTCTTTGTCTGCTTGAAGAATTTGTGCAAAGCCTAAAATTCCATTTAAAGGAGTTCTTAATTCGTGACTCATATGAGCAATAAATGAATTTTTGGCTTGGTTAGCCCTTTCTGCTACTTCTTTTGCAAGGGATAATTTAGTGCTATTTTGTTCTAACTGATTATTATTTAAAGTAAGCTGTTCTTGAGCATTTTTAATTTCAGTAATATCAATGCACGAACCAATATAGCCAATTAATTCACCTTGTGAATCAAAGCGAGGAGCTTGTTTTCCTAACATCCAGTAATATTGTCCATCAACTCCTTGAATGCGAAATTGTAGTTCAATTGGTTGACAAACTCCATCCCAACTACATGCATCCCTGAAGAATAAATTTCTGTCTTGTGTATGAATATTGTCTAGCCAACCTTCACCAAGCTGCTGCTCTAGATTATTACCTGTAAATTGCCACCATGCTTGATTAAAAAAAGTTCCTTGATAATTATTGTCAATCATCCAGATGAGTACTGGAGCAGTATCTGCCATAATTTCAAAGCGAGCTTCAGTTTCTTTTAATGTAGCTTCTGCTTGTGTACGCTCGGTAACGTCAATCATGACTACTAAGGTACAAATCACATCTCCCCTATGATTTTTATCTGCAATTGCGTTCAATAGCGTATCAATTACTTCCCCATTTCTACATACAATTTTATAAGGAATATTCCAACAGCTACCGCTATCCAAAAACTCTGGTAAAACCTCTACTAAATACCGACGTGATTCTGGAGTCAGAAATTTTATGAATTTTTTACCAATAACTTCTTGACGGTCGTAACCCAGTTTATCAACCCAAAAATTACTAGCTTCGATAATTCTACCGCTTTCATCAATAGAATGTAGCATTACGGGGGTTTTGAGATAAAAACTGCGAAATCTTTCTTCGCTATCTATTAAATTAGTATTTGCAGCTTGGAGTGCGTTCAAAGTTTGTTGTAATTGATTTTGAGTTGTTTTAATTTCGCTAATATCAATAAAAGTAATTACTACCCCATCTAAATTACCGTTATTTTTAATATAAGGATTAATTCGTATTAATAAGTCTTTATCTTCATTGGTAAGTTTGACTTCTAAATCTAATGATTTTTCGGTTTCGATAACTTCTTCAATAATTTGAATAAAATTATGACAATCCAGATTATGGCTGAGGTGTTTTAAAGGACGATTAATATCTTTTTCTATTAGATTTATAGCAATAGTCGCAGCAGAGGTAAATTTGCGGATTCTTAATTGTTTATCTACAACAACAACTCCGATATTAGTATTTCTAAGTAAATTGTTTACATCTTCATTCAGTTCGGCTAGTTCGTTAATTTTTAACTGATACTCAGTATTTACTATATAAAGTTCTTGATTTGCTAATTTTAGTGCCTCATTTGTAATGTGTAATTGTTCGTTATAAGCAAATAGGTTTTCATTAATAACATCATATTCCTCATTATTCAAATCTAATTCTTCAATGGAATTTTTTAAACTTGCTTCAGTTTCCTCTAGTTGATGTTCTAATTGGGAAATTTGCTCGGACGCTTGAGAATCGGGTGGAATGGATATATACTGCTCTTGAAATGTGACCATCAATAAATCTTCCATGGAATGAGAATTTTCATAGAAGTTTACTTTTAATTCTATAGTGCGATATTTCTCTTTTTCATTTAACTTTATACTCCCATAAATAACACTTTTTTTTTCTTTACGTACTCTGTGTAATGTAGTCTTCAAAGGTAACTGTAGAGGTGGTGAAACTAGATGTGTCACATCATGAGTTAATTTCCCTACAGGAAATTTTAGGACATTTGCTAAATCTTCAAAAACTTCTACGACTTGATTATTCTTATCTATAAGTAAACAGGTGACTCTATTGTCATTAATAAAGGTATTTAAAAGTTTTTCTAGGATAATTTCTCTCTTCTCAGGCTTTTTTTTCCTATAATCAATATAGGAATTGGTCGAAACACTGTATTTATCTAATTTTTTTACAGAAATTACAGGTATAGGTATATGTAAATTAACATCTCGTCGCTTGCTGTAAAACTTATATTTATTATTGATAGAGATAAATTCATCTGCTAAAAAACTTATATATTCTGCATTCCTCAAAAATAAAATTCCTTTCTTTTTAAGAGCAAAATGTAGACTTAGCAAGATTTTATGCTGTAAGTCTGGCTGCACAGACATTAAGATATTGCGATACACAATTAAGTTTATCCGAGTAAATACTGCATCTTTACTTAAATCGTGATGAGCAAAAATCAACATTTTTTGCAGCTTCCGCTTTACTTTAAATGAATCTTGTTGCGGAGTAAAATATTTTTCTAATCTTTCAGAAGTAATATCATTGGCAATAGTTAGAGGATAAACTCCTAGAGTCGCTTTTTCTAAAGCATCACTATTAATATCTGTCGCAAATATTTTTACCTTTAGTTTAAATGATAATTTGCTCAGAGCCTCATCAATTATAATCGCTAAAGAATAAGCTTCTTCTCCTGTAGCACATCCGCTAACCCAAAATTTTAATTCTTCATCCGGCTGACTTTTTGCAATCAAATCAGGAAGAATTTTATATTCTAAAAATTTCCAAGCACCCTTATCTTTAAAAAAGCTGGGAACAGCAATTAATACATATTGAGATAAAGCTTGTTTTTCTTCATCAGACTCCTGCAAATACTCAATATACTCATCTATATTTTTACCAGTAGCGCTACATCGATAATTAATACATATCGATAAATCATAATTTTTACAAGATGATAAATTAACTTGATTGTATTTTAATAATATATCGGTGATTTGTTTTAAATCAGCATTTTTTAAGCATAAATATGAATTGATATACTTTTGCTGTACCGATACTGATGAAACTAGAAAATGGTATGTGAGTCCTGCTAACTGCTCTGGAGAATTAACTTGCTGAATTCCTCCTTTTTGGATAATATCTTCAGAATTATCCAAAAAATTATGTAAATTTAATTTTGCGATCGCGCTCAATGGCATACCATCAAATTGGGCAGTTGATGGATCTTGAACTAAAACCAAACCTCCAGCGTCATAAATTGTTTGTAAACCGGAAGAACCATCACTACCGCTACCAGATAATATTATTCCGACTGCTTTTTCTTGACAATTTTTTGCTAATGAATTAAAAAATAAATCAATCGGAAAATTAGGTTTCAAATTTTTTCTACTTTCCCGTTTAACTAGACGTAGCTTGTTACCTTCGAGAATTAGATTTTTATCTTTTGGAATTAAAAAAATAGAATTAGCAGCTAACTCCATACCATCTGTAACTCGGTGAATAACCATCTGAGTATGTCGCTCTAACAACTCCTTCATCAAACTCTTGAAATTAGGAGAAAGATGCTGCACAACTACAAAAGCCGCACCACTGTCCGAAGGCATATTTTTGAAAAACTTTTCTAAAGCCTGTAACCCACCAGCAGATGCACCAACACCTACGACAAACAATTTGCAGTTATCCCGATAAGAGGAACATTTGATATCTAACTGTTCGGGAGACATATACTAACCGCCTAAGCTTGTATTATCTTTATAGTATTCTTTTTGTAAGTAATTATACATATCTTTTGGATGAATCACAGTTACAGGTTTTCAATTGTTTACCCAAAAAAACCTTATGGCTGTATCGTCAACACATATTTATTCTTACTGCTCGGTCTCTTACCCCTGCTTATCTGACCCTGTAAAATTAATATGCGTCAGCACTTACTCCCCCTACGCACTCTCCCCATCACCTCCACTTTGGAGTAAGCTGAGAAACTATGCGTTCATCAAACCACTATGGCAACTATTAACGACAATTATTTAAAGCTGAAAGCTGGTTACTTATTCCCTGAAATTGCTCGACGAGTAAATGCTTTCGCTGAAGCTAACCCCGATGCAAAAATCATTAAGTTAGGGATTGGTGACGTAACCGAGCCATTGCCAGAAGCTTGTCGAACTGCGATGATAGAAGCTACCAAAGAGATGGGAGACCGAGAAAGCTTCAAAGGTTACGGCCCCGAGCAAGGCTATGCTTGGCTGCGGGAAAAGATTGCTCATCACGACTTCCAGGAACGGGGATGCGAAATTGACGCTTCGGAAATCTTTATTTCTGATGGTTCTAAATGCGATACTGGTAATATTCTCGAAATATTTGGTAAAAATAATATCATTGCGGTTACCGACCCGGTTTATCCCGTTTATGTTGACACTAACGTCATGGCTGGGAATACAGGGGATGCAAAGAAAACTGGCGAATATGAAGGATTAGTATATTTACCAGTCACCGCTGAAAATAATTTTACCGCTCAAATCCCTTCACAGAAAGTTGACTTAATCTATCTTTGCTTCCCGAACAATCCCACAGGAGCAACAGCTAGTAAAGAAGATTTAAAAGCTTGGGTAGATTACGCAAAAGCCAACAACTCAATCATCTTCTTCGACTCAGCCTACGAAGCTTATATCACCGATTCAGAGCTTCCCCACTCCATTTACGAAATCGAAGGTGCAAGAGATTGCGCGATTGAATTCCGTTCCTTCTCCAAAAATGCTGGCTTCACAGGGACTCGTTGCGCTTGGACAGTAGTACCAAAAACCCTGACAGCAAAAGCCTCTGACGGCTCCGATGTCGAACTATGGAAGCTATGGAATCGTCGTCAGTCTACCAAATTCAACGGCGTATCTTACATAGTCCAGCGCGGTGCAGAAGCAGTTTATTCCAAAGAAGGAAAAGAACAAATAAAACAGCTAGTTAGTTTTTACTTAGAAAACGCCAAAATCATTCGTGAAAAACTCACCGCTGCTGGATTAAAAGTTTACGGAGGAGTTAATGCACCTTACGTATGGGTAAAAACACCTAATGGATTGAGCAGTTGGGATTTCTTCGATAAATTAGTCAATACTTGCAATGTAGTAGGTACACCTGGTTCCGGATTTGGTGCAGCAGGTGAAGGTTACTTCCGAATTTCAGCTTTTAATAGTAGAAAAAATGTAGAAGAAGCAATGAAGCGGATTACTGAGAAGTTTAAAGTTTAGAATCTATTATTAGTCAGGCAAAATGCCTGACTGTTATTAAATCAAAGAGTTTGGTAAATAATTTATGGATAAATAAAAATA
>ERZ1740070.1798-NODE-1798-length-12941-cov-7.454369_pt1 | contig 12941 bp, 9 predicted proteins | sample MGYA00581734_ERZ1740070 | MGnify/ENA primary metagenome ERZ1740070 (study PRJEB43018, sample SAMN04849744) | marine metagenome | isolation source: floating plastic debris | place: Pacific Ocean | collected 2008-09-01 | study: EMG produced TPA metagenomics...
GCTTCGATAATTTTATTCGTTTCTCTACAGCAACAGCCGCAGGTACAAGCATTTTCTCTACTAAATAATCCTGTAAATACAGATAGCAATCGACAAACTTTATTGTCAAAATCAAATGAAATTAGAGCAGGTTTAGTCAACGCTTACTTATACAACTATCGCTATCTCAGCAGCAGACAACATAGTAATAGTCTTAGCGTCATGTATCGCGATACTTTAGGTTTAAATAAATCTGCTGCGGATTCGGTACAGTCAGCTTATAATTTTTTGATTTCACCTTTTTTATATAATGGTTCCGAACAAGATATTAAAAAAGCAGAGAAACTTTACGAAGAATTTTTTGATAAACCTATTCAGAAAGCAGAAGCAGCAGCAATTACCCATGCTGTACAATCAACATTTGACCAGCAAGAAGTTAAAGCTGGTTTACTAAACATTAATGAAAGAAAAGTTTGGTTGGAATCCCAACAAGTTACAGTCAAAGAACAAGGTGATTGGGCTGAAGTTGAACTCTACGAACTGTATAAAAACCAAACACCAGAAGTTCAAGAAATATTTTATTATTTTTCATTACCCGAAAGTGCAGTAATTACAGGTTTGTGGTTGGGAGATACCAACGATAGAAGTAAACGCTTTGAATTCACAGTTTCCCCAAGAGGTGCAGCCCAAAAGGTTTATAATTCACAAGTTAGAAGGGAACGACCTGTAGATCCAGCATTATTAGAACAAGTGGGACCAAGACATTATCGTTTGAGAGCTTTTCCCATTCCTCGTAATAATGTAAGACTTGAAAACCAAAGATTACCTGAAACAGAAACTCCTGCTCCCACAGAGATGAATTTGTGGTTAACTTATAAAGTCATGGTTGAAGATAAAGGTATTGCTTTACCAACTCTGGGAGAGAAACGTAATATCTTTTGGACTGATAAAACCAAGCGGATTCGCAATGGTAAAAATGTAAAAATCGAAAAAGATGCTTGGCTAGAAGATTTTATTAAAGTAGGGAAATCTAAACCACAACCCCACGAAATTCAATTAGCAAATGGTTATCAAATTACCGCAAAACCTTTATCTAATAGAGATTATTTCTTACCCGAAAACAAAAAATTTGCTTTGATTCTTGATACATCTCGCAGCATGAACAATCATGTTAAAGAATTATCGCAAAATTTAAAATGGTTGAAAAAATATCAGAAAAACAACGATACAGATTTGTATGTTACCGCTTCCGGAACAGAACCCCAATTTTTAGACAACATCCGTAAATTCAAACCCGAAAAATTCACCTTTTACGGAAGCTTACAAACCCCAGAAATGTTAAAGCAATTCAATCAATTACGGGGTGATAAATCTTATGATGCAATATTGCTGTTAACAGATGCAGGTAGTTACGAATTATCCAAAAATAACAAAGATATTCCTCAAACTTCTGCACCTCTGTGGATGATACACAATGGTGAATTACCTTTTTCCTACACCGATGGAATAATCAAAGCAATTCAAGATAGTGGTGGTGGAGTTTCTAATTCAGTATCCCAAGTAATGCAAAGAATCGCGACAAAAAATAAATTGGGAGACTCAATAATTGATGTTGTTGACGGTTATGCTTGGTATCTGGAAAAATCCGAGAATAATTCAACGCAACAATCAAAACAGCAAAGCAATTTTCAACAATTAGCAGCGAGACAATTAATAAGAGGATTGAGCAAACAAGTCAAACTAGATAACTTAGAAAGCTTGGATGCAATTCACGCTGTAGCTAAGAAATATAAATTAGTTTCTCCTTATTCTTCGATGTTAGTGTTAGTTAATGACGAACAAAGACGTTTATTAAAAGAAGCAGAAGCGTCAGAAGATAGATTTGATAGAAAATTAGAAAGCGGTAAAGAAGATTTAACTAAACCTGGTAATCCTTTAAAAAGCAGCGTACCGGAATCTTCTAATGGATTGATATTAGCTGGAAGTGGGTTATTGTTGCTTTGGTTTGTGAAGCGGAAAAAATAGAGAATTGGGCATGGGATAATAATTTTAGATTGATAAATGTAATTTGAAATACTAAAAGACGTAATATTATTGCGTCTTTTTTATTTTTATTTGACATCAGTAGTCATTGGTAACTGACTTGTATCTGATTTAATACTTACTTCATATATACTTTCATAAATTGAAGCTATGCTGATGAGGTATATATAAAGTTAGGATATATACTTATGCCACGTTCAGTAAAAGTTCGTAAAGATTATATCAAAATAGTTAAAGCAGCACTTCAACGTCAGGGATTTCCGCGTCAAAAAGATTTAGCGGAAGCTTTGGGATTTGCTCTTGATACTGTCAGTAAATTCTTGAATGGTAAACCGATTGACTTTACAAACTTTTTCGAGATTTCTCAAAAATTGGGTTTTGATTGGCAAGAAATTGCCGATACAACGACTCCAACGAACCATAATGGTGATGGTAATTGCACTGGAACTGGTGAAACTATTCAAGAAGAATCAGTAATCGCTACTTATATCGAGCGAACCAAAATTGAAGATATGTGTTTGAAAACACTTTCTCAATCCGGTAGTTTGCTGAGAATAAAAGCACCTGGATTGATGGGTAAAACATCACTGATGGCTAATGTTTTAGGAAAAATGGCAAATCAGGGATATCGAACTGTACTGTCAAATTTACATTATGCTGAAGCAAGCGATTTTAGTAATATAGCTGACTTTCTCAAGTGGTTTTGCGTTAGTGTAACTCATAATTTACGGATTTCAAACCGTCTTGCTGACTACTGGGATGAGCAATTTTCTACTCCTAAGATGAATTGTACTGCTTACTTTGAAGAGTACTTATTGGCACAAGTTTCTAGCCCTTTAATTTTGTGCTTAGATGAAGTTGAGCGAATTTTTCCCCATGAAAAAGTAGCTGCTGAATTTCTAGGACTTTTAAGAGCTTGGCACGAACAGGCTAAAACTCGTCCTGTATGGAAGCAGTTACGGTTGGTAGTCATTCACTCAACAGAGGTTTACGTTCCCCTCCAGGTAAACGAGTCACCATTTAATGTTGGTGTATCCATCGAGTTACCAGAATTTACTCCACAACAGGTACTTTGTTTAGCCCGGAAGTATGGTTTTGATTATGATTTACAGCAAATCAAAAAGCTGATGGACAAAGTTGGAGGACATCCTTACCTTGTAGAACAAGCATTTGCTCATCTGCAACTAAATGCAGGTGTCACTCTTGGAGAACTACTACAAACAGCAGCAACTGATGCTGGTATATATGGCAATCTATTGCGCCATTATTGGAGAATCATTGAACAAGATAGGGAATTATTAGCTGCTTTGAAAGAGATTGTCAGCAGTCAAGGGAAGGTGCGTTTGCTTCCCACGCAAGCATATAAATTACACCGCATGGGTCTAGTAAATTTATCTGGTAATGAAGTATCAATTACCTGTGGACTGTACCGAGAATATTTTGGCGATCGCTTTGAATTTCTAGAGCAAAAAGTCCTCATTCGTCAATAATCATAGTCGCGATTATGGATTGGGACTAATGAGGGCAAAATCAAAGAATCTTGGAAGCATTCATATGAACTTTAAACTACCAACTAATCCAATTTGAAGAGTTTTTCTGTAGTTGTTGTTTTAGATATAAGCTGCAATTCCAAAACTAAGAAAAAGTATTCAATATCAGTTAAAAATTCAACTGTTGTGATATCACAAATTATATTTGTTGCTTGGGTGAAGTATATCCGTATTGAAGGGAGTTAAGGATATAAGACATAGCGTAGTGTAACCCAACACCTAGGTTAATTATACATATTTCATCAGACCTAATATTTGATATTAGGTAAACAATAATCATTGTCATATCACAACAGTTCTTATTTAAGCACTATAAATAATTTACTCAAGTAATTATGAATGATTTAAATCATTTGAATAACTCAATTTATCAAGTCGGGGGTAGTCTGGCTGGTGATGCGAAAACTTATGTTTATCGTCGAGCAGATAAAGAACTTTATCAAGCGCTCAAAGCTGGAGAATTTTGTTACGTTTTGAATTCCCGACAGATGGGTAAATCTAGCTTATGTGTACGGACAATGCAAAGATTGCAACAAGAAGGAATAGCTTGCGCTGAAATTGATATTACCGGAATTGGAACGCAAGAAATAACTACTCAACAGTGGTATGGTAGCTTGATTCATACATTAGTTAATAGCTTTAACTTATCCGGAGAGTTTAATTTAAGAAACTGGTTACAAGAACATGCATATCTTTCTCCCGTACAGTGTTGGGCAGAATTCATTGAACAAGTATTATTAGTCAAAATTTCGACTCAAATAGTAATATTTATAGATGAAATAGATAGTTTATTCAACGCTACCTTTAAAGATGATTTTTTTGCAGTGATTCGAGCTTGTTTTAATAAAAGAACAGAGAATATAGAATATCAAAGGTTAACATTTTCTCTCTTAGGTGTTGCAACTCCTTCAGATTTTATCAAAGAAAAACATCGGACACCTTTTAATATTGGTAGAGCAATAGATTTAACAGGTTTTCAACTAGAAGAAGTACAGCCACTCACGCAAGAATTAGCAACAATTGGTAATTCCGAAGCATTAATGAAAGCGGTATTAGAATGGACTGGAGGACAGCCATTTTTAACCCAAAAAGTTTGTCAATTGCTCGTGAGTGAGGGTAATGAAATTTCTTCAGAAGAAGAAGCAGCTTATGTAGAAACTGTTGTCAGAGAAAGAATTATTAAGAATTGGGAAGGACAGGACGAACCAGAACATTTACGAACGATTCGCGACAGAATAATCCAAAATGGCGAACAGCGTACTGGTATATTATTAGGATTATGTCAGCAAGTAGTTTCCCTAGGAGAAATAGACGCAGACGACTGTTCGGAACATATAGAATTACGGTTAACAGGGTTAGCAGTAAAACGAGATGGAAAATTACGAATTCATAACCGTATTTATTTAGAAGTATTTAATCAAGAATGGTGCAACCGCATTTTAGCTGCAAAACGTCCTTATAGTGAATCTTTTAATGCTTGGATTGCTTCTTATTGTCAGGATGATTCCCGTTTGTTAAGGGGACAAGCTTTAAAAGATGCTTTAGCTTGGGTCAAAGGTAAAAATATTAGCGATATCGATTATGAATTTATTAGTGCTAGTCAAGAGACAGATAAAAGAGAAGCGATAGAAGCTCAAGAAAAAGCTAACCGGATTTTACGTAAAGCGAATACAAAAGCAAAAATACAAATAAAAAAAGCGAATTCTCGGATAAAAATAGGGTCTTTTATAGTTGCTATTTCTTTAGTAGGAGCTTTAATATCAGCAGTTGTATCTGACAGAAAATTGTATATAGCACTAGCAATTTCTAAATTAGAGCGACAGGCAGATAATAATAAAAATTTCTTCAGATTTGAACAGCTAGAAGCATTGATAGAAGCAGTTGAAACAGGAGAAAAACTTAAAACATTAACAAAAGGTTCAGGAAAACAAGAAGAATATCAAACTAAAAGTCCTGTTATTAGTTTACAAACAATTCTTTCTAGAATAAGACAAAAAAAGCATTTTGCACACGAAGATAGTGTCAATAGCGCTAAATTTAGTTCAGATGGAAATTACGTCCTAACAGCTTCCGCTGATAAAAAAGCTAAATTATGGAATATCCAAGGTAAATTACTAGCTCCTCTATCGCATCAAGGTAAAGTTTACCGTGCTAATTTCAGCTATAACAGTAATTATATTGTCACAGCATCTGCCGATAAAACGGCTAAAGTTTGGAATACAAAAGGAAAATTACTCTTTACTTTAAACCACAATAATGAAGTGCTACGTGCAAGCTTTAGTCCAGATGGGAAATATATCATCACAGCATCGAAGGATAATACAGCGAAAATTTGGGACATTAGAGGTAGAGAATTAGCCATACTCAATCATGAAGATACGGTTTACAACGCAAAATTTAGTCCCGATGGTAAATACATAGTTACTGCTTCTCTGGATAAAAAAGCCAAACTTTGGGATATCACAGGTAAGCAACTGCATACACTTGTACATCAAAAAGAAGTCCACAATGCAAACTTTAGTCCCGATGGTAAATATATTATTACTGCTTCCTTTGATAAAACAGCTAAGATTTGGGATACCACAGGTAAGCAACTCGCAGTGATTAAGCATGGAGACAAAGTTTATGGGGCAAAATTTAGTCCGGATGGTAAATATATTGTCACAGCATCAGCAGATAAAACAGCTAAAGTATGGGATATCACAAATCTTACAGTTCAACTAAATAATAAAACAGCCAAAATACAAGATTTTACAGGAAGACAAATTGCAACACTTCCACATGATAATATAGTTTTTAATGCTAATTTTAGTCATGATAGTAACTATATTGTTACTGCATCTTTCGACGGTTTTGCTAAATTGTGGAATGTTGAATATAAAGATAAAATTGTTCGTAATATCGCAAACTTACCACATTTGAGTAAGGTTTATAATGCGACTTTTAGTCCAGACAGTAAATATATTATTACCTCTTCAGATTATAAGCATGCTAAACTTTGGGCAGTAAAAAATCCAGATATTACTTTTGCTCAACTTCGGAATGACAAAGATGTTTCTAAAGCAGATTTTAGCCCAAATGGTAAACTTGTGGTTACTACTTCGTGCGATAAAACAGCTAAATTATGGAATCTAAAAGGTCAATTATTCCATAAATTTTCCCATCAAGATACAGTCAATAATGCTAGTTTCAGTCCAAATAGTAAATATATTATTACAGCTTCAAATGATAAAACAGCTAAAATTTGGGATTTAAAAGGTAGATTAATTCGTACTTTTTCAGATACAGTTAATATTTCACGGAGTAATTTTAGCCCAGATGGAAAATATATTGTTACTGTATCAGATGATAATACAGCTAAAATTTGGGATTTAACAGGAAAACAAATTTCTACACTTTCACATAAAGGTAAAATTTCTCATTCTAGTTTTAGCTCAGATGGGAAATATATTGTTACTGCATCAGAAGACAAAACAGCTAGAATTTGGGGTATAAATGGTAATTTAATTTCTATACTTCCACATAAACGTAAAGTTTCTCATTCTAGCTTTAGTCCAGATGGAAAATACATTGTGACTGCATCAGAAGATAAAACAGCTAAAATTTGGACTTCAAAAGGTAAATTAATCGATACACTAAAACATAAAGGTGAAGTACATACAGCTAAATTCAGTCCAGACGGTAAATACATTGTTACTGCATCAAATGATATAACAGCTAAAATTTGGGATTTAGCAGGAAAGCAAATTTCCACACTTCCACATAAAGCAGAAGTTGTGATGGCTAATTTTAGTCCCAATAGTAAATTCGTGATTACTGCATCATATGATAGAACAGCTAAAATTTGGGACATGTCTGGAACACAAATAGCTTCGTTTTTACATGAAAAAGATAAGGTTCGTGATGCTAAGTTTAGCAGTGATGGTCAGTATATTGTAACTGTTGTATCTAATGATAGTACGACTAGAGTTTGGGAATTTGAAACCCTCGATAAACTTCTCAAGCGGGGTTGTGACTGGTTAGATGATTATTTCGATGCAAATTCAGATAGATTGAAAGAATTTAAGTATTGCAAGGATAATTCTTAATATCCGATTGTATTTTTAATATAGACAATAAGAAGCATTAAAATCAAGTTTTAATGCTTCTTATTTAATCTTCAATTAGTGTAATTATTTAGAGCTAGACCACGGAATGCACCGGATAAATGTTTTATTACTTCTTTTTATTTTTCAAACCCAGAATCAGGGGTGTTAAAGCTACAATTAAAGCCGTGAGAGCACCAATTAATGTCGGTAAAGCAGTAAAGTAATCGTATGGTCTTGCAGGTTGGGGTAATCCCGGTTTAGGTGCTTGACTGATTACAGGAACTTCAATCATGTTTTCTCCAGACTGTTGTGTTTGTAAATGGTTTGTATTGAATTTCATATCCTCCTTACCTAAAGTTTCTTGAGTTGAGATTCCAGATGAATAATCTTTTACGAATGAGGCTACCTTTTGCGATTCAGTATTCAGTTTTTCTACGCGGTTACTAATAACAATATTGTGTTTCATAACTCCAGTCACCTCATATTATTGATGGTTAGTGGAAATCTGTTTAATTACCTTTACCTTTATTAAAACAAAATGATAACTGAGATAGAAACTGAGTAATTATGAGTTGTTCCTGTTTTTTGTAAAATTTATATTTAAACTGCATCAAAAAATCCCGATTGTTTGAAAAATCGGGTTTGTGAAATTTTCTCTTCAATATTTCATATTGCTATAGTTTATTTTTGGTACGTAATATTATAAATTTCATGACTATATTCAGATATTTTTGAAATCAAATACTTGATAAAACAAATTTTCCCTCTCCGGTAGCTAAGAAGAGGGAAGCAAGTTTGATTATTACTAAACTAAGCAACAAGCGAATTATCAACAAAAGCAATTAATTTTTCAAAGGAACCACTGAAACGATTTCTATCAACATATCCCTTGATTCCTGCAACACTTCCAGTTTCAGTATATTGCCAAAACAACCAACCATTACCACCCCAATTATTCGCGGGAACCAAAGGTTGTGCTTTAGTAGTATAGTTAGCAACCCATAAAGGATATTTAGTAAAAGCTTGAGTATTATCCATATAATATTTCCAAAAACCGTAGCTGGTATAGATTAAACTTTTACGTCCAGTTGTACCTTCAACAATATCTAACCATTGTTGTACCCGTTCAATCCGTTCCTTCAAACTAATTTGCTTCCATTCTTCCTCCACATACTCTGGATAATGTTCTAAATCCAAAACTGGTGGTAAATCCTTTGCTTCGAGTTCTCCCACCACTTTCAGAAAATTTTGCGCTTGTTCCTTAGCATCTCGTAGAGGACGAAAGAAATGATAAGCACCCCGAAGCAACCCAGCAGCTTTCATTTGCTTCCAATTTTTCTCAAAACAATGGTCAGCGAAAGTTATACCTTCAGTTGCTTTTGCAAAAGCAAAAGAAACATCGCTATTTTTCACAGATAACCAATCAATAGAATTACCATTATGGTTAGAAACATCAATCCCAATTTCCTTAGTTGTTTCTCCCATAAGAAAAATTTCGACAGCATCGCTAGTAAGTTTTTGATTAGTCGAATCAAAACCATTCGCACTAATTCTTCGTTTTCCAACACGATTAAACGGATAATTAAGAGTCCAATTTCCCTCAAAAACTTGTACTTCACCAAGTTTATATACGTCATCTGCAATTAATTCAACTCTGACAACTTCATTCGCAGCTTCACCTTGAAAATTAATGACATCACCAAGTTGTAGTCTAGAAAGATTTGTAGGAACGGTAAATTTAATAGACATATCGTGTTTCCTCTACAGTAAATAATCGACTATTTTTGAAAATGAAAAATCGAGAAAAATATTAACGTTTTTCCGGAAAATGTGCCCAAGTTTTATCGGAACTGCTATAGCTTTTTGACTGTACCAGTTTGTAAGAATAGTGAAGATTTTCACCCGTTAAATCGGTACGATATCCACTGTGAAAAAATTCACCATAAGGGTCATTTACCCAAAATCCTTTTTCGTCATATCCGCGCAATACAATTATGTGTCCGGAGCGGGTAAATTGACCTGAAATAATTACAGGTTTTTTATTAGCAAGATGCAGCTTAACTTCATCCCAACTTGCTTCCATTTTGAACGCATCAAATATCCCGTATTCTATAAATAAACGTCGTAAATGGTCGTGGACATATTTATCCCATCCCTTATTTTTAACAAACGTAAATAATTCATCTTCTAGTTGCTGATGATGATATTTAGGATGAATATCAAAGTAATATAAACACATTGCAACACAAGTAACGTTGCAAGTTTTAGTTGGCTGAAATTTATTATCAAGCTGACTAAAATAAGGAACCGGTAAATTAACTTTTGTCGGAAGCTTATCACCAAGTTTATATTCACCAATTACTTTCAAGCCATCCTCATCAATTAATTCCACGTGGTTTATATAGGCTATCCAAGTATTTCGACCATCGATAAATTCATTTTCAAGAGTAAATTTCACATAGTCACCCATTTCTAAATAAGCTACAATTTCAAACTCAGTTCCAGCAGGTATATTAACCTTTTCATTATTAGCTAATTCAAAAGAAGGTAGTATCGATTGCTTGAACACAGTATTACTCAAGACTATGAGTTTCATAACTTTCAATCCTTTTATTTGATGCTTGCTGAACGAAAAGTACTTTTGCTGCTTAATTACATTTAAATACGATGGATACTGAGTTCAGGTGTAGGATAATAACGAGAATTAATGACTTACAACTAAGTAATGACTGAATTAAAATTAGAAGAAATATAGATACATAAAAAAAGGAGAAGATAATAATTACCTTCCCCCCTTTATAGTTTCCAAGCGTCTTAAATTTAATTTATGGATTCTATTGATTCGAGTTGCTTTCTACCTTCGGCTGCGATAGCTTCTAAAGTTTCACACATTGCTTCTAAATCATCAACACCACCATCGACCAAATCAAATGCAATCAGCATTATTTCTCTACTGAGTTTCCGTGATATTTTCATTTTCTGACTCCAATGATATCCTTAATGAAAAAGCTCTTTTTTAGCTTTAATTAATAGCGCGTTTTCTTTCCTGTTTATATTTAAACACCATTATTCCTGAATTCAGACATGGGATGTAAATGAGAATTAATGACTTATACCTGAGTTATTACCAGTTTGATTATTGTTGATAATAAAGATAAAGAGTTAAAACTTTTGAGAAATACTTTTAACAAGTTCTACTAACTAAAGAAGTATGCTTTCTAATGATTTCTTATGGTTAATATTCTTAATTATAAATATTAAGATTCTGTGAAGTAACAAATTATCTGCATAATTAAAAAATAAGTATTAATTCATCTCGATTCAAAAAACAAATAATATTTATTTGAAAAAAATGTTTCACCTAATAAAAATTCTGATAGCATGGCAGGCAGATTAACTAACAGTTGAGATAAAAATTATGACTCAAATTAATCTACCGGAAGAAAACTTATCTTTTCAAATAGAAGATTACGCAATCGAACATCAAGGACAAGCAGTTATAGACCTTTCAGTTGATTTAAATTATAAGGAAGGAATTAATAATTCTGAGTATCCGGATTTTATTCCTATTCAGGAATCTGTGCTTAATTTTCTGGTCGAATATCCGAATGAAACCGACTTTTGGGAAATCTTGAATAAAAACTTAGTCACTGAACTATTAACAGAACCAATTCCTACAGATAATGGAATAGAATATAATCTCGATGAAATATTAGATTCACTAACAGTAGATATCGATATTCAACCAGGTTCGGCTGATATTCCTAACTCCCGTAGTAGCATGGTGGTAGGAAATGTCGAAGGTGAAGAAATTAGCTTTGATGAAAGTTTTTCTTTTAAGGTGATTGATGAAAGTCTAGGAGAAACAGTTACAGATTTTTCAGTTGATTTAGATTATAAAGACGGGATTGGTGAAGATAATCCTTTCGAGTATACAGATTTTCTTCCTATTCAAGACTTTATTCTCGACTTTTGGGAAAATCTTCCTCAAGAAGATAACTTGGAAATTACTAACAAAACCTTAGTCAATAATTTACTAACCGAACCAATTCCTACCCCTTTCGGAATAGAATACAAACTCGACGAAGTTTTAGATGCTATTACTGTAGATATTAATATCAAACCCAATCCCTCTGATGATGATTTCTCATTGGGTAGTAAAGTTACTCAAACTGTAGAAAGGTCTGAAACAGTTACAGATACACCATTACCGAAAACAGTATTCGGTAGTTTTGAAGCTGATGATTTTGATACAGAAATACTTGATGAAAAACAATTTTTAGGTCAAAATCAGATTCTTTTTGCTGGTGCTGGTGATGATACTGTAGATATTACTTTTGCTCCTGGTGGACAATCGAGTCGAGTAGATTTGGGTAGTGGTGACGATATCCTATTTGGAGGAAGCAATCATATAATTATTTCCGGAACTGGAAATGATATTCTATTTTTGGGTTCCGGTGAAGGTAATAATATTGTTTCTGGAGAAAGTGGTAGCGACCAATTTTGGCTGGTTACAGACACTCTTGATTTACCTAACCAAGAAAATACAATTACCGATTTTACGAAAAATGAAGATGTAATTGGTTTTGCTAATACAACTTTAGGATTTGACGATTTAAATTTGACTCAAGATGGTAGTAATACAGTTATTAATGCTTTGGGTCAAGATTTAGCTATACTTTTAGATACTCAAGTTAATGATTTAAGTGCTAGTGATTTTGTTTTTGTTTAGAAAGGTAGGTTGGGTTAGACAGGAAAAAAAATTTAATTTCTAACCAAAATCTTAATTAATCCTGTCGTAACCCAACATTATATTTATCCATAATTATCATGTTGGGTTACGGTTCAAATCTAATTTTTTTGTTGAAAAATATTTTTTCATGAACCTAACCCAGCCTAAAAATACTAACTATTGTTTGTATTTTCCTCAAGCCAATTAACTAAATTATAAACATCAGAAAAACTCAATAGTTCCTCTCCCAAAGTTTCCAATTGCTCGGTTGATAATAGTTTAATACGCTCAATAATTGATGCATCTATTTCACCGAAACGTCTATTTAACATCCGATTAAGAAAGCGAAATTCTCCTCTTTGCTCTCCTTTCTATAAAATATCTTGATAAATAACCGATTCTTGCATAATATCCTCGCTTAATAACTGACGAATCAAATTTTTCTTGAACCGCAAACCATTATCAATTATCAATTATCAATTACTTATTAACCATTACCAATTAAAGAAACAACTTCCTGTAAATTGGTAATAAAATAATCAGCTTCCT
>ERZ1740070.1799-NODE-1799-length-12941-cov-4.023126_pt1 | contig 12941 bp, 14 predicted proteins | sample MGYA00581734_ERZ1740070 | MGnify/ENA primary metagenome ERZ1740070 (study PRJEB43018, sample SAMN04849744) | marine metagenome | isolation source: floating plastic debris | place: Pacific Ocean | collected 2008-09-01 | study: EMG produced TPA metagenomics...
ATGATGCGTCGCCGCGATCCAGGAGAGCGCAGCTGGACGAATATTGATCTGGGCGAAACGCGGGACGGAGCCTTCCTGCAACGGATTAAGTCCATCTTTTCAGGCGCTGAGATCGCAGCGAAAGACGCTGATCAGTTGCGGTCTGTCGATCTGATCTATGCGCGAAATCTTGATATGTTGGCTCTAGCCTTCTTGGCCAAGAGAAAGCTTCGGCTTCAGACGCCCGTCGTCTATGAAAGCCTCGATGTGCATCGTCTGCTCAGCCGCAAGGTCTCGTCGTGAGTTCGCCAGGTTTCATTGAGAACCATTGCGAGCGTTATTATCACGGGCAGTATAAAGCATTCATCGTCGAGAATCGGCTCGCAGCCGGCGCGGATTATGGACCGCGTCCGGACTCGCAAATCACCCGTCGCGATCAACCCCTTCGTATCGGTTGGATCGGCATGTTGCGCTGCAAACGCTCCTTAGACCTTTTGGCAGGTGTCGCCGATCGCCTCGGTGATCGCGTTGAAATCCATCTGCATGGCATTCCAGCGCGCAACGAAATCCCAGTCTTCGAGCCGATCATCGAACCGCGCGAGAACATGACTTATCATGGCCGCTATCGGGCCCCGGAGGATCTCGCGAAGATATACGAAAAGCTGGATGTCGTTTGGGCGGGTGATTTTATGGAAGCGGGTGAGAGCTCGGTCTGGTTACTGCCGAACCGAATCTATGAGGGCGGATATTATGGTGTGCCATCTATCGCCCCTGAAGGGACCCAAACGGCGGCCTGGATCCATCAAAAAGCGGTTGGACTTTCTGCGCCCGAATCCCTGGAAGAAAGCCTGCCAGAATTGATTGCCGATTTGGAGCGGGACCGGACGATTCTGACGACCTATCGCAAGGCGCTCCTTTCCCTTCCAGATGATGTATTTGTGCAACCCCCCGGTTTTTTGTCCAATATCCTCAAGGGTATACTCGGGCCAAAATTCGCCTAAGAGGCGAAACCGTTACGATCATTTCACGTCTAGAGAAGCGATTCAGGCTTGGCGGGTGGAAGATTTAAATTATGTTCGGCTCACGATAATCAATCGTCCGTGAGCAATTGAAAGGCACATCTTAATCAAACTGAAACCTCGGTTTTATTGTTTAATTCGTATGCGCAACCCACTTCCAGCCAAAGTCCATCCATCCGCCATTCGGCCCTCTGTTCTCAATACTGGACGTGTTGAGGAGGCGCGCGATCAGAAATGGCCTGTGTGGATGCGGATTGTATTTATCGTAACGGTCAGCGTCGCGCTTTGGACGTTGATTATCAAGAGCGCCGTTCTCATTCTGACTTAAGTCGGTATGATTCTTAGCACACTGTTTTTGATGGATTAAACGGCGCCGCGAGACGCGATGACGGCGGGTATTGTTCTTACGACGATCCACACGTCTTTCCAGAAAGACCGTGTCTGAACATAGCGCACGTCCATCTCCACACGCTCTTGATAAGTCGTATCCGTTCGACCTTCGACTTGCCATAAGCCTGTCAAACCCGGACGAACAGCTGTGTAAAAGCGGTAGCTATCACCGTATTTCTGGATTTCATTTTTGACGATCGGGCGCGGGCCGACAATCGACATGTCACCTTTGATGACATTCCAAAGCTGGGGCAGCTCGTCGATGGACGACTTGCGCAACAGGCCGCCAAGCGGCGTGATCCGTGGGTCTTTTTTAAGTTTCTGGGTCGATTGCCACTCAGAGCGCAAATCTGCATCCTTGGTTAGGATGTCTGCCAAGCATTCGTCAGCGTTCTCAGACATAGAGCGCAGTTTGTAACACCGGAACGTCTTACCATTGAGACCATAGCGCGATTGCGCGAAGAATGATCTTCCACCGTCCTGAAAACGAACGAGCAGTGCAAATAGCAGGATCAATGGCGCGAGCAGAACCAGTGCGATGCTTGCTACGACAATGTCAAAACCGCGTTTAAAGATGTCCGTCTGGGTTGCGATGGGCTCAACGTGGCCGCTCGCATCGAATGGAATTCTTCCAAAGTCGATTGTATCTTCAGGTACTCTTAAACGCATACTGCGCCCCCAGAACTCTATTAACGAACCTTATTCAAGATCTAAAAGAGTGCGCCCGAGGTATTTGAAAAATACGCAGTTACCGAGGACGACCCTTTCCCCAAGACCATTGCAAAAAGCTCACCGCCAATACGCCCAAAATTGAGACGAAATTCCAGTGGTTTCTCCTGAGAGGGGAACAATTTTTCATGTTTTTTTAAGAATGTTTCAAATTCGGACATTCGGTCCAAATTCTGCTTCCAAATTTGACACACAGCCTGACGCCCGCACCGCACATCCCGTGATCTGTGATTCGTAATACGCGCAACACATCGCGCGAGACTCCCGTCTCGCGCCATGCAGAGGCTTTTGCGCCCCTTAGGTCATATTGACGCAACTAGAAGATGCGTTCGCCAATTCGCAGCGTATCACCGGGTGTGACTTGTGTCGTTGCTGTGAGCGGTACAGAGACTTCTGCATTCGCATCGGTACCGCGAACGAAGACAGTGTTCTTGCGCGCGCGATATGTGAACCCACCGGCCGATGCGACCGCTTCCAGGACAGTCAGACCGTTCGTGTAGGGATACTCGCCCGGATTTCTCACTTCGCCGAGAATATAGAAAGGTCGATAGTTCGTGACTTCGGCGCTGACGCGTGGATTGATCAGGTATCCGTCCGCTAAGCTTGTCGCAATCGTGTCTTCGAGCCCGGGGATCGTTAATCCTTCAGCCACAACCTGGCCAATCAGGGGCATTGAAAATGTCCCCGTTCCATCGACATCGAATTCGCCAGACAGATCAGGTTGCCCGAACACCGTGATCTTTACGCGGTCACCTGATGACAGCGTATACTGCGCCGGTTGAGACGTGGTCGTTTGCGCGGTCTGCGTTGGGGTCGGACCCGGCGCTGGAGCAGATTGGCAGGCCGTTGTGGCGAGCGCTGCGGCTCCGAGCACAAAGCTCGATAGTTTGAGAGATTTCAGCATAGCGATCATAGCTCCTTTGATATCGTTGTTTTCGTTTTCATAGCCGTCATTTTTGACGATGTTGTCTTAAGTGGAAAGATAGTCGATCTCCTGACCTACAAAACGGGCAGCAGTGAGGCGACCTGTCATATAAGCCCCTGTATCTAAACCAATTCGGCGATTGTCGCGGTATACGTTGTCGGTCAGTGTATGGCCATGAACGACCAGTTTCTCAAAGTCGCCGCTGGCGGCCAGGAACTCTTCGCGGATCCAAAGAAGATCTTCGCCGCGCTGTTGGTCATATGGAATGCCTGGACGCAAACCGGCATGGACGAAAATATAGTCGCCGATCGTGTGCGAGAGTTTCAATGATCGATAGAAGGAGAGATGCTCTTCCGGCAGCGATACGCGGAACTGGTTCCACAGGGTGACCCAGGCGTCGCGCAGCGCGAGATTGCTGCCCCGCCCAATATTCCGAGGCGGCGGTTGTAATCCGTAGGAGAAAAGCGTTTCTGCGCCGCCATACATCGCCCATTTCTCCCCGAAGTTCGGATCTTGGAGGAAGTTGAGCAGCGCCTCTTCATGATTGCCCATCAGAAACACCGTTTCGAAATTGGACAGCCGGTCGCCAAGGAACAAGTCGATGATTTGGCGAGATTGAAGGCCGCGATCGATATAGTCGCCCAAGAAAACGAGCGTTGGCTTTTGGTCTGTCTCGAGCTCTGCAACATCCGCTTCGATCTTTGCAATCAAAGCTTCGAGCAGATCGAAGCGGCCATGAATGTCGCCAATGGCATAAACACATGAGCCATCCGGCACTTCCGTGATGCGGGTAACAGGGCGGTGGATGCGAAAGTTTTCATTGGCAGGCTGCATCGGTGTGTTCACACCGGACCGTCCAATGAGCGGCCCAAACATATTCAACACGCGGCGTCCAAGACCCGAAATCACGGACTGGGGCGAGGTTCCGAATGATCCGCCATCGCCTCGGCTTGAGGGGATGTGTTGACCAATAAAGTGATGGAAGGTTTGTCGGAGAAAGCCAGCCGCCCAGCTCATATGCATCACGCCGAGCACCACGCCGGACAAGCCTCCACACTAGGACTTATGCTTGTTCATCTCTTAGGCCGAGGCCAAGGCCAGGATCAGGAGATAAAGACCGGGGATCCACAAAATAGCCGGAAGAAACGGCGCGGCGACAATCGCCACCAGGAAGCCTAGCAGTGCGAAGACCGGGAGCATCTGGCGCAGCTTGATCGGCGACCGGTGCTTAATCGCATTCTTCGCGCGGCCTTTGCCATAATTAAAATACTGACGCGCTAAGGTTGAGGCGCTGCCACGCGGGATGTATTGGATCCGGATATCCGCGTCTAAGAAAATTCGGCCGCCATTCGCGGTGAGGCGCGCATCATACTCGGCATCCTCATTGTGAGAAAACGTCTCATCATATCCGCCGAGCCGCCGGTACTCTTCGAGTGCAAAGCCCGCATGATGGCCGTGATCGACATAGCCTGAGGCCATCCCACCCCGATGCGCGGCGCCGCCGGACCCTAAAGGCGTATCGACGATCCAAGCATTGGCTTTTTCAAAGCAGGTTCCGCCGCCCGCATCCATGGGGACTACGACGGAGTCAGCGCGCGTCTCAACCAGAGCGCGCGCGACGTCGAGGATATAATTACTCGGATAGATCGAATGCGCGTCGCATCGCACGAGCCAGTCTGACGTGTCTGATGCACACACTTCGACCGCTAAATTGATGGCGGCGGCTTGCAGTTTTTTGGGATTTTCGAGCGTCTGCAGGTTTGGAAACTCAGACTTCATCCCCTCAACGATGTCGAGCGTCCCATCCTCGCTGCCGCCATCGACAACAACAAGCGGAACATCGCGCAATCCGTCTTCGCCTTCCATGAGGGACCGAATACAGGCTTCGATATGGCGCGCTTCATTGAGCGTGGGGATCACCGCAAGGATAGATGCGGGACGTATGTTCAAAGGTTCAACGCTCATTTGCCTGTCAATCGTCCCCGCAACTGAAGCCATGCCTTAACGTCCATGTACATCCGGCGGTATTGTCCTCCCACTGAAAGAGCAAGTCTGATACCAAACTTACGAGATCGTCACCAATAAGTCATCCTCGACCTTGTAGAGGTGGCTTAGAGTGATCTGTCACGAACGGTTTCGTGCTCTTGAGGGCTGTAAAGAGCGGGGGTTCGGTGCGCGCTAATTCACGCCGCAAGCAGGCTGAGACCCAATTTGCGGTGACAAGTTTGCCGCTTCGCAGATGCGGGCATGTTCGACCTTCGCCTGCTTTGCGTTGGACACTTGCGCCGAGAGATACGTGCCGGTCATCGGGAAGATGCTACCAGACGCAGTATCAACGCATGTGAACCGGCACAAAGTCGTGAAATCCTGCCCGACGAAACGCGACAGTGCAGCCGCGTTAAGGTCGAAGCCGTTCAGGTCAATCGACGCGCTTGTCGGTTCAGTGGTCTCAATGCTGACTTTGTCGGCGTCTAGCGGGGCGCTCTCAACTGAGATGTCTTCTGCCAAAGCAGTTGTCGGTTCTTCTTCCACGAGAATGCTCTCAGTCGCTGCTTCATCGACCGCGTTTGTGGATGGCGTGAGTGTCAGGCTGGCGATGATCGGCGTTTCCGCGGACGCTTCTATCGGTTCTACAGCGACACGCGAGTCTGCGAGATCGAAGGATGCTTCCTCTGACACTAGCTCTACAGTCTCAGCGATCGCGAGCGGGGTGGGTGCGACACTCTCCATCTCTGACCAAAGGACGGGATGAGATACGGGCGAAAATCCAACTCGCTGTACGAACAAGTCTGTCGGCGCATAGCGATCTTCGCGCATGCTGCCGCTAATCAAAAACTCGCCAGAGCTTGCAGGCACAATCGCATCGACGGAGGCATCGGCAGGCAGAGTAACGGTTCGTTGCGCGACCATCTCGCCGTTGAGCCCACGTTGCTCGAGGCGCAGCTGAACCTGGCTCGCTGTGAGTGTCGATGTGCTCGCAATGACCAGTTCACCATTTTCCAGGGGCAGAATCTGCGCGTTATCTTGGAATTGCATCTGAGGCAGGTTGACCGTTTGGAGGGGTGAACCATCGGACGAGATATATTCGAGCCGCGGCGCGCTTCCAGATACCAATGCGGCAATCCCGCCGCTTTGTTGTGCGACCATGCCAACCACTTGGTCGTCGCCAAACAAAGGCAGCAGCGAGTCCGCAACGAGCCGACCGCGATCATCGAATAGGATGAGGTCTTGTTTGGGTTGCAAGTCTGATGCGGCGGTAATCGCGGCAAAGATACGGCCCTCACCGTCGACGATTATATCAGATCCAAGAAAGTTCTCAGGGCGAGAAAAAGTGGATTCCCAAGCGACAAACCCGTCAGCGCTAATCGACGCCATTCGGATGAACGCGCTGTCTTCAGATGGGGCGAGCATGACGAGGCCCGCTGTGCTTGGGGCAATCGCGATTTCAGATCCAGACGTCGCAAGTGTTGGATAGTCTTTCGACCATTGGCGCTCACCATCGCGCAGGTGCGTCAGCGTGATCGTCTCGTCGGATAGTGACGACGCGACCAATCCGCCGGTTGCGATTGGGACGATGGCCACGCCGTTCTTATCCTTCAAAACGGCCCGCGATACGCTAGGCGTGGCGCCGTCCATCGAAACGGTCATCCAACGCTTGGTGGCTTTCTCGCCATTCGAGGACCCGACAAGCATCAGGGCGCTGTTCTGGTTTTGGCGCTCCAGTCCGAGCATACGGTCGGAATGGGGTGTCCCAAATCGCACCACCTCTGTGCTCGCACCGCTGGCAAGCGTTTCCGCCTCTTGCACGGATTGAACGCCAAGCACGGCGGGTGTCCCAACTGCGCTTGATGTCGGTGATATGAAGCCGCGTCCGAAGAAACCTCCCAACGCCCCGATCAACAGGATGCCCAGAATGAGGATCAAACCAGCGAAAAAATCAGAGTTTGGGTTCGCCGCTTGAACGTCGCGATGCGCGATATGATCGGTATACCGCTGAGGGTCCTGCGCGTAGTGCGCTTCATTGACGATCGGATTGGATCGCTGTCCATCTTCACCACTCGGTGTTTGCGATAGATTGTCGGTTTGATTGAAACCAAGCTCTAGATATGCGTCCCGCCCAGCCATTGGTGTACTCTCCTAACGCAAGCCGAATTCTTCGACTGCGACGTCCCAAAACGTGAGTATTCACTTGAACACTCTATTCGCCGCATTTTTTCAATGAATTGCTCTGAAAGCAACGTATCCGCACGCGTATTCTCTATTTTGTTGCAAATGCGCAACAAAATGCCTCAACTTCCGACTGAGATGCCTGAGGACTGTGCGCTCGTTTCGCATGGACAATTGGCGCGGCGCATGATCAAAGCGCGAGAATTGGTTTCCGACGATATGAGAGAGACGTATCATGGCTAAGGGACTTGTGACCCTCTTCGGTGGTTCAGGCTTTATTGGACGATATGCAGCGCGGACATTGGTCAAAGCGGGTTATCGGGTCCGCGTGGCTGTTCGTCGTCCTCATTTGGCCGGTGACGTTCGGCTCGCTGGGGCACCAGGCTGGGTCGATATCGTCCAAGCGAATGTTCGCGATAAGCCGTCAGTTGCTCAGGCGATTGATGGCGCAGATGCGGTCGTGAACCTTGTCGGAATTCTCTACGAAAAGGGGCGACAAAGCTTTGAAGCGGCGCAACGCGACGGCGCGATTAACGTTGCTGAAGCCTGTCGCGACGCCGGAATCGACCGCTTGGTGCACATGTCGGCGATTGGTGCAGATGCCGGCGCGTCGGCTGATTATGCCGAAACCAAAGGCGAAGCTGAAACCGCCATTCGCGAGATCTTACCGAGTGCGATCATTCTGCGACCTTCTATCGTTTTCGGACCGGAAGATGATTTCTTCAATCGGTTTGCCGCGATGGCGTCTCATCCGATCTCAACAGTCGCGCCATTTTTGCCAGCGATTGGCGGCGGAAGCACGAAAGTGCAGCCCGTTTATGCCGGCGACGTCGCCGACGCCATCGCCAATGCGGTCGCGCGCGAAGAGGCGTCTGGCAAGACATTCGAGCTTGGCGGACCGAGCACATATACGTTCAAAGAATTGTACGGCTTTATTGGCGAGACGATTGCGCGCAAACGCTATGCATTGCCGCTCCCATTCTTCGTCGCGAAGCCGTTGGGACTGACCTTCGGCACGCTGTTTCGTTATGTCTGGCCGCTCTCGTCTGGCATTTTAGGTGCGCCGCCAATCACTGGCGACCAAGTTGAAATGCTAAAATCAGACAATGTCGTGTCTGAGGGCGCTTTAACGCTCGCCGATCTCGGCGTGACCGAACTCGAAACGGTCGAAGCGATCGTTCCGAGCTATCTTTATCGGTTCCGTCCGTACGGTCAGTATCACCAGAAATCCGAAACGGCTTAGCCGGTCTCACCCAAACTTGCCGGTTCAAGCGGTGGGATGACGTTCCCATCATCATCCATGACCCGGTATTCCAGGGGGTAGACGACCCCTTCGCGGATGACGGCTTCGCCGTTTTCCATTTTCGGCTCGAAACGTAGGGTAGATACAGCGTTTCGCGATGACTCTACGAAACCGGGGTGACCGCATTTCACGACTAGGTTCATGACATAGCCTTCTGGGCTGACATCAAAATAGTTGTCGCAGCGGGCGCTGACCTGCTGCTCGGCCAAGTCAATCGGAAAGACTGGTTTCGGGTGATCGATTGGCTGCACATCGCGATCTGCGAAGCTTGCGGGCGCTGTGAGCGTGATCATTGCGGCAATGGCTGCGAAAGCGCCGCCAATCCCGCCAGCGGTTTTCACAGGGTTCTGAATGAGCGTCATAGAAAGATCCTTTGCAATACGTTTGGCTTTCATCCGACGCGAGCGGCGTAGATAGGCATCAACAAAGGTGCGCACGGCATGGCTCACCGTGATCCCTTCGTCTTCGCACGCTTTCTTGAAGGCTTCTTTCTTGGAATGCGGCAAGCGCACTTCAATCATTTCCGTCTTCTTTTCTGAGCGTGGTTTTGTCATGCCTATCGTCCCTTGCTCCGTCGGCGCTGGTATCAGGCCCGGATCATGACGATAAGAAAACCGAAAGCCCGTTCATACGCCAGACTTTTCGTGTCCGGACAGGCTTTCGGTTATATGTTTGAGAGATTCTCGACCTCGACGTCGGACCTAGTCTTGGTCGTTTTCTTCCGAAGTGATGTCAGTCTCGGTTTTCTTCAGCCGCTTAATCATAACGCGTACGCTGCCATCTTCGTCCGTCTCTTCGAACACAGTGTCTGTGTCGAAGTCGAGATCGATATCCATGCCTATTTCAGCTTCGCTGAGCGCTTCTTCGATCAAGGTTTCCAATTCGGCCTCTGAAAGTTCAGATCCCGAATCCAGACGCTTTACGACAATTTTTCGATCAATCTCAGTGGTGACGGATCCATGGATGACGCCATCTTCTGACTCGCTGAACCGCAAGATTCTGACCGTGCTTTTCGTAGAGTTGCCGCAATCTGCCGTGTCGTCGCACTCTGTGTGCTCGACGGCGACGCGGTTGCCAGCGGCTTCAAGCTCATCTTGCGAAACGCCGCCAGAGCCATCTGTGTCCAGCGCTTCGATGATGACCGCATCATACCCAGGCGCAATTTCGCCTTCGGTGAGGACGCCATCCTTGTTTTTGTCCAGCGCGTCAAATGCGTTCGGATCTGCCGCCGATGGTAATGCTGCGATTGAGAATACGCCAAGCGCGGCACCGGCGGCCGTGGCGAGTGTTTTGAATCTGTGTCGTGCGAGGGTCATTGAGATCTCCTGAACCGGGGTGGTTTGTTCGGCCAGTCGAGCATCTTCAACATAATCGGCAATGAAACGGCGAAGCGCTTGCGACGCGGTTTCACCGTTCTGACGCGTTGCTGCCATGAAGTCTTGCTTCTGCTGATATGGCAGGCGGATATCCAAGCTTTCGCTTTTCTTTTCGCGGCGTGTCATGCCTCACCTATTGAAGGGCTGGACCAGTGGCCCGCACTTTTTGAGATCTCACACATAATAAAAGGAAGATTGTGCCAAGACGCTAGTGAAAAAGTGTCAGGACATAAAAATATGCAGTAAAAACAGAAGGGTAATTATCCGCTTTTTGCCAGTAGGCGCCGCCGAATAAAGTGTCCGGTGGCTTGGAACCAGGCGGGGCGCGTTCCCGCATCCACGAGCCATTTGATCAAAGACCGCTGCAACGAGCGAGGGGAATGGGTGAAAATCATCCACCAGATTGACCAAAAGAGCCGCTTTGGCAGGCTGCCTTCCACGGGCGCGTCGGACAGGTATTTCTTTGAGAGTGCCGAAACCGTATCGCCAGACACGGGGTGTTGCTCGGGGTCTAACAGCAAGGAAACGATCCGTTCGAGCGTGATCGACGCGTCATGCTCTCCGAGATTGTCGACAATCTCTAAATCGAGACGCGCCGCGTGATCGATCGTTGTGGCGTAACGCTCATCGGCATGTTCAATCCGGAACCGCGCCCGTTTGGCAAGTGCGCTTGCAAAGCGTGAATGCTGGCGGCCATGCAGCCGGTAGGCTGTGATTGTTTCGTCGACGCTTTTGTTTGGGCCATAGAGCGGTGCCGCACCGGTTAGATAGCCGTCGCCGCCATAGCGAAACCCATCAGGGTTGGGCATGGGCAGGATTTGATCGAGCACCTTCTTTGAAATCACCATGCCCGATGTCACGGTGCCAGCATAAGAGCCGATGGTGCGCAGTTTTTCGGAAATATCGCCTTCCGCCAACGCCAGCTCCATTGGCGGATAGATCCCAGAGAGTTGTGACTCTTCATCAGCATAGCGCATGCGATAGTGGTAGATCGCGACGTCTGGATCATAATTGTCCAGGATCGTTCGAGCCGCGCCTTCCAGCATAAAGTCGTCGGCGTCTAAGAACAGCACAACATCGCCGGTCGCGTGAGGCGCGCTGTGATTGAATGCGCCGCCTTGGCCGACATTCTCTTCGAGCAGGACCAGTTTCGCGCGGTCGCCATATTGTGAGATGATCTCAGCTGAATTGTCCGTCGAGCAGTCATCAATGATGATGACCTCTGGCTGAGGGTCTTGCGCTAAAGCGCTTTCAATCGCGACGCTGACATAATCGGCATAGTTATAATTGTTGACGATGACTGACAGTTTGGGAGCAGACGTGGTCATATTCACAGGTCCGAAATTCTAAGACGGTTGCGGGACGGAATGCGAATTTTGTGCCGCTCCAAAGCTTTCGGGCATGCCCCCGCCAAGATCGCGCGAAGACTTTAAATCAATCCCAAAACGGGTGCTGCTGCAATCAGACCAATCCCGAGCAAAAGTCGATAGATCACAAAGGGAAGAAAGCTCATGCGCTTTAAGAGCGTCATGAGGGCGTGAATGGAGGCAATGCCGGATACGAAGGCCAAAGCAGCGACGATCATTCCATCTTGCAGCGTGACGAGACCATTGCTGGCATCCGCGTCGAGCAGACAGATGGCGCCATAGAGCCCGGCAGCCGCGAGGATCGGCGCACCGATCAGCATTGAGAAGCGCGCGGCTTCTGTCCGCTCATAGCCAAGGGCTCGGGCCGCCGTCATTGTAATGCCAGAGCGGCTTGTCCCTGGAATGAGAGCGGCGATGGCCTGGGTTGCGCCAATGAGCGTTGCGTGGCCGAGCGTCATGTCTTTTTCAGTGCGGTCGCGTCCGCCTGCGACATCCGCCCACCAAAGAAGCAAACCGAAGCCGATCGTCGCGCCGGCGACGGTCCAGACAATTCTCAGCCCTGCTTGCAAGTTTTCCGGCAAAAACGCTTCATAAGCGACCGCGGCGATGACGGCGATCGGAGTCGCGACGATGATGCAGAGCGCGAGGTGCGCCCCACGAGAGAGTGGCGCGGACTTAAATCCTGCGCCAATGAGTTCAAACCCGCCAAAAAAGGCTGCGGCGACGTCTTTACGAAAGTAAATCAACATCGCGGCCAGCGTGCCGAGGTTCGACACCGCATTGATCAAGAGTTCATCCCGCCCTTCGAGCGTGAACAAGTTCGCCGCCAGCAGGACGTGTCCCGAGGAGGAGATTGGCAGCCACTCTGTAATGCCCTGGACAAGTGCAATGATGGTGAGTTGGATCAGAGACATGCAGACCTCACTTGCGACGCAGTAGGGTTAGGCTCTCGCACAATTCATGCAAATTCGCACCTTTGAATATAATATATCAATACAATATATATAAGTTTCGCGAGACCAAAGAATTACGATTCACTGCAATTGAGCGGGCTATATAAATATCATTATGATATTTAGGAAAAGAATTTGTCTTGCGAGCTGTGGATTAGCTGGTCATAAGCAAGCTCCTACCTTGAGGAGCCCATTATGGCAGAAAATATGCTGCAATTCATCAAAGTGGACCGCGCGATGCCGAAGAAACGCGCGGCAAGAACGCGTAAGGGTGACTTCAACGAGATTTATGGCGACTACGCGCAAAAAGCGGCGCGAGATCAAGCGTCCCGCTGTTCGCAGTGTGGTGTGCCATTCTGCCAACAAGGCTGTCCGCTCTCTAATAATATTCCAGATTGGCTGAAACTCGCCGCTGAAGACCGTTTGGAAGAGGCGTATGCCGTGTCTAGCGCGACGAATAATATGCCAGAGATTTGTGGTCGTATTTGTCCGCAAGATCGTCTGTGCGAGGGCATTTGCACGATCGAGCAATCCGGTCATGGCACCGTCACGATTGGCTCTATTGAACGACACATCACCGACACGGCTTGGGAAAAGGGCTGGATCAAACCAATCAAACCCCCGCGCGAACGCTCGCAGTCAGCCGGGATTATCGGCGCTGGCCCTGGTGGATTGGCAGCAGCCGAGCAGCTGCGCCGAAAAGGCTATCAAGTGACTGTCTATGATCGTTACG
>ERZ1740070.1801-NODE-1801-length-12936-cov-3.690397_pt1 | contig 12936 bp, 9 predicted proteins | sample MGYA00581734_ERZ1740070 | MGnify/ENA primary metagenome ERZ1740070 (study PRJEB43018, sample SAMN04849744) | marine metagenome | isolation source: floating plastic debris | place: Pacific Ocean | collected 2008-09-01 | study: EMG produced TPA metagenomics...
TTGGGCCTGTGAGCGATCGCGACACCCTGCCCAAGGCAGCTTATGCCCTACCCAAAGTTCTAGACAACTACAAAAACAATGACCGCATCGTCACAGCCATGAACGACTAAGGCTGCGACGTCTATTCTTTTGATCACGAAGACGCACAAGGTCAATTTGAAACAGATTTCACCTATTGCGATGCGCTAACCATGGCCGACCGGCTGACGTTCTTCCGCTTCATGGTGAAAGAGCTTGCCAGAGAAGAAGGGTACTTTGCCAGCTTTATGCCTAAGCCCTTTGCTAACCAAACCGGCAGCGGTGCTCACTACAACATGTCTTTAGCCGATGTTAAAACCGGAGAAAATCTGTTTGAAGATGCAAACGACCCCTGCGGTCTTTCCAAGTTGGGCTATCAGTTTATCGCAGGCATCTTGAAGCATGCCAAATCGATTGTATCGGTGACTTGCCCCACAGTGAACAGCTACAAGCGACTGGTCAGAAAAGGCAGTATGTCTGGTTTTACCTGGGCCCCAGTGTATGTGTGCTACGGCAACAACAACCGTACCAATATGCTGCGAATCCCGCTGGGAGGAGGGCGAGTAGAGTGCAGAGCCGCTGATATTTCGACAAACCTCTATCTAGGTGCAGCGATGATTTTGGCAGCAGGGCTAGAGGGCATTCGTGAAGGACTAAATCCTGGAAAACCTCACACAGAGAACATGTATGAATACTCCCTGGCAGAACTAAAAGAGATGGGAATTGAGACACTACCCAAGACACTGGGAGAAGCCATCTCAAACTTTGCGGCTGACCCACTGAGCAAAGCAGTCATGGGGCCTCTGATGTATCAGACCTATATTGATTTCAAGACACAGGAGTGGGAAGAGTACCACTGCCACATATCAGACTGGGAAATTCAGCGCTACCTAAAGTTCTTTTAATGTTCGACACTGCCCGAAGAGATTTAGCCATCGTCACATAGCAATAGCTACCCGTTAGAATAAAGCTAGTTACCAAAGGGAAGTTGCTGCATCACGATTCAGTCACTTTCCAAAAGCCCAATGAGTTTTGAAGCTTTTTCAAAACAGTTTTCTATGCTGCCCCCCATTTATCTAAGCGGATTTCTGAGCGGATTATCGGCTAGTAGTGTCGCTGTGATGCTTTTATTAGCGCCGGCAATTGCCCAAGACAGCACTCAGCCAAATATTTCCCAGCCTAATAGCCCACAAATCGATAGCTCTCAACCTACTGTTCGGCCAAGTCTCAGCCCTGCGACAAATCCTAATATTAGCTTCCGCCGTCCTCTCCGCGTCGTTGATATCTACACGCCAAACAATTTAGAATTGCGGCGTTCGGAATATCATTTCAGGTTAGATTTTCCAGCTGATGCGGTAGAACCTTTGCAAAAGCTAGTTTTTGAACAGATTAGCGGCGTGGACTATCCTCGCTACCGCGATCGCGACTTCTACGCCTTCAACCGCGCCGACCGTACGCCTCTTCCACTAAGCGTGGTGGAAAATAACCCTGACCAAAGAACCATCGTAGTAGAGTTCGACCCACCGGTTGAACCTGGTCGTGAGGTGACAGTTGTGCTCAAAGCCCGTAATCCTAGAGACGGCATCTACACCTATCAGCTCACTGCTTTTCCGGTAGGGGCAACCGAAGGTCAGTATGCAGGAGTCGAACGGTTGAATATCGATGAACCGTTTAGAAGGCGCGATCGCTTTCGCTGGTTCTAAAGCGTTTTCTAATACACCCTTACAGACAGAAAACACCAATTATCAGTACCAATCATCAGTAGCTGTGCCAAAATCTAGCAGTCGAAATAACAGAAGTCTGCGTTTTCGGCATTATCGTTAGCAACAGCAACACTTTCAAATCATCAGTAGAAATAGCTCAATCAAAAATTGAGTTTTGTCTAGAGGTTTTTCTAGATGATTAGAAGCACCATACCATTTTGATTTTAGGCGAGTTCGCCAAGTAATTTTAGGGGCTAATAAAATAATAGGAACAGTTCGAAACAGAGGGCTCTTTCGCAACCTGGCACAGACCTTGAACCCATCGAGCCCTAGCATAGACGTTGTCATTAAAATAATATCTGGTCGATGCCTTGTAAGGTCACTCAAGGCGATCGCCGGCTCGTTGACTGAGATGATAGTAAACACTGTATCGTCTAAGTAGTTTCGAATAGCCTGCAGCGTAGCAGAATCGTTTTCAATACAAGCCAACGTGTAGTGCGGCTCTGTATTTTGTGGTGTTATGCCAGGCAGTTCTATGCCTTGTTGTGTAGATATTTCTTCTAAAGATGTTGCTTCAACCTGAGCAATCTGTGAAGGATTCGCAAATGTGTTGCTATAGGGCGACTCCTCGTAGGGTATATTCATCAGCTGAGGAACTTCTAAAGCATCACTTTCTACTGTGTGGGCAGCTGTAGGCGAATAACACTGATGAGACTCTGTAGTGTGGAGAGATTTACTAGAAGGCTGATTGGTAAATGTCATAGGAGATAAAATGGCAGAAGATGAGACGGCAGTTGCAAGATTAAAAGTTCTGTTGCCGGATATAAAACGATCTGTCATGCGATTGTGATTAGGCCAAAACTGATTGAATAACCCGCTAACCCAGTGGCCTAAGCCATTTACTCTTTGCCGCAGTCCAACAGTGTATGTAAAACACACCGGAACAACAACCAGCGTGAGCAGTGTAGCTGTAGAAAACCCACCAATTACAGCGATCGCCATAGGGCTCCGAACCTCTCCACCAGCCCCTATTTCTAAGGCAATAGGGACCATGCCCGCCACGGTAGAAATAGAGGTCATCAAAATTGGGCGTAGCCGCGTCGTACTTGCTTCCATCACAGCTTGCTTGAGCGAGCAGCCGCGATCGCACGCCAACAAGGCATAATCCACCAGCAAAATAGAGTTCTTAGTCACCAACCCCATCAGCAAAACAATCCCAATAAGCGCATAGAGATCAAGCGGCTTTTGTGCCAACAGCAACGCGATAAAGGTACCGCCAATGCTTAACGGCAGCGCTGACATAACAGCCAAAGGATAAATAAAACTGTTGTAGAGCAGCACTAGCACCGCATAAATCATCACAATAGCCGTTGCCAGCGCCAGAGCGAAGCGAGTGAACACATCTTGCAAAATGTCCGCATCTCCTGTGGCTTGCTCAGAGACATCTGACGGCAAATTTTTCAGCACGGGTAAATCATATACAGCGTCCAACGCTTGCCCCAACGGCATGCCCTGTAAATTTGCCCCCACCGTAATTTGGCGTTCGCGGTCAAATCGACTCAGTTCAGCAGGTCCCCCACTGACAACAACCTCAGCGACAGCAGAAAGTGGCACAAGTTGTTGCTGGCCATCCTCACTGCTACCAGGAACTTTGAGGTTCACTAGGCTCGCTAGGTTGGTTCGATGCGCCTCAGCTAGCTGTACTCGAATTGGAATTTGACGTTCGCCTGCATCAATCTCTGCCAAGTCCGCATCCCGGTCGCCAAGGGTCGCTAAGGTTACCATCGCCGCAATATCACTCAGCTGTACGCCCAAATCTTTAGCCTGCGATGGATTGGGAATAATTAACAACTCTGGCTTCACTAAGCCTGTACTCGTACTCACTTCTACTAACCCTGGCAGCTGCCGCATTTGCTGGGCCAGCTGATTGGCCGTGGCAGTCAAACGCTCAGCATTAGGACTTTTTAGCACAATGTTGAGTGCTTTATCGCTGCCACTCGCCCCTTGGCTATCAAAGCTGAACTGCAGCTCTGGAATTGTTCTTAGCTGCTCTCTCAGCTGTTGTTCAAACACTTTTCGGGAAAGTTGCCGCTCTCCTTTTGGCTTCAGACGAATCACCGCATCCGCTGCAGCGACCCGCTGGTCAAGATATAGACTATCGACATCTGGATGGGTAAGAATGCGATCGCTCAAAGTCTGAGTCAATGCCTGCGTACGTGAAAACGTAGTTCCTGGTGGCAGTGTCACTGAGAGATTGGATAAATCTGTATTGCCTGAACCATAAAGTCCGGTAGGCAAATAAGGAATCAGGACTAAGCTACTGATAAAAATAGCAATGGCTAAACAAAGGGTAACTAGCCGATGGCGTAGCGCAGAGGCGAGGAGTTGGGCATAGGCAGATGGCTTAGTGGAGAGTGAAGCCTTTGATACCTCTAGACGAGCGCTATTTTCTCCCACAGGACTATGGGAAAACCTTTTGGATTTCAACAACCTTGAGGCGAGTAAGGGAGTAGCAAACCGCGCAACCAAAGTCGAAAACATAGTGGAAACAGCTACGGTCACCCCAAAAGGCTTAAAGAACTGGCCTGGAATACCTCCCATAAACGCCACAGGAATAAAAACAGCGACGATGGTAGCAGTCGTCGTGACAACGGCTAGGCCGACTTCTGCAGAAGAGTCGAGGGCAGCTTGAGTTGGTGATTTTCCTAAGCTAAGGTGGCGCTCAATATTCTCGATTTCAACAATCGCATCGTCAACAAGGTTACCAACCGCCAGCGTTAACGCTAACAGCGTCATACTATTGAGAGAGTATCCTAGTGCCTTAATCACAATGAAGGTAGGAATAATTGAAAGTGGCAGGGCTACTGCGGTGATCAACGTCGTGCGCCAATTACGAAGAAAACAGCCGACCACGACAACAGCTAAAATAGACCCAAGAATAAGCGCTTCGATAGAGGCCTGATAGGTCGCTCGGATATCAGTTGCTCTAGTAAAAATCAGCTGTAGTTCGATGTCATCAGGCAGTGTCTCTGTCTCAAGCTGTGCGATCGCACCCTTCACACCGTCTTCAACACTCACCAACAAGCTATCATTACTGCGAAATACACCAAACGAAACCACAGACTGACCATTGACCGTTGCCGCCTGACGCACCTCTGCAAAACCATCTATCACCGTTGCCAGTGTCTGGAGTGGGAGAGTACTGCCACTGGGCAGAGCAATTTCCAAACTATTTAACGCTGCCAAACTTGCGGCTTGAGTAGGCAGTTTACCCAGCGCTCGAATGCTCTGTTCCTGGCCAGATACTTGGGTTCGCCCACCCGGTAAATCTTTATTAAAAGCACGAATTTGGGCATTAACCTGAGCAGCACTGATCCCATAGGCATCTAGCTGATACGGATCAAGCTCAACTCGTATCTCACGGTCTACACCACCAATCCGACGCACCTCAGCGACACCTTTTACCGCTCCCAGTGCCGGTGAAATAGTGCGGTCTACAAGATCGCTCAATTCCTCTCCTGAGCGTTGTTCTGAACGCACTGCACAAGTAATCACCGCACCATCGTCATAGCGCAGTTGTTGAATAGTCATCGACTCCGCATAAGGAGAAAGATCTTCACGGATGCGGTCGATAGCATCGCGTACATCGTCTATGCTCTGGTCAATGTCTGCCTCTAGGGCAAAGCGTACATTGGTGTATGCCTGCCCATCACCTATACCAGAATAAATCTCCTCTACATTACTGAGCCCAGCCACCGCATTCTCCACCTTTTTGGTGAACTGACTCTCCAGCTCTTTTGGCCCTGCGCCTGCATAGGCAGTTTCAATACTGACAAACGGCAGGTCAATATTGGGGTTGGCATCAATCCCCAGCTGTGAAAAAGAAAGCATACCCGCCAAAGTAAGCACCAAGAACAATACCAAGGTAGGTACTGGGCGACGAATAGACCAGCCGGAGACATCAAAACTCATAGGCTTCTAGGGAGTAGCCTCTGAAACAACGCTCACCCGATCACCTTGCTGCAGATAGCTCGCACCGCTCACAACAACGCGGCTGCCCACCTCCAAACCTGATAAGATCTCAACTTGGTTAGCCACGTTCGAAGAACTAGCATCAGCCGACAATTGTTCAAGACGAGTCGCAACCTCAACAACAGTCGCCTGTACTTGATTTTCTCCCTGTCTGTCTTCATCGAGGGTAAACACTACGGCAGTGCCATCTGGTTGATTGATCACAGCCGCTGCCGGAACAACAACACTACGCCTTTGCTCTGTAACCACATCAGCCTGCAAAAACATGCCAGGTCGTAAATTGTAGTCAGCGGATGTAGAAGACTCGTCAGGCAACAGGATATTCACCGTTGCCTGGCGACTTTGTGCATCTAGCGTGGGCTCAATAGAAAACACTCGACTCCGAAGCTCAAAGGCTCGGCCTTTATCTACCGCGCTAACAGTCACTGGTGTACCTACCGCTAACTGAGCTAACTGCGTTTGGGAAGGTGCAATTTCTAAAACCAGCTGTCCCTCCTCAATCAGGCTGTATAGCGGTTGACCAGCCATTGCAGTGTCACCGACAGTAGCCTGTCGCTGAGCAACAATGCCTGCCATTGGTGCAGTCACAACAGACTGCGCTAGCAGTGCTTCTAACACATCGATTTCAGATAACTGACTAGCAATGCTGGCTCTAGCACTTTCGAGATCCGCCATCGCCACCGCAACACCTTCGCGGGATTGGAACGCTTGCACCTGACGATCGCCTAGCTGTACTTGGCTAACCGCCCCCTGACTGTACAGCCTCTCATAGCGCTGCATATCAACAGCAGTCGCTTGCCGATTAACCTGGGCCTTCGCAAACATCGCTTCTTGTTTATGGAGATCGGCCTGTGCCTGCATTAGGCTAGCCTGCGATTGTCTAAGCTGCGCTTGCAAAACACGATCGTCCAGCACGGCCAGCACCTGTCCCGCGCTCACAAAGTCACCCTCTGCAGCACGCATCTCCAAAATTTTCAGCCCTTCAACTGGCGGCGTTATCTGCAGCAGGTTCTTAGCGGCAACAGTCCCTGTCAGCGCAAAAGAGTCCTCAACCGTCGCCCTTTCAACCGTGTGTAAGGCCACAGATTGAAAAGGCGTCTCAGACACTGGCGATGCCTCTGGTGGATTATCCAGAAAGCGATCTGCTGAAGCACGATTTAGATAGCGCTCCCCACCAGCAGCGGCCAGTATCACAAGCACAATGCCAACGGCAAGGCGCTTGGGGCGAATGAGTGAATCTGTGAGCGATCGCACCAAAGTCCCAACCACCTCTAATGAAGACGAACGGTGCCGAGGCTGTGACAGCTGTGAGGGCAGCTGAAACAGCAAAGTCTCGTCTGTACGACTATCATTCGTTCGATCACTCATCGTCATTACACATAATCAAAAACACTCGTATCCGATAGGTTGAGATTCTTTTCATCTTTCACAACCCCAACAACATCGCCCTGATAGAAGATAGCGGTGCCTTTATCTAACCCACTCACGTTCTGCCCCAGCGAGTAGTCGCCAGCACTGCCTTGCAGCTGAATGCGATCGCCTTCTTTAAATTCAAAGTCATCAATTAGCGCATAGTCGCCGTTACCATTGCCCTGATAAAAGACACCACTAGCATTGCCCAACACAAAAGTGTCAGAACCGTCTTCACCTTTAAGCTCATCAAATTCTCCTCCGCCTAGGAGCGAATCTTCGATATCAATGCCAAAGATAATATCGTTGCCCTTACCACCTTTGACCTCGTCATCACCACGACCGCCATGGAGTATGTTGTTACCCTCTTTACCTTCAAGCTTATCGTCGCCATCGTTGCCAGAGAGAATATCGTTGCCTTTGTCTCCTTTCAGCTTGTCATCGCCAAGAGCGCCAAACTGTGTGTCGTTACCGTCTTTCCCTTCAAGCTTATCGTCGCCAGCTAGGCCAAACATGGTATCGTCACCATCTTCACCTTTCATATCGTCTTTGCCGTTGGTGCCAACAATATCCTCGCTGCTAGCCCCCGGGATGGAAGGGTTATCAGAACTCTGGGGATTGAGTCTATCCGAAACAGCGTCGCTGAAAGAACCTTCGCCACCGGGAGCAAAGGTGTCGCTAAGACCAGAGACGATTTCGCCATAATCGACTTCTCCAAGACCTGTAATGATACTGTTATCACCTGAAGGTAAGCGATCGCTTGTATTAAAAGTATTGGAAATGTCAGTAACTTCGATGTTTCCAAAGCCGGAGAAACTGCTAAATGATCCTTTATCCTTACCAACGAACTTTTCAACTTTTCCCTTCTCTTCATCGAGTCTAGCAACCCAGCCATCAATAAATTGACCAGGATCCTCTCCCCCCAGCCCACCATCTGTAAAGCCCGTTACGAAAACGCTACCTCTGTTGTCTACAGAGACACCGGTTGCATAGTCAAGATTGTCTTTGTCGCCAAGTTGCGTAATCCACTGTTCATTTAAGTTGGAATCTAGCTTTGCGACAAAAGCATCAGCCGCCTCTAGAGACTTATCTTTCGATTTGCCTGCTTCAAATTTTTCGTTTCGGGTATAGCCAGTCAGATAGACGTTGTCTCTATCATCAATAGCAAGATCGCTGAAGTATTGACCGTCATCACTTTCAGTACCAATACGTTTAGTGACCAGCTGATTACCGCTTGCATCAAACTTACTAACAAACACATCGAAGCTGTCAGCATCAGGACTTTCTCGTCCAACCAAAGAACCCGTTGTCCAGCCAGAGGTATAGATGTTACCTTCGCTGTCAGTATCAACTGCCCAGCCAAAGTCCAATCCTTCACCTTCACTGCCGAACTGTTGCACCCATTCAACACTGCCCGCCGGATTAATTTTGGCTAGGTAGGCATCGTACTTCAGCAGCAGTCTAGAAGGGTCAGATTCCTTTGATAGCCCCTGAGTCCAGCCTACAAGGTAAGAATTACCATCGTCATCGACTGCAAGGTCGTAGTTTTCGTCGAAGAAGGGGGTTTGACTTAGGGGAAAGGGTGCGTTGGGGTCGCGGACTTGGGTAAAGTCGAGCTTTTGACCACTGCTAGCGTTGAAGGTGCCAAGCCAGGAGTCGTCCTGTACGTTGAAGTCAAAGATTTCTCGATTGGGGTTGTCCTTGATGGCTAGGCCAGAGACGTAGACTTTGTTTTCTCTGACGTCTAGGCCAAAGGCTGTGTTGGCGAAGGACGGGTTGGTGGTGTCTCCTGCTTCTACGCCCGCATTGAACTGTTGGCCCCAGATGAAGCTACCGTTCGAGGCGTTTAGCTTGGCGACCCAGGCGTCTGTTTCGGTGGCATTTTTGCTGCCAAACAAATTGCTAGAGGTGTTACCCGCAATGTAGACGCCGCCCTGATTATCGGTTACAACTTCGTAGGCATCTTCACTGCCCGCGCCGCCTAGCTGCCGGAGCCATAGCCGATTGCCGTTGTTGTTGTACTTGGCAATCCAAACGTCGCCTGAACCCTGGTTGATGCCGCCGATTGAGCCGTTGGTAGAGCCGACAACGTACACATTTCCAAAATTGTCTACTGTAGTATTTTGGCCGAGGGCACCACCAGGGCTACTAATGCCGACGATTTCTTTTTCACCTTTGGATTTGTTTTTGTCGCCCACAAAGTCGAAAGCGTCCTTGTCTTCTTTGAAGGAGAAGTCTTGCTCAGGGGTGGAGACGATGAAGCCGACTAAGTCAGGTATTGCACCGCCGTTGTAAAAGATGGCTTCGCCGCTGAGGGGTTGGTTGAAGCCATCAATTTCGAGGTCGTTTAGCTCGATAAGGTCGTAGTCTTTGTCGTCGCCGAAGAGTTGGATTGTATCTTGGCTGGGGTCGAAGTCGTAGATGACGGCAAATTCGTTGGTGCCGAAGGGGTTGTCGGAAAGGAGACCGAATGGATTTGGAGCCGTGTAGAAGGGTTGGCTCCCGTCTCCCAAGACAAATCTGTCGCGTCCGACACCAGGAATATTGGTATCTAGAATACCGAGAGGGTTGCCTTCTGTGATGCCGAGGATGATTTCAAATTCTGCGCCTGAGTTGTCAAACAGATCGCCGAAGAGAAAGTCAATATTGATGTCTGGATAGTCGGATGCAGGGTCGAAGCCATAGAAAGTGTCGTTACCAGCACGGCCAAAGAGGGCTTCGAACTCGGCACCGCTGGAGCCTCCAACCAAATCGCTCGCAGGAGTGAGTAGAGATACGCTGAAGTTTGAAAGGTCTTGATCGTCCATAGGTCTGTGCTGCCCAGCAGGGTCGTAGAAGAAGAGGGGTGTAAAAAAAGGGGAGTTATGGAAGTTGCTTACCAGATGCCTCTTCTAAGTTAAGACTAAAAAGTATGGTGATAGTTTCCTTTTCCATAACTTTAATGGCCAAAATTGCTAAAAAGTTATGCATTCAGACTTGGATAGCTACTGTAACCCTGTGAGAAATTGCTCTAATCCCTTGCTTCGTACACGCTTGAAGCTTTTTTTGATCTGAATTTTTCTAATTGAACCTAATTTTATTTATCTTCACATAGATGAAATTAGGTTCAATTAGGGTTTCCTTTGGCAAGGTATGCATACAAAGTTATGTTAATGCGATCACTACACAGTTCCTCTGCGACACGCTTTATGCTAGGCCGATAAAAAGAAAAGCACAAAGCACAGACAGAGGGTGGCATTGGCGACGGGGATGAAAAAGTTGTCGGTGCCCCGAGGAGATGCAAGCTCAATGATGGTAGAGAGAGCTGACACTGCGAAGGCGAGATATAGCCAGGGCAGAGATAGCTGGTTGAAGGTGACAACGAGCAGGAGTGGCACGAGGCTGCCGAAGAAGACGGCGCTGGTGCCCAGGATAGATTTACGGTTGATTTCTCCAATGCCCCAGACTCGTAATTTTTGCTTGCCCCAAATGGTGCCGATGATTTCTCCTAAAGCGTCGCCAATGGTGAGCGGTAGAAAGACAAAAAAAGAGAAGGGAATTAAGATGGCGGGGTCGCTAACGTGACTGCGAGCGACTTGATCAATGAAGCCTAGCGGTAACAGGTTGAGAAAACCGCAGCGAGCGGCGAAGACATTTTTGCGTCCGTAGATACCGTCGCGGATGCGGCTAGAGGCTCCGTATAAGAGGCCTGCGATGCCGAAGATTTTGTTGGAGCGATAGCTGATAGTGTTGAGTCATAGAACAAAAATCTGATATGCGAGCGTAGCGACGAGTGCGATTTCAGTGTCTTTTACGACTAAGTGGAGACTGGCTAGCTGCCATAGTCCGGCTGCAATATGTAAACCTTTACGAGAGAGGCCATCGACCATGCGCAGTTTTTTGTCGCCGTAGCTGTTGACGAAGTGGTCTAGCTCGAAATAGCGAGACCGATTGGAAAAAACAAGCTTACGCTCTTCCTGGGGGATGCCGATGTAGCCCATGAGCTGCCACTTGACCCAGGTAAAGGCGGGATAGATGAGAAGGAGCTCTACACCAAAGATAACGGCATAGCTTAAGAGGATTGCGGAGAGAGTAGACATGCTTAAGAAGGACATTGTTTTAAATGAGTTAAAGGCTGTTTTGACTATTTATACGGCTAGGGCAGGCCGACGGGGGATTTCTTTTTCGAAGATGCCGAGGGCTCTGGTGACGGCTTGGTCCATGTTGTAGTACTTATAGTCGGCAAGGTGACCAGCGAAGAGGATAAAAGAGAGGTTGGTGGGAATGGCAGAAGGCATGATACGAGTAAGTGTTGTTTAAAGGCAGTTTTATAAAATACATAGATTGTTATAGGGGCGTTCTGGCCTTGTTAGGGCGGTTTAGTGGTCAGTGTTTGCTTAATAGGTGAGGTGGCTAATGGTGGTTTTGCGACTGCTGGTAGATAGCGCGCGCTGAGGCTAGCGGCTGTGAATAGGGCGATCGCACTCATCCACGCGGCAGTATGAATGTGAATGCCCCCTTGCATGGCAACGCCCAATGCGCCTCCGAGCCTCGTGCTGGTATTTAGCAGGGCTGCTACAGTACCGGCTTGGCCTGGTGGCGCGCTATCCATACCGGCTGCGGTCAATGGTGAGAGTGTGAAGCCGACGCCAAATCCGACAGTGACTAGCCTCCAGACAAGGTCGCGATAGAGAATGTCGGGCTGGATTTGAGTGAGTGTGAGGACGCCGACGCCTGCGATGACAAAGCCTGCAGAGCCCGACCTGCCCCGTTTGCAGCGCGAAGGTGCCCTGAGAGCAGCGAGGCTAGGATGAAGGCGATATTTAAAGGTAAAAACCGCAGTCCTGTTTCTATGGCTGAGTAGCCCTGCACTTGCTGTAAAAACAGGCTGAATAAAAATAAGAGGCTAACTAACGTGAAAAATAGCAGTGCATTGGTCACGACGACTGTTATTAACGATCGCTGGCGAAGTAGCTTGAGCGATAGACGAGAAAACCGATGCTGACGGCGGGTAGAGACTGATTTGTGTGTGAGCCACAGGGTGAGTGCGCCCAGAGGAATATTCAGGAAAAAAATGCTTCGCCAGCCAAAGGTATCGACTAGGATGCCGCCTAGCGCTGGACCGATAATGAGGGCTAGGCCAGACACGCCGGACCAAATGCCAATGGCTTTTGCCCTTGCTTTTGGATTGGGATAGGCTTCAGATAAAATAGCCAGCGATGTGGGCAGTATTGCGGCTGCGCCAATGCCTTGTAACAACCTTCCAGCGATGGCTATTTGCCCGTTGAGCGAGAGACCAACTAATGCGGAGGCCACTATAAATATTGCTAAACCGGCTGTGAATACTCGTTTGCGCCCGTACCTATCTCCGAGTGTCCCAGCGGGAAGGACTAGGCAGGCGATGGGCAACAGGTAGGCGTTGACCATCCACTGTAGCTCTGTAACCGATAGGCTGAGCTGAGACTGTAGGCTGGGGAGCGCTAAGTTAACGACGGTGTCATCTAGCGCAGACATGGCCAGCGCTAGGCACATGGCAAAGAGAACTTTGCCGGGAGATGAGGATGGTCGGACGGGCGGTGATAGCGGCACGGCGATTCCTCCTACTTTTTGGCTAGCGCGGGTAAGCTCTGTTCGACTGTGGTTTGAGTAGGCGGGCTGGTGAGCTGCTGCCGGATGAGTTCGGCTAACTCAAAAATGCTGTTGTTTTGGTAGGCGATTGCATTTTCCCGGTACTGCTTGAACGTGATTGGGTCTAGAAACTGTGCAATCGCTTGATGCGTCTTTTTGAAGTTTT
>ERZ1740070.1803-NODE-1803-length-12929-cov-4.725260_pt1 | contig 12929 bp, 6 predicted proteins | sample MGYA00581734_ERZ1740070 | MGnify/ENA primary metagenome ERZ1740070 (study PRJEB43018, sample SAMN04849744) | marine metagenome | isolation source: floating plastic debris | place: Pacific Ocean | collected 2008-09-01 | study: EMG produced TPA metagenomics...
GCGATCGAGAAGACGCGCATTGTCAGCCTCAACTTCATCGTAGGTGACGTAACCGGAGGCGTCGCGCGGCGAGCGAGCGGCGTGGCTCCGATCCGCCTTCGCGGCGATGGCCTTTCGCCCTTCCCCGTCACCGATAGCATCGACAATTGGGGGAAACGGATTCCGGCCTCCGAAATGCCTGGTGAAGTCGACCCCGCGCGCGGATGGACAGGCAGCGCCAATCATATGACCGCGCCCGCCGACTACCCCTACACTTACACCACCTATGCCTCGCCCCCCTATCGCTATCGCCGGATGCAAGAGATCTTCGCGGCTGATCAGGTTAGCGCGCCGGACGCATGGAACGCGCAATACGATATCACTAATGTCTACGCCCGCGACCTTGCGCCCATCTTCGCCGCCGCGCTCCTGCAATGCGAAGATGCCGCCATTTGCGAGATAGGCGAGGAACTGGCGGCGTGGGACCATCAAGACCGCGCTGACGCCATCGCTCCAACCCTGTTTCAAGAGGTCGCTCGCCAGCTTGCGCAACTGACCTTTGAAGACGAGTTGGGGCCTGAGGCGACCGAGGCGTACCTGTCCAATTGGTATGTCTTTCAGAACCGGTTTGACGTGATGGTGCAGGAAGGCACCTCGTCTTGGTTTGACGACACGCGCACATCCGAAGTCGAAGACCTGCCGACGTTGATCCGCCGCGCCGGAGCCGCCGCGCTTGAGCGCCTTACCGACAATTACGGAGCGGATCGCGCGAATTGGGCGTGGGGCAAGGTCCACACCATCACATTCCAAGGGCCACTTCGCCAAAGCGGAATGGTGGGCGAGTTCAACGGCAACCGAACCGTCGGCATGCCCGGGTCAGGGGAGACACTGCTTCGTGCGCTTTATCCATATAATGATCCTTTCGCTTCCAAATGGTTCGCCTCGCTGCGCATGACGGCGGACTTGAACGATCCGGACAAAGTGCGCGCGGTCTTGCCCGGCGGGGTCGTAGGCCGCAGTTTCAACGCGCATTTGAACGACCAGACTGACGCGTGGATGGACAAAGATAGCGAGACCTATTGGTGGTTCTCGGACGAGGCGATTGAAGCCAACGCGAAGACCACTCTTACGTTAAGTCCGGGCGATCGCTGAAGCCAACCCATGCGCAAAATCCAAGATCATCCGCTGAGAAGAATTCCGTATTCCGTCTAACACAATCGGGGCCCTAATATGAAAAGACTGATCCTTCTTGCCGCCGCAATGGCCAGCCTTCCGGCCGCCGCTTTGGCGCAAGACACCTCCGCAGGGGCGCCGCGGCTTTTCAGCGCCGAGGATGTGTTTGAGCTTGAATGGGCGGACGATCCGCAAATTTCTCCCGATGGCACAAAAGCGATCTATCTGCGACGCTTCAACGACATCCAGACCGACCGCACCCGCGCGCATGTTTGGATCGTCAATCTCGATGGGACAGGCCACGAACCTTTGCTGGCCGACGAGGGCTCCTACCGCTCCGCGCGCTGGTCGCCCGACGGCACGCGCATCGCCTATATGAAAAGCGTCGAGGCCGGCACGGGCCTTTTCGTTCATTACCTTGGTTCAGGCCGCGAAGTCTTGGCGGGCACCTTCGCGCGCAGCCCCCGCGGCATTACTTGGGCGCCGGACGGCCAATCCATTGCTTTCACCATGTCGGTCAAAGGAGAAAGCAAGCCGCTCATCAAATCGCCCAAAAAACCCAAAGGCGCAAAATGGGCCCCGCCCGCTGTTGTCATTGATCGGGCGCGCTATCGAACAAACGGGTCTGGCTTTTTGGAGCTGGCATATGACCATGTCTTTGTTGTGCCAGCCGAGGGAGGGACACCGCGCCAGCTGACCAGCGGCGATTTCAACCACGGCGGCTCGCTCTCTTTCACACCCGATGGCGCGGAAATCCTTTTCTCCGCAAACCGCAACGAAGACTGGGAATTGCAGTCGCGTGAAGCCGATATCTTTGCGGTAGGCGTGGCCACTGGCGCGCTGCGTCAGCTGACTTCTGAGCCGGGCACTGAGACGAGCCCCAAGGTCTCGCCTGATGGCAAACGCGTGGCCTTCCTCAAGACCGCCAACACACGCGTGCCGTTTCTGGCGACGAACATCCATGTGATGGGACTGGATGGCACAGGCGCGCGCAATCTAACCGAAGGCCTCGACAGTCGCGCGGGAAGCGCTGAGTGGCTTTCGAACAGCGAGATTGCCTACACCTTTCAGAACCGCGGCGAGAATTTTGTCGGAGCGGTCACAACCGGTGGCAAGCGCCGCACAGCGGCTGAGAAGATCGGCGGCACAACCGTCGGTCGTCCCTATGTCAGCGGCACCTTTGACGCGGGTAAGGCCGGCGCGATCGTTTACACCAAGGGCAGCGCCACACGGCCCGCAGACCTTTACGCCATGGCCGAGGGTCAAGAGGTACGCCTGACGGCGCTAAACGAAGATCTGCTTGCTCACCGCGATTTGGGAGAGCTGCGCAGCTTTACGTACAATTCTTCGCTCGACGGCCTCGAAGTTCAGGGCTGGGTGCTTACCCCGCCCGACTACGAGGAGGGCAAGCGATATCCGCTGATTATTGAGATCCATGGCGGCCCGCATCTCGCCTATGGCCCGCATTTCTCCGCTGAAATGCAACGCATGGCGGCCGCCGGGTATGTTGTGGTTTACGACAACCACCGCGGTTCTATCGGCTATGGCAGCGCGTTCGCGAACTTGTTGGATGGCAAATACTCCAGCCCCGACGATTTCGCAGATCACATGTCGGCGGTCGATTGGGCAATCGATAACGGCTTTGCCGACAAGGAAAATCTGTTCATCGCGGGCGGATCAGCGGGCGGTATTGCCACCGCCTATGCCGTGGGGCTGACAGACCGGTTCAACGCCGCCATGGCCGCAAAACCGGTGATCAATTGGGTTTCCAAAGTGCTGACCGCGGACAGCTATATCGGCCAGATCCAGAACCAGTTTCCAGGCCCCCCGTGGGAGCATCTGGAACACTACTGGAACCGCTCGCCGCTCAGTCTTGTCGGAAACGTAAAGACACCCACTATGCTGATCACGGGCGAAGTCGACTACCGCACACCAATCTCGGAAACCGAGCAATTCTATCAAGCGCTCCAACTCTTGCGCGTGCCCAGCGTGATGGTGCGCATTCCGGGCTCCAACCACGGTATCGCTTCGCGTCCCTCACGACTCAACGCCAAGACCGACTACACGCTGGCCTGGTTCGACAAATACCGGACTGACACCGACAAGTAACCTTGCTCCCCCGTTCAGGGACGATATCACTCATTCAGTGACGGCGCGCTCTCTGCGCCGCTATGATCACAGGGACTAACTTTTATGAAGCTCTTCACCTCGCGTCCGCTTTCGCTTGCGGCGGCTCTTATGTGTTCGGCAGCCGCGCCCGCTCTGGCAGAAGAAGGCTTCTATCAGCACCCCAGCGCGCGCGGCGATGTCCTTGTGTTCGCCAGCGAAGGCGATCTGTGGCGCACCACCCGTGCCGGTGGGACCGCCATTCGCCTGACCAATCACGAACAGGAAGAGCGTTATGCCAAGGTTTCACCCGACGGCACCATGGTTGCCTTTAACGCGAGCTATGACAGCGGCGATGATATCTATGTGATGCCTGTTGCAGGCGGAGCGCCCACACGGCTGACCTTCGAAGGCGGCGGGCTCGCCACCGTGGGCTGGACGCCCGACGGCCGCGTCATCTTTTCTTCGCGCCTCACCGGAAACGGCCAGGGCGAGGTGCTTCACACCGTCTCGCCCAATGGCGGCGAGGCCACCCCAATCCCGCTATGGCGCGCCAACGCTGCGACCTACAGCGCGGATGGCGCCACCCTCTTCTTCTCGCGCCGTGGACTTTACGCACGGGCGCGCGACAACGCGGTTCTTTATCGCGGCGGAGGCATGGCGCAGCTGTGGAGCTGGGCTGACGGATCAAGCGAGGAAGCCACGCAATTGCTGGCCGATTTCGGCGCGCCCATCCGCATGCCAATGGCGCATGGCGGGAGGATCTATTTCATCTCAGACAAGAGCGGCGCGGATGCGGTCTGGTCGGTGGCTGAAGACGGGACTGGTGTTACCAAGCATTCTGGAGAGTTTGCTTTTCCGGTTCTGCAAGCCTCAATAGATGCGGGCGAGATCTTTCATCAGAACGGCGCCGATCTTCATGACTTCTCTACCGCAAGCAACACACTTTCGACTCTGTCGATCGACTTGATTACCGACCGCGAGCAGACCCGCCCGCGCACGCTGGAAAACCCGCTTGCGAACATTGATGCCGCGCGCATCAGCCCCTCAGGCAAAAGCGTCGCAGTGACAGCACGCGGCGAGGTAGCGGTCGCCTCTCCCATGCAACGCCGCCGCGTGGAATTCGCCATTCCCGACGACGCTCGCGCACGCGAGGCGGTTATGGGGCCCAAAGGCGAACACGTTTACATGATCCTGGACCGGGGAGACGCGCGCAGTGTCGTGCGCATGTCCGCAGACGGATCCGGTGAGCCCGAGACAATCACCAAGGGCTATGACGCGCATATCTGGTCGTTTGCCGTCGCACCGGACGACGCGGCAATCCTCGTTTGGGGCAAGAAAGCGCGACTGCAAAAGATCAACGTCGAAACGGGTGCTGCGACGCTGCTCGCGCAGAACACAACCGGCGATGACAACGCGTTCAGCGCGCTCACCTTTTCTCCCGATGGCGAATACATCGCCTATGCCGAGACCGGCCCGCAAAACTACCCGAACATCAGCAATATCTACGTCCAGGGCCTGGCGACTGGCGAGCGGGTTCAAGCGACATCAGGCAAGTTCAGCGACGGTGATCCGGTTTTCTCCGCTGATGGCGCATGGCTCTACTTCATCTCGCAGCGCAACTTTTCACCCGAACCCGGAAGCCCCTGGGGTGACCGCAATATGGGCGTCTCCTTCCCCGATCGGGGCGAGCTTCACGCGCTGCAACTCGACCCGGAAGCGGAGTTCCCCTTCACACCCGAAAACGAACTGACTGGTGAAAGCGCCGACGATACCGCTGGTTCGTCCGACGAGGACGAAGGCGAGAATGAGGACGAGGAAAGCGCCAAAGCGAACATCACGCTATCAGGCCTTGCCGATCGCCTCTTCAAATTGCCGGTAAAACCCGGGGCAAACGGCGGTCTGCTGGCCTCTGACAAATTCCTTTACACTCGGATGGGCGAGGACTGGGTCTCGGTAAAGATCGACCAGAACGATCCCAAGGTTGAGACCTTTGCAGGCAAGGCGCTTGGCCTTGCCATGTCGGATGATCGCAAGACTGTCTTAGTCGCTCAGCGCGCCGGAGAGTCGCTCGATTTCGCGCTTGTTCCCGCGGGAGCGACGATGCCCAAAGACGTCGACAACAAACGCGTTCGGCTTGATGATTGGCGGATCACCATCGATTCCAAAACTGAGTGGGAACTAATGTTTCTGGACGCTTGGCGCTTGCACCGCGACTTCGCCTACGATCCGGCGCTGCGTGGTGTCGATTGGGAGGCGGTTCGCGATCAGCATCTCCCGCTGGTAACCCGTATTGGCGCGCGTACCGAACTTGGCACGATCATGGGTCAAATGGCTTCGCAGCTTGGCATCCTTCACAGCCAGGTACGCGGCGGTGATCTGCCCGAAGATGAAGAGAACGGTCAGTTGGCGTTTCTTGGCGCGCGGTATGCTCCGGTGGCGAGCGGGTTGCGGATCACCAGTCTCTATAGCGGTGAAGCGGATCTGGTGAACCTTCAGCCGCCGCTGCGCCGTCCGGGCGTGGATGTGCGCAAAGGAGACGTGATCACCCGCGTGGATGGTCGAAGTGTAGCCTCTCTCGCCGATCTGCGTATGGCGCTCTCGTCCAAAGCGGGACAACAAGTGCGCCTCGATCTCTCGCGAGCGGGCACAGCGATCACCGAAATCGTGACCCCGATGAACGGCCGCGGCCGTGCGATGGCTGAATATTACGATTTCACCGAAGGACGCAAAGAGGCGGTCGAGCGGCTTTCGAGCGGCGAGATTGGGTATCTCAAGCTGCGCGCGATGGGCGGCAACGACATCGCAACCTTCGCACGCGATTTCTTTGCTCAAATGGATAAAGGCGGCATCATTATCGATGTGCGCAACAATTCGGGCGGGAACATTGATTCCGTTCTGATCGCCCAATTGCTGCGCCGTCCCTGGGCTTTTTGGGGCAAGCCGGATGGCAGCGGCGTCGAATACACCAATATGCAAAACGCCTATCGCGGACATATCGCCGTGCTGATTGACGAACGAACCTACTCCGATGGCGAAACCTTCGCAGGCGGTGTCAAATCGCTTGGCCTTGGCCCCCTCATCGGGACCCGCACCGCGGGCGCTGGCATTTGGTTGTCAGACCGTAACCGTGTGATCGACAACGGCGGTGTGCGGATCGCCGAATACGCGCAATACGATATCAACGGCAATTGGATCGTCGAAGGCTATGGCGTGAGCCCCGACTATGAGATCGAGAACGGTCCCTACGCCACCTATCAAGGCCGGGATGCGCAACTCGAGGCCGCGATAGGGCTGCTGCGTCAAAAGATGGCGGAGGAGCCGATGAGAGATCTCGTGCCCGGACCGCTAAGCCCGTTGGGCACACCCGCCGCTGATGTCAGCAAGCTCGATTAAGGACCCCTCTTTTTGAGAATGAGTTGCAGTTGCCGAGCGGGGTGGTATAGCGTTGGCCAAGATCAGCAAAGGGAAATGCCATGAAATCGAACCTCAAAGTCTGGACGGGTCTGGGTCTTGCGACCGCTCTTGTGGGAGCCGGTCTTAGCGGATGCGCAGGAGAAGGGGGCGAAGGTAGCGAAGGCGATGAAGCGGCCATCGCCGGCGAGGCCGGCGAAGGTGAAGGCGGCGAAGGCGAAGGTGGCGAAGGTGAGGCCGGAGAAGGAGAGGGTGGCGAAGGCGGCGTGTCCGTTGCTGACGCAAGCACAGACGCAGTTGTCTATGGCTCGGCGCTCGCCATTGTCGAAGCTCACGCAATCGCTGCGCGTGACGCGTACGCCGTAGGGCGCACTGAAGAAGCCGCGGAAATGTTTGGTCACCCCGTCTCCGAGGTGCTGGCCGATATGGATCCAGTGTTCGAACAGCTGGGTGTTGCAGACTTCAAGTCGGCGATGAACGATGCGTCGGCTGCGGCCTTAAAGCCGGACAACAAGGACGGCGTTGAGAGCGCTTACAACACCATTTTGGCCGCGCTTGAAGGAGCCGGAGAGAAAGCGCCAGCCAGCGATCTCAGCGATGGCGCGGTGGCCGCCGGGATTGTCGCCGATCAGATTGGCCGCGCGGCAACAATGTTCGGTCAAGCGGTCAGCCAGGATATCTACCCTCCCTATCTCGACGGCTATGGTTTTTACAAAGCCGCCGCAAGCGAGTTTGAACGCAGCGGAGCGGCGATCAAGACGTATAATTCAGGTCTTCACGGCGATATCGAAAGCGCTCTGAGCGTTCTTGCCAGCGCGTATCCAGGGGCCGAAAAACCAGACGCTCTCGACGTAGAGCAAGGCAGACTGCTGGGCGCGTCGTCCAGAGTGAATCTGGGACTGCCAACAAGTTGACCCAGGCGCCGAGAAACGGCGCGGGCTGAAGAAAAACGCTTACTCAGGCCGCGCCACACCGCGCTGCAGCAAACGGCTCACGCGCTCAGCGATGTCCCCATGGCTTAAGGCGTCTTCGTCCTCCGCCCAAATGGCGTAACGCAAGCCGATAAAGACGTTCATACCCATCACGGCCCACGCTTCGACCTCATCAAGGTCTTCGCGAAATTCATCAGCTTGCGCGCCCGCCTTCAAGCGTTCCTCAATCCGCGCAGCGATTGTCTCATAGTGGCTGCGATAACTCTCCGGATCCACGAATTCCGCTTCGTCGATGATCCGGTACACTTCCTTATGCTCCGAAGCGAAATCAAGAAACGCGTTCAGGGCCGCACGCTCTACCTCAAGCGCGCCCATCCCGTCCGAGATAGCGGCGCGCGCGCTGGTGCGCACGTTCTCGCTCATGTCTTGGACAAGCGCGCGGAAGAGCGCGTCCTTGCTCTCGAAATAGGTGTAGAAGCTGCCCAAGGCGACGCCCGCGCGGCGCGTGATGGAACTGACGGAGGCTTCGTGAAAGCCTTTCTCACCAAACTCGATTGCTGAGGCGTCAAGCAGTTTGCGCAGAGTTTTGCGTCCACGCTCGGTCCGAGGTTTCTTTGCTTCCGACATGGCCACATCGCGCGCTTCGCCCAGCGAAAACGCGCGCTTTTTCTCCCCCTGTTCGGTGATGCTTTGCGCCATGTAAACCCCTCTCACCCTCAGGCCTAGAAGGCAATCGGCGATTTCTCAAGACAAAACTTGAAAGTTGGTTCAACTTTCAATATCACGACATCAGCCGCTGTCTGAGACGGTCAAAGGGGAGAGATAATGAAGTCGATTTACACCAGCCGCGCGCTCCTTTTGGCAGGTTGCGCAGGGTTTGCATGCGCCGCCGCGCCCGCCCTCGCGCAGACTGCACCCGATAGCGATACCGCTGCCGAAGAGAGCGAGCTCAACGACAACCGTATTGTCGTTACCGCACGCCGCCGCGAGGAAACCATTATCGACGTGCCTTTGTCCGTCACGGCGCTTTCAGGCGAAGATCTGGTTCAACAAGGCATTCAGGATTTGACCCAAGTGGGCCAACAGGTCCCCAACATCACTCTGGAGGTCAGCCGTGGCACCAACACCACGCTAACCGCGTTCATCCGCGGCGTCGGCCAGCAGGATCCGGTCGCTGGCTTTGAGGCTGGGGTTGGGCTTTACATCGACGATGTCTACCTGAACCGCCCGCAAGCGGCTGTGCTTGACATTTACAATGTTGAACGGATCGAAGTTTTGCGCGGGCCGCAGGGCACGCTGTATGGTCGCAACACCATCGGCGGCGCCATCAAGTACGTCACAGCCGAATTGCCTGACGAACTTAGCGTGGGCGTACGCGCCACCTATGGCTCGTTCGATCAAGCCGATGTCATACTAACCGCATCCACCCCGATCACCGACACCCTCAAAATTGGCGCGAGCGGGGCCCGGCTGTCACGCGGCGGCTTTGGCGAAAACCTCACGCTGGGAACCGAAAACTATAACAAGGACATCTGGGCCGCGCGCGGCACGATCGAGTTCGATAATGGTCCGCTATTCGTCCGCCTTTCCGGCGATTATGTAAAAGATAACTCTGAAGCGCGCCAGGGCCACCGACTTATTCCGGGCCAGCTTACCGGAGCGCCGGTGCTCGAAAATGTGTTCGACACGCGAGCCGGGCTTAACGTGGTTGACCAGGAAGTCGAAGCCTATGGCGGTGCGCTCAACGTTGCGATTGAAGTCAGCGACACGATTACGCTGAAATCCATCACTGGCTATCGCGAGGACTCGTCAACAACGCCAATCGATTTTGACAGCCTTCCCTCGGGCGATCTGGACGTGCCCGCCTTGTATGACAACGATCAGTTCAGCCAGGAGCTGCAACTGCTGTATGAAGGCGATCGCCTGTCAGGTGTCTTCGGGTTCTACTATCTCAACGCCAACGCTTTTACCGCGTTTGACGTGCTTCTGGAAAACACGGGCGCTTTGCTGAGTTTGCCGGGCCTGAACGCGCAGACACTGGGCGATGTCGACACGGAGACCTACTCGGTCTTTGGCGATTTCACCTACGACCTTACCGATACGATCAGCGTGTCGCTTGGTGGTCGCTACACCAACGACAAGCGATCCAGCCGCGTGCTTCGCACCAGCTTTATCGGTGGTTTCTCCGATCTGTTCATCCCGAACAGTCCGGCGATCCCTTTTGCGGTGACCAGCGACTTTGAAGGCAGTGAGACGTTTGAGGACTTTAATCCGCGCGCCTCAATCAGTTGGCAGCCGACCCCAGATCACAACCTTTATTTCACCTATAGTCAGGGTTTCAAAGGAGGCGGCTTTGATCCGCGTGGGCAGACCACATCCGCCCCTGATCTGGATGGCGATGGCGACATTGATGACGCCGACATCTTCGAGTTTATGCGGTTTCAGCCGGAAACGGTCGACAGTTACGAAGTGGGCTACAAAGCCTCGCTCCTGAACAATCGCCTCAACATTCGGATCGCCGCGTTCCTCGGCCAATATCAAGACGTACAGATCCCAGGCTCGGTCGGTTTTGACGCTGATGGTGACGGGATCAATGAAAGCTTTGAAGGCATCACATCCAATGCGGCGGATGCGGACGTCAATGGCTTTGAAATCGAAGGGAACGCGCTTGTTGGCCAAGACTTCCTGGGGGAAGGCAGCCGCTTCAGCGTGAACTGGTCGCTGGGCGTACTCGATGCGCAGTTCAACGAGTTCATCGACGCGCGCGGCGTGGATGTGGCGGACCAGCGCGTCTTCCAGAACACGCCCGATATTACGGGCCACATGGGCTTTAATCTGGGCGTGCCAGCGGCCGATGGCATGGTCGATTTTATTGGCCTTGTCTCGTTCCGTTCGGATGCCAGCCAATTCGAATCGCCGAACCCTTTCCTTGATCAGGACGCGTTTGAATTGGTCGATTTCAGCATCGTCTACACCTCGGATGATGGCCGGTACCAAATTGGTGGCCACGTCAAGAACCTGTTCGATGTCGAGTATATCGTTGCAGGCTACAACTTCGTTGGCGGCGGAACGCCACCGGGCACGCGATTCGTTCAGTCATTGGGCCGTGAGGGCACCCTTTTTTTTTTTGTTTTTTTTTTTGTTTTTTTATTTTTTTTTTTTTTTGTGTTATTTGGGGGGGGTGTTTGATTCGGGTGTTGTCCTCTCCGACTTTTTTGCGCCTTCCCATCGCCATGTTGAGCGGGCATAGGCGCGGCCATGCATGATATTCGCCTGATCCGAGACGATCCCGCTGCGTTTGACGCTGGCCTTGCGCGGCGCGGAGCCGATCCCGTGGCTGAGAGCATTCTTGCTCTGGATGAAGAGCGGCGCGCTCTCACCACCAAGCTGCAAGAAGCGCAATCGCGCCGCAACGAGGCTTCCAAAGCGATCGGCAAGGCCATGGGCCAAGGCGACACCGAAACCGCCGAAGCGCTCAAGGCCGAAGTGGCCGAATTGAAGCGCACGATGCCCGAAATGGAAGAAGCGGAGCGCGCGCTGGGCGAAAAGCTCAAAGACATGCTCGCAGTGATCCCGAACATTCCATTCGACGACGTGCCTGAGGGCGAAGACGAAGACGACAATGTCGAAGTCAGCCGCTGGGGCGATATCCCGAGCTTTGATTTCGAGCCACAGGAACACGCCGATTTCGCGCCCGCTTTGGGCATGGAGTTCGAAACCGGCGCGCGCATCTCCGGTGCGCGGTTCACCTTTCTTCGCGGCGACATGGCCCGCCTGCACCGCGCGCTGGGCCAATTCATGCTCGACCAACAGGTCAGCGCCAACAGCTACACCGAATGCATGCCTCCGTTGCTCGTCAAGGACGAGGCGATGTATGGGACGGACAAGCTGCCCAAGTTTGCTGAGGATAGTTTCCACACCACCGATGATCGCTGGCTGATCCCGACCGCCGAAGTCTCGCTGACCGCCAGCGTTATGGGCGAGCTCCTCGATGAAAGCGCTCTGCCCCTTCGCATGACTGCGCTGACCGATTGCTTCCGCTCCGAAGCGGGCGCGGCGGGGCGTGACACGCGCGGCTTCATCCGCCAGCACCAGTTCATGAAATGCGAGCTCGTGAGCGTGGTGAAGCCCGAGGACAGCGAGGCGGAACACGAACGCATGACCAAGGCCGCACAAGGCATCCTGGAAGCGCTGGGCCTGCCCTATCGCACCGTGCTGCTGTGCACTGGCGACATGGGCTTTGGCGCGCGCAAAACCTACGATCTGGAAGTGTGGCTGCCAGGGCAGGACGCCTATCGCGAGATCAGCTCGTGCTCGAACACCGGCGACTTTCAGGCCCGGCGAATGAACACGCGCTACCGCGTGGCAGATGAGAAGAAGAAAACCGAATTCGTCCATACTTTGAACGGCTCGGGCCTTGCGGTTGGCCGCACTTTGGTGGCGATCCTTGAGAATTACCAACAGGCCGATGGCAGCGTGATCGTGCCCGAAGCTCTGCATTCCTATATGGGCGGTGTCACCATAATCGAGCCGAAGGGGTAACCGCTCATCATGCGCATTCTTGTCACCAACGATGACGGCTACCACGCGCCCGGCCTTGCGGTCCTTGAAGAGATCGCCGCGCAATTCTCGGACGACATCTGGGTGTGCGCGCCCTCGGAAGAGCAATCGGGCGCGGGCCATTCGCTGACCTTGAACCGCCCGGTGCGCTTGCAAAAGTTTGCTGAGCGCCGCTTTGCCGTCACCGGAACGCCGACCGATAGCGTCATGATGGCGCTGCGCGAAGTGCTCGACAGCCCGCCCGATCTGATCCTTTCGGGCGTCAATCGCGGCGCGAACCTTGGCGATGACATCACCTATTCGGGCACGGTTTCCGCCGCCATCGAAGGGGCGCTGGCCGGTATCCGTTCGATTGCGCTTAGCCAGGTCTATGGCCCCAGCAACAATGGCGGCGGTGATGCCGAGCTGTTTGAAGGGGCTGCAAAGTGGGGCGCGAAAGCGATCCAGCCGCTGCTCGACGCGCCTTTTGACGAGCGCACGCTGGTCAACATCAACTTCCCGCCCTGCCCCGCCGCCGATGTGCAGGGCATCCGCGTCGTGCGTCAGGGTTTTCACGACTATTCGCGTGGGAGCGTTGTCGAAGGCAAGGACCCGCGCGGCCATCGCTATTTCTGGTTCGGCCTGCACGCGATTGAGCACACGCTGGACCACGGCACCGACCTGGAAGCGATCGCCGATGGATATGTCGCTATCACGCCCTTGCAGCTTGATCTTACCCATCATTCCTCACTCGACACTCTTGCGCAGCGCGTTGAGGGCTGCCTC
>ERZ1740070.1805-NODE-1805-length-12927-cov-4.750855_pt1 | contig 12927 bp, 3 predicted proteins | sample MGYA00581734_ERZ1740070 | MGnify/ENA primary metagenome ERZ1740070 (study PRJEB43018, sample SAMN04849744) | marine metagenome | isolation source: floating plastic debris | place: Pacific Ocean | collected 2008-09-01 | study: EMG produced TPA metagenomics...
AAATGGCATTCCTTTGCCCGACGATTTTCAACTGCCGGAGGTCTTGCCAGAGGCAGGTACCCCGGTCGCCGATCCGGGGCAGGCTCAAGTTGGCAATGGCGGCCAGGACTCTCGTAGTAAACCAGGTACGGATGCTGCCAGTCAGGTGCGTCCTTCTGGGACTGGTGGTGTGGCTAGTGGCGGTGGCGGTCCCTCAATGGAGGATGAGAATAAGACGACTGGGACAGGGCGGGGCTCACCGAAAGGACATAAAGGCGGCAAGCCCGGTGATAGCGACAAGCGAGGCATCAAGGGAGGGGGCGGCGACCTGGAGCTACCGGAATGGCTGTCTTGGATTGATACCGCTCTGGATGGGGCACAAACAGGGCTGGATGTTGTGGGGATGATCCCTGGGCTTGGCGAAATTGCCGATGGTTTAAATGGATTGCTTTCGCTGATCCGGGGTGATTATGCCGGAGCAGCCCTGAGCTTTGCCGCGATGATTCCCTTTGCGGGGTGGGCGGCCACGGCTGGAAAATTTGGTAGAAAGGCAGTAGGAGCTATTGCAGGTAGCTCAAGTGTAGTTTCTAAGTATGGCGACGACGTTGCTCAAGCAGCTAGAAAACATACAAAAAGTTCTGATTCTCTGGAAACTATGACAGGCACCCTTGATCCGGGAGACTTTAATAGTCGACACATACCAATTGAGAATTCAACATTACCAGAATATTCACAAATGGATTTTGCTAATATGACTGACTCTGGTTATGAGAAATTCTTTGATGTCGCTTGTTCTCCTTCGTCTGGTGCTATGGTTTATGCCACTGCTAAGAAGGGAGAATATGAGAATGGAGAATTGAGAGAGCTTGCCAAGAAACTGGCAGGCCCAGATTTTATGAAACTTCACGAAGATGGTGTTCTCTCTAGTGATATTGCACCAGCATTGAGAGATTTGGGGCTTGATGCAAGTAATCAAAGCTGGGCACCACTACAATCTATCCTCAATCTGGTAGGCAATGAGAACAACCCCACAATAGCAATTTTGAGTGTGCAAAGACAGATAGATCTCAAAAGACATCCTAATGCGGCGCATTCTGTAGTGGTGGATTACATAACTAGGTTTGATGACATTGATTATGTTGCAATCAGAGATCCTCAAAAACCGCTCGGAAAAATCGCATACTTTGTTGAAGTAGATGAGCTAATTAACAAGTATAAGGGAGCAACTATTATTAACTATTGAATCTAAATTATTGGATTAGGACTAATGGAATAAAGATGTTAAAAGAGCAAATATATAACCATAAAAATTAGCTGTAAATGAAGGTTGTTAATCTCTCAATTTTGAGTAGGAGAAGATAACATTATCTGAGTGTTTTTGAGATTCTAGAGGTTCTGCTCTATTGGTCTATTAGAAAAATCAGTATGAATAAGCAACAGTTACTCCAACTCGAAAAAAATGCCCACCTCAGCCCAAATGCCCTACGTCAAAAACAGGGCAATTTGGCAACCACAGTTGAAGCTCGCTTAGAACAGCGCGCCCAGCGCCTATCGGCAAGCCAGTTCTCAGGTCAATCGGCCAAGCTGCGTCAACTAGCTACAACATCCCGCATTCCCATCAGTACCGATGCGGCCCAACTATCTTGGCAAACGGCCAAGCTCCAGGCCATACGAGCCGCCATGCAGCAAGACAGCGACCTGGCGACAGATGAGGCGCTAGCCAACGAACTGACCGAGCTAGAAACCGCTGCAGATCAGTCTGCCAACACTGCTTCTCTTCCAGAGACAACCCTGGCAGATTCTCTCCGGCTCGATGAGCCCATTGCTACCCATCCAGAATTTCGCAAAGACTTGCAAGCCGCCCGCTTATATCGCCTGGGCGATGCGGCTGGCATCAAATATTCGGTATCTCGTAAACTTATTAATCGGGTTGGGGCGGGCGAAAATCTCACCCACGCAAAACTCACCGAGTTAGTTGAAACCAGCCAGCTATCTCAGGACGAAGCTGCTGCCGCAGGGCTAGCCAGTTCGCTTTACCACATTTTGGATGAACGTCCCGAACTCGTAGCTGCGGCCAAAACCGGTGAGCTGACCCGTGCCAAAGACCTGGTTAAGAACGACCGAGCCGCCTGGCAAGCCATCATCAACCGCAGTGAAACCCAGACACCCGGCAATATTCCGGTTGAGGACTACGCTGACCTGCTGACCAAAAAAGTTGCCAAGCTGTTTCCTGTCGATGCGCTGGTTCATCACCTGGGGCAAGAAAACCTCGATGTGGTTCTACAAGGCCATGCCAATTTGTCTGCCCTGCGACAGCTCAACCCCGACCAGCCGATTATTCGCCTTGCCGATTTTGATCGGCTCAAAACTGTTGGACTGCCAGATGCAGACTTGACAGCTATCAAAGAAAACTATGCCCGCGTTGTTACCCTAACCCGTCGCTATCCGGGTATGAAGCTGGTGGAGATTCTGGATAGTTCCACCATTCCTGAACCCCAAAAAGTCGATACCATCAAGCGCCGCGTAGACCTGGCTCAATCTTTCTTTGCGGCAAATCCTAATCTGTTTACGCTGGATCTACCCGTCAACAGCTCTGACCTCACTTTGCTTACCTTTGCCGAGGGCATATCCACTACCGAGCAAACCTTACTCCTGGCCAATGCCCGCACCTATCAGCGGGTATTGTCAGTCACGGACGATATTGAAGACACTGAGGCCTTTGTAGATGCAGGGCTCCACTCGGCTCTGGCGATCGCCACAACCCATACAACCGATCTCGCAACCAGAACAGGTTTAATGGGCAGTACGTTGACTCTGTATCAAGTCAAGGCCAAGGGCATGGCGACAGCTGTGACAGCCCACGTCGGCACCCTATTTGATTCATTACGGGGGCGTTTTATCTTTGAGGTAGTTCTCAAAACCGGGAATATCTTTGAGAACTACCTCAAAGATATTCCCGGTTTTGTTGATTTCTTCGGCAATCAAGACTTCTGTCAGTGCGAGCATTGCCAGTCTATCCTGGGTCCTGCCGCCTACTTTGTTGATTTGATGTGCTTTGTGGATGAAACTATCATCCAACCTGTATTCGGGAAACAGCCCAACCACCCGTTGAATCTCCAAACCCGTCGCCCCGATCTGTGGACAACAGAACTGACCTGCAACAACATCAGTCAGCCGATTCCCTATCTAGTTATCATCAATGAAATTCTAGAAAATGCTATTGCTAAAGAAATTGGGTTTGCTGGGGATTACGGCGATCGAGCCGCTGTGAGATCTCAGGTCTATCAAGAGGCTCTGCTAGGACACAATCGTAGTATTCGCCTTCCCTTCCACTTGCCCTTGACCGAACTCCAAACCTATCTGGGGCATTTTGGTAAAACTTTGGCAGACGTAGCTACAATCAGCCACGTACAAGGCGAGTCTCTAGTTCGGCTCCAGTTAAACCTTTCGCCGGAAACTTATCAGCTTATTACTCGCCCTTATTCTCAACAATTTGTTCGGCAGTTCTTCTACAAACTTCGATTTCGTCGTCTTAACCGCAGAGACGATCAGTCCGATAGCCGTATCCCCAAGTTTGATCTGCAGCAGCTGCTATCCCATCTAGAAATTAGTAGAGCTGAAATATCCGAATTATTAGCTTCTTGGTTTATTCCATCCACCAGCCAAGTTCGCATCAGAAGTGAGAAGCGAAGCAGTGCAAGTATCCAGAATGATATTGAAAGAATTCAGGGGCTTACTACTCAAATCTTGCACCGCATGTACCAATTTGTACTGCTACTAAGAGCCACAGATTGGCGCATTGGAGAGTTGGACTTGGTTCTACGCCATCTTGATCACAATGGCATTGGTGCTAGAACAAGCATTCAACCTGAGACCCTAGAAGCCATTGCCCAAATTCATCAACTACAGACGAAGCTTGACATTAGCATCGAGGAACTGACATCCCTATGGTCATCTATTCCCCAATATCCTATTCAACTAGGTAGTGATGCGCTCAGGAGTCCCGAAAGTGTCGAGCCCACATCATATCCCAGAACAGCTACTGCCCGCGATCGCTTCAAAACCTCATTATTTGATCGAGCCTTTAATCCAGAATATTGGGTAGAAGTAGGCGATCTCTACCCACAATCATCGACGCAGTTTCTCCACCCAGGACTAGCTGCGATCGTGACTGAGGCCGTTGATCTAAATCTTCACCGCTTAAAAGCAGGTTTGGGCGTCAGTGATGATCAGCTCTATCAGTTGGTTCTCTCACTAGCTACGCCCTTAGGGATTCAAATCGACTCAGAAGACGATGATACAAAAACATTTGCCCTCAGCCATGAAAATCTGACTTTGTTATACCGCCATGCCAAACTAGCTGGCATTCTCGGGCTAAGTATTCCAGACCTATTTTCTCTTATTGCCTTAACACCTCAATTAAATGCTGGCTATATCCGCGATTTGAGTGATCTTAATGCCCTTATTAATCTCTCTACCTGGTGGGCGACAACAGAATGGAGTTTGGCAGAGCTACTTCAAATTGTTCGTCCAAGTGAGGCTGCTCCAGTCATTAATACGGGTAGTGCACTAGCAGCAGGAGCTAATGCTAGTGCTAACAGTAGTCAGGATCTTGCAACAGCACTTATCCAACAGGTACAAACCTCTAAAGCGCTTATTTTGGCGGATACAGTTTTTGCACAGTTAGCGCCTAGAGCTCCAGTGGTCACCAGCCGCAGTCCTTTTAATGGCACTGGGTCACCAACAGCTGTTCTTTATACTCCAACTTTAAATGGCAGGACTGAAGCAGAAGAAACTATTCTTTTGAGTCGGAATTTAACTATAGCTGAAGTGATCGCTGACTGGAACAGGCAAGCGACCTTTACCCAAGCGTTTCAGTCTGATGTGAACGGTTATGAATCTCAGACTGAAGGATACCTCTCCATTCGTCTAAAGGATGCAGTAGGAAGTCGTTCCTCATTGACAATTGTGGAAGACACAGCTGGATTATTCACTGCTGATACTCCACAAGCTTATCGCGGTATCGAGATTACTGAGAAACAATCTCGCAGCATCATCAATCAAAACTCAGACATATTAGAGGTGGTAGATGGTGACAGGTATTATCGTTTAGCACCTGAGTTTGCTCCCAGCAGAATACTGTCTCTACCCGAAGACATTGCACCAGCATTGGCTCCACTGCTACAGGGCATATTAAATCGTTATCACAGCGAAAGTATTCTCCTTTCGCTTCTGCCCAGCACCGTCAATGTCGATCCTTCTTCGATTCCTTGTTTGGTATCAATGTTGGGAATAAACTTAGCTGACCAAAGCTATCGTCTGGAGCTCCAGGGTAATATTCCAGCACATCAACTAACTGAACTGATTCGGCAGCTGCAGCGATTCAAGTTGCTCTTTTCTGATACGAGTATTTTTGACTGCGAAACCCTAAACTTTGTGCAGGAAAACTCTGCCATCTTCAATATCAGCGATTTTGACCACATCGATATCACCAGTATTCAACAGCTTGAACTTTTCAAGCAAGTGCTTGGGCAGCAACAATCTCGGCATGAGGCAAGGCCGGAGCTTCAGGCGATTTTGTTAGCGTTTGATTCTGAGATTCACTTTCAAGGAGCTGATCAAAAGCAGCTTGCTGCCATCCTGCAATGTGACGTCGGGCTACTGCAATCTCTTCTCAGACATCTCAATTTTGCTGACGCTGCGCTTGTGGCTTTGCAACAATTGATTGATGTGGTTGCACTAGCCCAAATGACAGGCTTGGGTGGAGATGCGATCAAATTCATGCAATCCACAGAATATAGTGACTTGGCGATCGCCAGTACGGCTCTACAGTCAGCATTTAGAGCTGCGTATAAGGATGAAGCTGTATGGGCCGACGCGATCGAGCCTTTTCAAAATATTCTATTGTCCCATCGGCGCGATGCACTGGTTGCTTACCTCACTAACAACGCAGGTACTCAACAATTTGACAAAGCATCTGACTTGTATAAGTATTTCCTGCTGGATGTAGAAGTGGATGGTTGCATGCGAACATCACGGGTATCTGCTGCAATCGACACTGTACAAACCTATGTTCATCGATGCTTAATGAACCTGGAAGAGACATCACCTGACTCTTCAAATCCGATTCATGTACGGCCTGATCTCATTCCTGCTGATGAATGGGAATGGCGCAAAAACTATCGCGTTTGGGAAGCCAATCGCAAGGTTTTCCTGTATCCCGAAAACTATCTCGAACCAGAATTACGCGATGATAAAACGCCCCTCTTCCGCCAGTTGGAAGAGGATCTACTGGCTAAGGAAATTACTGAAGAGGCTATTTTTGACGCCTATGCCCGCTACCTACGCGGATTTGATGAACTCTCGCGGCTGACCATTGCAGGCTCGTATCACGACAAAGATGATGACGAACAGCGCGATACGCTTTATCTCTTCGGAGTCACTGCTGATGAACCTCCGTTGTACTACTATCGTCGGGTTGAAAATGCCCACTATGGTGTTAAGCGCGCTGATCGGTCCACCCATTGGGGGCCTTGGCAAAAGTTGGATTTACAGGTACCCGTACGCAAGGTTTCGCCTGTTGTACACCAGGGGCAACTTTATGTCTTTTGGACACGCTACACCACTAAGCCCAAGAATACAGTCGAGAATGGTACCAGCACTTTTGTCGGGTACCAACACCGTGCTTATGTTGAATTCAGCAAGCAACGCCTTGATGGTAGTTGGACAACCCCTCAATCAATCAGCTTAAATAAAGCGCCCTTTGATTCTGAAACCTCTCCCTGGTGGTATGGAGACAATGGGGAAATCAGTGATCATATTTTCAACAAGCACGTAGAAATTGATGGGTTTAATGTGCTTGTCGAGTCCAATTCCAACGGGAATCAACTAGTTGAAGGCATATTAAATAAGTCGGGTTCTGGCAAGCTTATAAATATCGAGACTGGATTTACTATTGATGTTACTTTACCTGCTTATGTGATTAGTGAGAAAATACAGTCGTCTTTTTCCTGGACAAACTACACATATAAGGTGACGCCTATTCTGGTTGCATCCCCTCAGGTTCAAGCACCTTACTACGACAATCAAGAGCACTCTGAACCTAAGGAAGGATACACACTCAGCTACTTTGGCTGGGATCGGGTTTACCCAGCAACAGGTGACACCCTATCTCTGCGAGGGTTTGACTTCCAAATGTGGTCTCCCCTTGATCTATACAAGCTCGAAATAAAAGAGCGCATTGAAGATAGACAGGAAGCCTCAGCGAAGGTTCCTTGGCTTAATCCAAGTAAAGCCGCACTAGCCTTACTCTTAAATATTTTATTTAGAGGTAAAAACCGCTTTCCAGCACGGCTAGTTTGGTCTCGTGCTCTGGGCTCTCGCAGAGTACTACATTCAACAAGAAATCCCGTACCATGTTTTGATACCTATTCTTTTGCTTCACTGCTATTGGATGAAAGTAATGTCAAAAGGTACAAGATCCCTGTCGTCGATAATCCGATCCAATCCAACGCGTTTCCACGCTGGAGCGCTGAAGTTACTGATTACTTGGAAAGTCTATTGAAGGAACATGAAATTGCTGACCTTCCTGTTGAGGCTATTCTAGACGTTATTAATGGCTCTGAAACAGATATCATCATCCAAATCAATCAAGATAGCTTCTACCTACAAAATGGAGTTTGTAGTGATGGGAAATATCACCTTCGTCGTTTCAACACTAGCATTGCTACAGATATTGCTGATATTCTCTTTAACCAAGGTTTAGACGAACTTCTTTCCACTAATACTCAACTCAGTTTAGGCGAGCATGAAACTGAGTTAGAGTTAGTAGAATCTGAAATCGAGGATGCAACCCAGGTAGGTAAGGTTGATTTCAGTGGCAATATGGGGACGTATTTACGAGAGATTTTCTTCCACATTCCTTTCTTGCTTGCGAATCATTTGAATAGCCAGGGAAGATATGCTGAAGCTCAGAAATGGTATCACTATATTTTTGACCCTACAGCAACAGAAGCAATCCAGAACTTGCCTGAGGATTTGCCTAATGAGGATATCCGTCGCAGGAAGTTAGATCGCAACTGGCGCTATCTTGAGTTTCGGAATTTGACTCTTGAGTCTTTCCGAGCGCAACTGACCGACGCCGCAGCCATTGAACAATACAAACACGATCCGTTTAATCCCCATGCGATCGCGCGACTGCGAATGAGCGCATACCAGAAGGCGATTGTCATGAAATATGTTGACAATTTGCTGGATTGGGGTGATGACCTGTTCATCAAAGCCTTTTCCCTATCCAATCAGGAATACCTGCGCGAAGCAACCTTGAAGTATGTAACAGCTCAAGAAATTTTGGGCGATCGGCCTATCCAGTTGGGTCAGTGTAGAGAAGTCACACCAACTCCCAAAGTTCTCCCAACGATTAAAGAGGTATTACAGGAAGGTTCCGAGTTTCTAGCAGAGATGGAATCTGTCATTACTCAAGCACCTGCTTACTTGGGTAATCGGGTAGGCTCAGGTGATGAGATTGTAGAAGTAGATGTAGCAGTCGGGATAGACACAACTAAGGTAGTGTATTCCCTGCAGAGAGCTAAAAACAAAGCTGATTCGGCTCAAACCAGGATAGATCCCTTAAGCAGTCGAGTAGGCGAGACTCTCAAATTAGATAATTCTCAAAACTTACCTATTTTGAAAACTTATGCTGCTCAGGTTGTTTTGGCAAATGACCAGAAAAGCACCTTTGGGATAGCACAGGTTAGTCCCTTCGATAAGCTAGCAAAAGTCAGTTACGACTGGAGCTGGGCAATTGCGCGTGAGGTTGGACTGATTTTCTGTATCCCTGGCAATGCTCGAATGCTGAGCTACTGGGATCGAGTAGCTGATCGGCTCTACAAACTACGACACTGCCAAGATATTGAAGGTATTGAGCGCTCCCTTCCGCTTTTTGCCCCAATCATTGATCCAACACTGCTCGTAGCTGGTAGAGCGTCTGGCTTAAGTTTGACCGATATTTTGTCGATATCTGCTGGAGATCTTCCCCCTTACCGCTTTCGCTACTTGCTTGAGAAAGCCAAGAGTTTTACAGCTACGGTTCAAAGTTTCGGTGCAGCACTACTCTCAGCCCTTGAAAAACGGGATGCCGAAGAACTCACTAAGCTCCGCAATATACATCAGAAAAATATTCTAGCGCTAACAACTGAAGTCAAAAAGAATGAACTTAAGATTGCCGAAGAAAGCAATGAAATAGTACAACGCCGTCGAGCTGCTGCTGAGTATCGACACAACTATTACGACGGTCTAATTGCTAAAGGGTTATCCGCTGGGGAAATAACTCAGGTTATAGCCAAAGGGGTTTTAACTAGGCTTAAAACTACACAAGCAGGCCTATCCATATTTGCCGGAATTTCATATCTTATACCTCAACTTGGATCGCCATTTTCCCTGAAATATGGAGGTAAAGAGATCAGTGACAGTGCAACAGCATGGTCAGCGGTAGCTGCAGGCAGTAGTCAAATTGTAGAAATGGTTGCCGCATGGGCCGGGCTATCAGCAGGATATGCAAGGCGTGAACAAGGATGGACACACCAAAGAGAAATAGCCAAACGAGACCTACACGTTATTGAAAAAGAAATTGCCATTGCGAATTTAAGACAAGAAATCGCCAATCGATCACTCTATCTCCACGAAACAACTAAAGAGATGCATGACGAGGTGATGGAATTTCTCTCAGACAAGTTTTCTAACCTGGGGTTATACACCCATTTATCTCGAAATCTTCAGCAGCTTTATCGACAAGCCTATAACAATGCATTAGCGCTTGCCCAACTAGCTGAACAAGCCTACCGATTTGAACGCCCAGGTGATACCAGTACTTTCACTGGTGGTGAGTGGGAATCTGCCAGAGCCGGGCTACTTTCAGGTGAACGTCTCCTCATTGCCTTACAAAATATGGAGCGGCGTTTCATTGAGACCAATAGACGAGCATTTGAAATTAATCAGAGCTTCTCGTTAACGCAAATTGAACCACAAGCCCTAATTAGTCTTAAAGAAACGGGTAAATGTGAATTTAATGTTCCAGAACTTTACTTTGATCTGTTCTATCCAGGTCAGTATCATCGCCGGATTCGTTCAATCCGCCTAACAATTCCCTGCATTACCGGACCTTATACTAATATCAGTGCTAAGTTGACTCTCCTGGCAAGTTATATCCGTAAAGAACCTATGCTTGGTGAAATCAACTTATTTGAAGTACCCATAACAGGAGTATCCTCAATCTCAACCAGTACTGGGCAGGGAGATTCGGGAGTGTTTGAGCTGAACTTTCGAGACGAAAAATACTTACCTTTTGAAGGTGCTGGTGCTGTCAGTAAATGGAGACTCGAACTGCCCTCCCAGTTTCGGCTATTTGACTATCGAAGCATCAATGATGTCATTCTCAATATCAGCTACACCGCTGAAGATGATGGTGTATTACGTCAACAAGTCGAAGAACAAAATGCAGGACTTGAAGGAAGTTTGTTGAACTATCTCAGCAATAATACATTGACTCGTGTCTTTAGCATGCGTCAAGAGTTTTCAAATGCGTTTAATCGATTAGTTCAAACATCTATAAGCACACCCGTAACAATAGATATTACTGAACGCCACTTTCCACTTTTTCTACAGGGTCGAGCCTTGGGTGTGACTCAAGCAACTGTGGTTCTAGTTGTAAGTAATCGGAGTCTGGCAAATGATTTCTCGTTATCAATAAACGATGAAGTTACGACTTTCACTACTTCCTCAGATCACCCAACAGCAGGTGATTTTGGTGGTCTGCCATATCAATCTCTTGGAGAGGAATCGTTTAAGGAAGGGTTAAAAGGGCAACAAACTATTACCATCAACAATCTTGGTGGCTTGGCAGCTGAGTCCGATTCCAAGTTATCAAATACACTCCAAGATTTACTTTTGGTAGTTGAATATCAACTTTCCTAACTGAAGGTCTAATCTATATCATTGAAGTGAATAATCTTTACTAGACATAAGATTGTATACCTAACTGTCTGACACATTTATATGGGGTAGGGTGGTTTGCCTACGCCAGTCGCAGTCACTAGTGCGTTGAGAACAAGCTGCATTGGAGCTTAGAATCGCGCGTTCGTCAAAGTCATACCCCGGAGAACATGCCGGTCATCAGAAAGATTGCGCTCAACCTGCTCGCAAAGGAATCATCTAAAGACTCCAAAAAGGGCAAACGTCTCAAGGCTAGCTGGGATAACGATTTCCTCACTCGCGTGCCACTTACTTGAGAATTTGTTTGCCCTGAGAACATTTCTCTTAGCTTTAATCTACCCTGACCCGCTTTGTCAGTATAGCCATCACCTCATTAGGTCGCCCCGTAGCCAAGGGACGACTCCAATCATTAGGCTCGGCGTAGTTTAGCTTAAACAGCAGAGCAATAGTATTTTGCACTGCTGTCAGGCTGCCCATCAGCATCAGCCTTACGTCTTCATACTGATATTCCGGCAGTGCTCCACCGGCAGGCGGATCCGTGGGCACCCCTGTGCCCTGGCTATTATTAAGAAACATGGACTCTGATCTCCAAGTAAACAACGAGAAGGAAACCAGAGACCATAAGATAGCTACCCCGTGCATAGGTGCAATCCGGGGTAGCGACAGGTTACAGTAAACCTGCGTTCCCAGGCTGCTAGCTCAGCTTGGAGGGCGTATGTCATCGGCATGGTGTGACAGCACCTGCCGATGGCGCTAAATTATGGGCTCTGTAGTAAGGCCGTGAACAGCCTATGGCTTAGAGTAGCTACAACGCCTAACTGAGTCAAGGGTCCTATCAGCCGAATCAACATAGATAGTGAACCTGGCCAAAATCCTTTCAGGAAAAGGGATTTAGAATTTATGCTGATCCCTTTACTCAGACGGGTCAATTTTTAGGGTCTATACTGCTCCTTATGCTGATTCCATCAATAAAACCCATAAAGAATCAGGGTTTTATTGCAGCAACAACCTATGTCTAAGGCACGAAAGCCGCAGGCATTGGCAAAACGTGAATATTCAACCCGAAATTAAATTAAGTAATATTTCTATGTCAGCATAGATTCAGCAATAGCTGGTCATCTCTATTACTATGTGAGCTATCAGGACTGTTAACGATTCTCCAAGCTATCAAACTTAGTTTTGAGAGCCCAGCATCATATCTACCAATTGTTGAAGCTAAAAAGAGAGACTTTGGAGTCGCACTATCCTGGACAGCCAGGAAAAAACAGTGCGGTAAAAGTGTAGGTTGTCGCCGATACTTTTCTAACTCGTTATCCCATTCCACTAATTCCTCAAAAGACGTCAAATAGTCAAGGAATACAGAAAATGGATAAGCAACTATTTGAACGATTAGCTGGCATTGTTGACTGCACTAATGAACAACTAGTCAACACAACAGCTATTAACCACAAGCTCTTACAACGCATTGAAGACTTAACCAATGAGCTTCAAGAGCTAAAGGGCAAAGCTACTGTGAAAACCTGGTACAGCACCTCAGAAGTTATTCATGCTCAGTTGTTGCCAGTTTACTCCCACCGCGACAACCTGACTAGAGCGGCCCGAGAAGGTCGGGTCTTTCTACCTGGCAAAGAAGTCATTAAACCCGAAGGCTCCCGCGAATGGCTTTTCAAAGTTAGAGCAATCATCAAGCGATGGGAACGAGAGGCGCTGCGGGCAGGTTAGATTCACTCATCACCTGTTTAATCGCTTGTTTTCCTCTGGCAATGTCAATCCAGCGCTGATATATCTTCAAGTGAACGTCAGGCGTATGGCCCAGCAACTGAGCTGACACCGTTTCAGGCACCCTGAACAACACTGTTGAGCGAATGGCCCAAGCATGGCGTAAGTCATAGGGAGAGAACGGCATTTGATATCTACGAAACTGAGTATTAATTTTTCGGCCTAGATTTCCCTTCTCAT
>ERZ1740070.1806-NODE-1806-length-12920-cov-7.505480_pt1 | contig 12920 bp, 9 predicted proteins | sample MGYA00581734_ERZ1740070 | MGnify/ENA primary metagenome ERZ1740070 (study PRJEB43018, sample SAMN04849744) | marine metagenome | isolation source: floating plastic debris | place: Pacific Ocean | collected 2008-09-01 | study: EMG produced TPA metagenomics...
AACCGGCCGAGGCTGACCTCGATCGAGGAGGCTGCGGGCGACATCTCGATGGAAGAGCTGATCCAGGAGCACGACGTTGCGGTGACGATCTCGCACCAGGGGTACGTCAAGCGCGTGCCGGCCGAGACGTATCGCTCGCAGGCGCGGGGTGGCAAGGGCATCCGCGCGGGCGACTCGAAGGATGGGGACTTTATCGAGCAGGTGTTCGTGGCGAGCACGCACGACAACCTGCTGTGCTTCACGGACACGGGTCGCGTTTTCAAGATGAAGGCGTACGAGGTGCCGGAGCTCGGGCGGACGAGCCGGGGCCGGGCGATCGTGAACCTGCTGGAGCTGAAGGCGGGCGAGACGACGCGTGCTTACACAACGATCGGCGACTTCGACGCGGGCAACGAGTTCCTGACGTTCGTGTCTCGCAAGGGCATCGTGAAGCGGACTGCGCTCAAGGATTACAAGAATGTGAATCGGTCGGGCCTGATCGCGGTCGGGCTTCGCGATGACGATGAACTGCTGAATGTCGTGGTGACCGAGCCGGAGGACCACCTGCTGCTGGTGACGGCGATGGGCATGGCGATCCGGTTCAAGGTTGACGACGCTCGGCCGATGGGCCGGAGCGCGGCGGGTGTGAAGGGTATCGATCTGCGGGCGGGCGACGAGGTCGTCGGCGTGATCCGCGTGCCGATGCTTGATGCGTCGACGAGCGCGAACCCGGAGCTGAGCCTGCTGACCGTGACCGAGAACGGGTATGGCAAGCGGACGGCTGTGGATGAGTACCTGGTGCAGCCCGAGGACGGGCCGAATCGGCCGCAGTCGCGCGGCGGCAAGGGCCGGGCGGACATCAAGACGAGTGCGCGCAACGGCAAGAGCGTCGCGGCGATCGGTGTGCTCGATGGTGATGACGTGATGATCATGACCAAGAGCGGCTTGCTGGTTCGGATGAACGGCGGGTCGATCTCGACGATTGGTCGCGGCACGCAGGGTGTTCGGATCGTGAAGCTCAACGCGGGCGACGAGGTTGTCGCCGTGACGCGGGTGCAGGAGCCGGCGGTTGATGGGGAAGAGGCGGATGGCGCGGCCGATGCGGACGACGCGGGTGGAGCTTCGGCGGACGACTGATTCTGTGGGCTGGTCCGAGAATGGGTGTCATGGCGGCCCGGATGGTGGGGGTGGTGCGACTGGTCTTGGCCGGGATTCGCTCGGCGGATCTTGTGCCCGGCGGGTGTGGTCGGTGGTCGCTAGACTCGTCGCGTTATGACGAGCGACTGGTCCGATGAGATTGTTGTGGTCGACCTTGCCGACGAGCCCGAGCTCAGCGAGGAGCTTGCGCACCTTTCCGAGCGGATCGGCGGGCTTGCGGCGGAGGGCGGGCACGTGCCCTCGGTCGTGCTGAACTTTGGCGCGGTGAGCTACATGAACTCGTCGAACATCGCCCAGCTTTTGCGGGTGAAGCGTCAGCTTGCCGAGGCCGAGCGGGCGCTGCGGGTGTGCGCGATGCAGGACGAGGTGTGGTCGGTGATCAAGATCACGGGGCTGGACAAGGTGTTTGTGGTGGCGCCGGACCCGATGACGGCGCTTGCGAGCATCCAGCTCGAGGGGCCTGCGGGCGAGGGTGCCGGCTGAGGCTTGGCCTGGCGGGTTGCCTGCGTCGCGGGCGTGGAGCCGGGTTCGGTTCTAGGCTTGGGTGTGACGCACGATTGGATGACAGCGGGTGGCAGTGGCGGGCGCCGGAAGGTGCTTGTTGCGATGTCGGGCGGGGTGGACTCGTCGGTCGCGGCTGCGGAGCTTGTGCGCGCGGGGCATGATGTTGTGGGCGTGTTTATGCGCCTTGGCTCGCCGGGCGAGACGCTTGACGAGCCCATAGCGGCGGAGGCGTGCGAGACGGGTCGGCCGCTCAAGATCGGCAAGCAGGGGTGTTGCTCGGTTGGTGATGCGGCCGATGCGCGTGCGGTGGCGGCGGAGCTTGGCGTGCCGCTCTATGTGTGCAACTTCCGCGATGACTTCGGGCGGATCATCGATTACTTCGTGGACGAGTACGCGCGGGGGCGGACGCCGAACCCGTGCGTGCGGTGCAACGACTGGCTGAAGTTCGGGAAGCTGCACGACTACGCGAGGCAGCTCGGCGCGGAGGCGGTGGCGTCTGGGCACTATGCACGCGTTGGCGAGCGTGGCCGTCGGCGGGTGCTGATGCGTGGGCGGGACTATGGGAAGGACCAGTCGTACGTGCTCTTTGGAGCGCCGCGCGATCGGCTTGGCGAGATGGTGCTGCCGATCGGGGAGTACGAGACGAAGGCGGAGGTTCGCGCGCGGGCGGAGGAGCTTGGGCTGCCCGTGTTTGATAAGCCGGACTCGCAAGAGATCTGCTTCGTGCCGGACAATGACTACGCGGGGCTTGTCGAGCGGAAGCGGCCCGAGCTTCGGGTGAAGGGGCGCGTGATCGATGAGCACGGGGCGGTGCTTGGCGAGCACGATGGGCAGCATCGGTTCACGATCGGGCAGCGGCGCGGGCTCGGCATTCGGACGGATGAGCCTGTTTTTGTCGTGGAAAAGGACGCGGCGGCGAACACGGTGCGGGTGGCGTCGCGCGAGGCATTGTCGGCCGGTTCGTTGGTGGCGGCGGAGGCGAACTGGCTGGTGGACTCGGCGCGGTTTGGCGAGTGGCAGCGGGTGCTTGCGCGGGTTCGGCACCAGGGCGAGGCGTTCGCGGCGCGGGCGCGGGTGTGCGAGCCGGTCGAAGCGCCGACGCCCTCGGGGCGGAGCGCGGCGTTTGAGGTTGCGTTCGACGGCGAGGTTGAGGCGGTGGCGACGGGGCAGGCGGTTGTGCTCTATGACGCGGGCGATCCGGATGTGGTGCTGGGCGGTGGGTGGATCGCGCGGGTAGGTGGAGGGGATGGGCACTGACCTGCTGCGCAGGTCAGTGGCACGGGTAAAGCAGGGTTTGGTGTCGTAAGACGCAACCGGCCGACCCTTGTGGGTCGGCCGGCGCGTGGTCGTTGCGAGCGTTGGAGTTGGTCTGCTTCTGGCCTTGGCGATTAGGCCTTGCGGCGGCGGCGGGTGGCGAGCAGGCCTGCCGAGGCGATGAGTGCGCCGGTGCCGGGGGTGGGGACGATGCTGACGGTGGCGTTGTCGACCATGCGCTCGTTGGCGAAGGCGGAGCCGCCCATCATGTCGGTGTAGATGGCGGTGGAGGTGAGGGTGCCGCCGATGGTGACGTCACGGCCGGCGTCGCCCGCGGTGAACTCGAAGGAGAAGACGCGGACGGGGTTTTGGGTCTGGAAGAAGGGGTTGAACATGCCGGGGAGTTGGAAAGCGCCGATGGTGCCGAAGGGGCCGGCGTCGACGATCTGGCGGCCGGCGGGCGTGGGCGTGTCGACGATGACCTGGGGGGCGGGGCTGAGCATGAGTGCGTTGCGGCCGAAGGCGGGCTCGGCGTAGTTGAGGCCGTCGGGCATGTCGGCGCCGTCGAGGGTGATGGTGTAGTCGGCGCTGGAGAGGCCGACGCCTTGGATGTCCCAGGAGAGGAAGCCTTCGACGAGGACGGTGTCGCCGGCGTTGACGACGGCGGCGGAGTTGCCGTCGACACGCCACTCGAGGCGTGAGGTCTGGGCGGTTGCGATGCCGGTGGTGGTTGCGGCGGCGATGAGTGCGATGGCGAGCTTGTTCATGTCGTGTCTCCGTTTTTGAATTGCGAACGTTGTGGTCTGCGGTTGGGGCGGACCGGGTTGGGGCGGGCCGGCGGTGGCCTGCTGGTGGAGAAGGGGCCACGGGACAGCGGGCCACGCCAGCGGGTGGTGGTTGCGAGGGGCGATTGGCGTTCGGCGGGGGCGGCGTGCGCGGCGCGGGTTGCGCAGAGTCACACACAAGAGCGGGTTTTCGGACGCAGTCGCGGCGGATGCCGGCGACGGGCGTTTGGTATTCTCATATTCCGCCGGCGTGGTTTGCTGGCGAAGACGCATCAACTCGCTGAGGGGACCGACCTATGCCATCGCTAATCGTGACGACCGGGCCGAACAAGGGCGATTACTACCCGATTGCCGAGGGTGCGAACGTGTCGATCGGTCGGCTCGCGGACTGCACGGTGCAGCTCGTGGATGACTCGGTGTCACGCAAGCACTGTGTGCTGAGCTTCGATCGTGGTGAGGGGCGGTACAAGGTCGAGGATCTGGGCTCGTCGAACGGCACGGAGGTCAATGGCGAGAAGCTCGACGGCGCGACGCACATCGATGATGGCGCGATGATCGGGTGCGGTGACTCGGGCGTGCTGTTTACGCTTCGCGAGTTTCCGGACAAGGAGTCGGCGCTGACGGACCAGCACTTGAAGCGCTGGTTTGGCGAGGATGAGCGTTCGACGATGTATTGATTGGTGGGGAGCACGGCTTGCCCTTCGGGTCAAGCCGTGGCACCGGACGTCAAGCCGTGGCGCGGGAGTGGGGCCGGGGCACGGGCGGATCAGTCCGTGGGTTTGTGGAAGATCATCAGGTGGTTGAAGCCTCGGAGCATGTAGCCCTGCTCTTCGGCGGCTTTGTGCCAGTTGCCCTTGTCGAGCTTTGCGTTGTGGCGGACAACGGCGACGTGGTCGACGGGCTCGAGGGCTTGGGCGACCATGGCGAAGAGTTCGAAGCCGATGGGGGCGAAGACGCCGGGCGGTGCGTCGGGCCCGCGGCCTCGGCGTTTTTTCCATGAATCGCTGACGTAGATCGCGAGGTAGCCGGCGGGCTTGAGGATGCGGACGCACTCGGCGAGTGTGTCGTGCATGGACTCGTAGTACGCGCGGCCGCCGTCGTCGGTGTCGGGGAGGGCGTCGAGCTTGCCGATGCAGCGGGGGTCTTCGGAGTAGTCGACGTGGGTGGAGTAGGGCGGGTCGATGAAGACCAGGTCGGCGCAGGCGTCGGGCAGGGGGAGCTTGCGGGCGTCGGCCTGGGTGATGTCGGGTCGGGTGGCGCGGAGGTCGAAGCCCTTGGGTTTTCGGTTGGTGTCGTTGGCGACGTCGATGGTGGTGCCCGAGCCGCACATGGGGTCGACGACGGTGTCGCCGGGCTTGGTGTAGCGGTCGATGAGTTGCCAGATGACCCAGGAGGGTGTGGCGCCGGTGTATGAGGCGCGGCCTTGCTGGGTGTTGCCGCGGCCGGTGCCGTAGTGCTGGCTTGGGTAGTCCCAGAGGGTTGTGGTTGCGGGCTTGAGGTCGGGCTTCTCGAAGCGGGGCTTGGGTGGGGGTTTGTTTGCGCGGCGCGGCGCGAAGCGCGGCTTGTTTGGGTGGGGCCGATTGGGTTGGTCGGGTTGGTCGTTGCGCGAGTTCATGTGGTGCGTGTGGTTGGCGTTAGCTGGTTTGCTTGCGGATGGCGGCGAGGAGTGCGTCGCGTGCGTCTTGGCGTGTGCCTTCGACGCGTGCGCCGGCGGCGTTGGCGTGGCCGCCGCCGCCGAGGACGCCCGCGACCTGGTTGACGTCGATCATGTTCGGGCCGGGCTTTGAGCGGAGGCTGAGCTTGCAGCGTGGGGGCTCGCTCCCGGGGACTTCGGTGATGAGTGCGGCGGCGCGGACGGTTTCGACGCGGAGGGCGTCGTCGGTGAAGCCGCCGGACTCGGTGGTGTCGGCGTGTGCGTCGCGGAAGTCTTGCTCGCGGAGGGTCATGATGGCGAGGGTGTCGTTGTCGAAGAGTTCGAGGTTGGTCAGCGCGCGGGCTTTGAGGCGGAGGCGGGAGGGGCGGTCCTGGTGCTCGATGAGGGCGAGGAGGGATGGATGGTCGATGCCGACGGCGATGAGGTCGGCGGCGAGGCGCATGGTGGCGGGGGTGACGTTGGAATGGCGGAACCAGCCGGTGTCGGTGGCGAGGCCGAGGAAGGCGAGGCGGGCGACGTCGCGGGGGAGATCGGTGGGTGACTGGGCGCTGAGGAGGAGGCTGGCGAGTTCGGCGCTCGCCTGGCATACGGCGGCCCACTCGGTGTTGATGACGCGACGGTCGGCGATGGTGGGGTCACCGGAGCGGTGGTGGTCGATGATGGCGGCGTCGGCGGCGCGGGACTCGATCCAGGGCCAGACGCCCTCGAGTTGCGAGCGCGAGCCGGTGTCTTGGATGAGGATGGCGTCGGGGTCGAAGCCCGCGAGCGTGTCGTTGACGGTCGCGCGGGTGCCGGGCTGATCTGCGGCGGCGACGTGGAACTCGCCGTCGCTGGCGAGCGTGTGCGCCCAGTGGTCGACGGGGCCTGCGAAGAGGACCTCGACGCGGGCGGCGGGCAGCGCGATGCGGAGTGCTCGGCTGACGGCGAGGGCGGAGCCGACGGCGTCGCCGTCGGGCTTGTTGTGCGTGACGAGCAGGATGTTGGACTTGGTGCGCAGCCAGTCGGCGATCACGGGGAGATCGGTGGTGCTCGCCCAGGCGGGTTGTGCGGCGGGCGGCGAGGTTGCGGCGTCAGGCGTTGGCTGCATGGTGGTCTGCTTGTTTTAGTTCGGGTTGGTTGTCGGGGAGGAGGGCGCGGGTGCGGGTGATGTCGCGGTCCATTTGGGCGATGAGTTGGTCGAGTGCGTCGAAGCGCATCTGGTCGCGGATGTGGCGTGCGAAGGTGAGGCGGATGGCGAAGCCGTACTCGGGGAGGCCTGCGATGGCGGGGGAGGTAGCGTCTTTGGGTGCGTCTAAGAGGAATGCTTCGGCGGTGCGCGGCTTGTCGCCGAAGGTTGGCTTGGTGCCGATGGAGATGGCGGCGCGGAGGGTGTGTTGGATCGCGTTGGAGTCGTCGTGTTGGTGCGAGATGGTTGCCCAGCCGGCGTAGACGCCGTCGGCGGGGAGGAGTTGGTCGGTGTCGATGTTTGCGGTGGGGTAGCTGATGGTTCGGCCTCGGCGCTCGCCTCGGACGACGGTGCCGGCGAGCTCGTAGGGGCGGCCCAGCACGCGGGCGGCGTCGCGGACCCGGCCCTCGGCGAGGAGCGTTCGGATGAGCGTGCTCGAGGCGCGGGCGATGTGGTGGTTGTCGAGGCTGATGCCGACGGGCTCGACGATGTCGACGGTGAAGTTGAGCGATGGGGCGAGCTCGGCGAGCAGTGTGTTGTTGCCCGCGCGGGCCTTGCCGAATCGGAAGTCCGGGCCTTCGACCCAGGCGGCGACGTTGTGCTCGCGGCGGGTGTGCTCGACGAACTCGGTGGCGGTGAGGTCGAGGATGCCCGAGGCGGGGTCGAGGCGGTGGACGGTGTGGATGCCGAGGTCGCGGAGCCAGCGGTCGCGCTGGTCGAAGGTGGAGAGGCGCGACGGGGCGAGGTCGGGGCGGAGGATGGTGAGGGGGTGTGGGTCGAAGATGAGTGCGCGGGGGGTTGCGCCCAGTCGGCGTGCGTGTTCGACGGTTCGGCGGGCGAGCGCGGCGTGGCCGGCGTGGATGCCGTCGAAGGTGCCGACGGTGATGGCGGAGCGCTGGGCGGCGGCCGTATCAGTTGCGGCAGTCGATGGGGGTTTGGCTTGGTTGTGCGGGTCGGCGCTCATGGGCTCGAAACCCTATGCGGTTTGTGGTGATGGGGTGGCGTGCGGGGGGTGCGTTTGGGGGTGTAATCCGTAGACTGGGGATGGGCGACGCTGAGGGCGTGCGCTGGAAGCCTGCGGCTGCGACGAGTTTGCGCGAGCAGCCGGGTGAAAGGATGTCGTTGATGCGTCTGTTTGCTCGGAAGTCGAAGGTATCGGTCCCGACTGATTTGGGGCGGCCGGCTGGTGTAGGTGCTGCGAACGGTTCGGTGCGGCTTGGCGTTGGTGTTGCGCAGGTCGGCCCCGGCGGGGTTGAGGACGAGGCGCGGGTGCGGGCGATTGGTGAGGCGTTGCTCGCGACGGCACGCGGGCATCGGGCGGGGTTGCTCTCGGCGCGGTTTTACCAGGACAAGCTGATGGACTGGTCGATGAAGGACCAGAACTTCAAGGTGCAGCTGTTTCGGTTTGTCGATGCGTTTCCGGCGTTGACGACGCCCGATGCGGTGCACGAGCATCTGGTGGATTACCTGACGCAGCCGGGCGTGAAGCTGCCGCCGTTTTTGGCGACGGGGATGCGCGCGGGTGCGGCGGCGAAGGGGCTGCTGACCAAAACGGTGTCGACGCAGATCAACTCGATGGCCGAGACGTTTATCGCGGGCACGGATGCGGCCAGCGCGCTACCCAAGCTCGAGAAGCTGTGGCGTGATGGGATCGGGTTCTCGGTTGACCTGCTTGGCGAGGCGTGCGTGTCGGACGACGAGGCCGACATGTATCGCGATAAGTACCTCGACTTGGTGACGAACCTGCCCGAGACGGTCGCGGGGTGGGGCGAGAACGCGATGCTCGAGCGCGACCACCTGGGGGCGATTCCTCGGACGAACGTGTCGATCAAGATCAGCGCGTTGTCGGCGCGGCTGAGCGAGGCGGATCCGGAGGGGTCTATTCGCAGCGCGATGACTCGGATTGTTCCGATTCTTGAGGCGGCGCGGGACCGGGGCGTGTTTATCAACTTCGACATGGAGCACCACGCGCTGAAAGAGCTGACCATTGCGCTCTTTCAGCGGTGCGTGGAGACGGTGGACTTCGAGGGCGGCATCGCGATGCAGGCGTACCTGCGGTCGGGGCGCGGGGATGCGGCGCGGATGTGCGCGTGGGCGAAGGAGCGGGGGCGGTGCGTGACGGTGCGTCTCGTGAAGGGGGCGTACTGGGACTTTGAGACGATCCACGCGGAGGCGGAGGGTTGGCCTTGCCCGGTGTGGGGCGCGAAGCACGAGACCGATGCGTGCTTTGAGGACATGAGCTCGATTTTCCTTGATGCGATGCCGAGGTCGCCGGGCGATGCGGGTGTGAAGCTCGCGCTGGGCTCGCACAACGCGCGGTCGATCGCGTGGGCGCTTGCGGGGCTCGAGGCGCGGGGCCTGCCGAGGGAGGCGCTCGAGCTGCAGATGCTGCACGGCATGGCGGACCAGCTCAAGGGGGCGGCGTCGGCGGCGGGCACGGACTTTGGGCCGGTGCGGGTGCGCGAGTACGTGCCGGTTGGTGAGATGATTCCGGGCATGGCGTACCTGGTGCGGCGGCTGCTTGAGAACACGTCGAACGAGAGCTGGCTCAAGGCTGGTTTTATGGATGAGGCGAGCGCCGAGTCGCTGCTTGCCGACCCGCGGGAGGACGACGGCGAGGTGATGGAGTTGCTTCCTACTGCGCCGGAGCGGCATGGGCTTTCGCCCGCGGTCGAGGGCGTGGCGGATGGGCGGGCGTTTTTCACCGAGCCGATGCGGGACTTTGCGGAGGCGGATCAGCGTGATGCGTTTGCTGCGGCGATTGGTCGGGCGCGGGTGCGCACGGTGGCGAGTGATCGCACGCCCGAGGATGCGGCTCGGATGGTGGGCGAGGCGGCGGCCTACTTCCCCGTGTGGCGCGATACCGATGCGAGGGAGCGGTCGGCGTGCTTGGTGCGCGTGGCCGATGCGATGCGGGCGCGGCGGGATGAGCTGGCGGGGATGATTATCAAGGAGAATGGCAAGGGCTGGCGCGACGCGGATGGCGACGTGACCGAGGCGATTGATTTTTGCGATTACTACGCGCGGACGGCACCCGAGCTCTTCGAGAAGCAGCGGCTTGGGCGGTTTATTGGCGAGCTCAACGAGCACTGGCACCAGCCGAGGGGTGTGGCGGCGGTGATCAGTCCGTGGAACTTTCCGCTCGCGATCGCGTGCGGCATGGTGTCGGCGGCGCTGGTGACGGGGAACACGGTGGTGCTCAAGCCGGCCGAGCAGACGGCGGGGATCGCGGCGGAGCTGATGGAGATCATGTGGGCGGCGGGCGTGCCTCGGGAGGCGCTGCACTTCTGCCCCGCGCCGGGTGAGACGACGGGCGCGGGGCTGGTGCGTGATCCGCGGGTGGCGCTGGTTGCCTTTACCGGCTCGCGCGCGGTGGGGCTCGACATCATCGAGGCGTGCGGGCGGACGGGCGAGTCGCAGGCGCAGGTGAAGCGGGTGATCTGCGAGATGGGCGGGAAGAACGCGGTGATTGTCGATGTGTCGGCCGACCTCGATGAGGCGGTGCTCGGCGTGCGGCAGTCGGCGTTTGGGTTCCAGGGGCAGAAGTGCTCGGCGTGCAGCCGGGTGATTGTTGTCGATCCGATCGGCGAGGATGGGCCGACGATGCGGCTGTTCTTGAAGCGGCTTGTCGCGTCGGCGAAGAGCCTGAATGTCGGCTCGCCGATGTTGCCGGGCACGGACGTTGGGCCCGTGATCGACGAGGCGGCCTTCCGCATGATCCGCGGGTTGATCGCACGGGCGCGCGATGAGGGTGCGACGGTCGCGGTGGGGAACGGGGACTATCCGGAGGTTGAGGCTGACACGGGGGCGCTGCGGGATGGGGCTGATGATGGCGTGTTGCCGAGGTGGTTCGTGCCGCCGCATGTGCTGACGGGTGTGAAGCCGGGCGACACGATTGCGCGGGAGGAGGTCTTCGGGCCGGTGCTCGCGGTGTTGCACGCGAGGGACTTTGATGAGGCGCTGGCGATCGCCAACGACTCGCAGTACAAGCTGACCGGGGGCGTGTTCACGCGGAAGCCGGCGCACATTGATCGCGCGAAGCGTGAGCTGCGCGTGGGCAACTTGTATGTGAACCGTGGCATCACGGGCGCGCTGGTGGGGCGTCAGCCGTTCGGCGGGTTTGGGATGTCGGGCGTGGGCTCGAAGGCGGGCGGGCCGGAGTACCTGCAGCAGTTTGTCGAGCCGAGGGCGAGCTGTGAGAACACGATGCGTCGTGGGTTTGCGCCGGAGTTGTAGGGGGGGGGGCACTGACCTGCCTTGCAGGTCAGTGGCACGGGGATGAGCACGGCTTGCCCTTCGGGTCAAGCCGTGGCACGGGGAGTAGCACGTCACGTGTGGGCTACTCGTCGAATTGGACGATGACGTAGGTGACGTCGTCGGCTTGTTTTTCTTCGCCGCGGAACTGGCGGACGGCGGCTTCGACGGCTTTGCCGATGGCTTCGACGCCGGCGGATGCGTTGTCGCGGATGATCTCGCGGAGTCGGTCTTTGCCGAACTGGTTGCTGGCGGCGTCCATGGTTTCCCAGATGCCGTCGGTGCCGATGAAGACGATGGTGCCCTTGGCGAGGTTGGCTTTCTCGTAGACGTCGTACTCGATGCCGGGCTCGATGGCGAGGGGGAGGTCGCCGTCGTCGAGCTCGGTGAAGGTGTCGATGGCGGGTTGGTAGATGATGATGGGGTCGTGGCCCGCGCTTGCCCAGCGGATGGATCTCGCGACGGGGTCGGCGGTGACGAGGGTCATGGTCATGAAGCGTTTGTGGCGGAGGTCGGCGGCGAGCACGTCGTTGACGCGGGTCATGACGGTGGCGAGATCGATGCTCTCGAGGCAGGCGGCGCGGAGGGCGGCGCGGGCGGTTGCCATGAGGAGTGCGGCGGCGACGCCGTGGCCCATGACATCGCCGACGGCGATGGTGACGCCGCCCTTTGGCATGCCCATGTAGTCGAAGTAGTCGCCGCCGGTCTCGTCGCAGTAGCGGGAATGGCCGCGGATTTTCAGGCCCGGCAGGCTCGGCGCGAACTCGGGGAGGAGGGAGCGCTGGACTTGGTTCGCGACCTCGAGCGAGTTTCGCGTGTCGACGTAGGCGGCGAGGTCCTCGGCCATGGTGTTGAGCTGGGTGGCGAGGGTGTGGTACTCGCGTGGGCCTCGGGGATCGAGGCGTGCGTCGAAGTCGCCGCCGCCGATGCGGTGGACGAAGTCGTTGACGGTTTGGGCTTTGCGGGCGACGCGGTGGGCGATCGCGATGCTCAGCCCGAGGACGAGGAGCGTGGCGAGGCCGGCGAGGAGGAGGGCGGTGGTGCGTGCGGCTTGGACCTCGGCGAGGAAGAGGCGCTCTGGGACGGCGACGGCGACGCGCCAGTCGATGCCCGGCGCGGGGGCATAGCGGACGACTCGCACGCGGCCCGGCTCGCCGGCGATATCGGCGCGGGTGGATTCTGCGAGGGTGCTGTCGAGGGTTGCATCGGCGGCGCGGAGTGCGGCGGTGGCGTCGCGGCGTGTGCCGTCGTCGCCGACGACGGGGCCGAAGGAGGAGGCGACGAGCTTGCCTTGGTCATCGGCGATGAGGAGGAGGCCTTCTTGGGCGAGGTCGAGTGCGCGGAGGTTGTTGGAAAGGCCTCCGAGGGTGACGTCGATGGAGACGACGCCGGTGCGGGTGGCGGTGTTGACGCGGCGGGCGACGGCTTTGCCGACCTCGGAGTCGGAGGCTTCTTTGCCGATCCAGATGTAGATGGGCGTCCAGGTCCAGGGGGAGTCGGCGTCATCTGGCACGGACTGTCCGGCGAGGTACCAGGGGCGCTGGGTTGCATCGAAGTCGTAGGTGTTGGAGGGTGTGTTGAGCTCGGTGATGCCGGGGCCGAAGGGGAACTCGTTGATGGGCTCGCCGGCGGATTGGAGGGCGATCTCGTAGGGTGCTGCGGAAGGTTCGTCTGGTGTTGAGGGTGCGGGGATGATCCAGAAGGTCTCGCCGATGGAGGTACCCCAGGTGACGCTGGCGATGCCCTCGAAGGCGTCGAGCTGGCGCATGGCGGGGTCGGCCCATGCGAGGAGGTTGTCCTCGGGCCATTCGCCGGCGGTGATGCGGGCTGCGGAGAGCTCGGCGAGGTCGGTGGCGCGCTCGAGGAAGGCGTCGAGGTCTGCGCGGATGGAGTCGGTGGCGGCGGTGAGGGCCTGGTCGGCCAGGTCGCTGGTGATGCGGGTGGCGGCGGTGGATGCGACGGCGAAGAGGATGGCGGCGGTGATGGCCGCGGGGCCGAGCGCGAGGAGGAGGACGATGCCGCGGATGCCGAGGGCGTCGAGGGGGGAGGATGAGGCGGGCGGGGAATCGGTGGTGGGCGTCGGCATGGTGGGGTGAGGGTACCGCGCGGGGGGTACGGCTTGCCCTAGGGGTCAAGCCGGGGCAGGGGGGTAGGGGTGGGGCGGTGG
>ERZ1740070.1807-NODE-1807-length-12914-cov-7.587760_pt1 | contig 12914 bp, 7 predicted proteins | sample MGYA00581734_ERZ1740070 | MGnify/ENA primary metagenome ERZ1740070 (study PRJEB43018, sample SAMN04849744) | marine metagenome | isolation source: floating plastic debris | place: Pacific Ocean | collected 2008-09-01 | study: EMG produced TPA metagenomics...
CAAAGTATCAGCCCAAATTTTATCTTCTGAATTTAATGCTGGTAATGGTTCAATAACTTCAATTTTAAATTAATTCCAAAATAGATTGGATGAAACATTTATGTTGACTTAGAACAAATTGCTCAAGGGATTGGTTTTAAACAATCAATGAAAATTCTATCTCAAAATAAATTAAAATTTGACTAAAATTTAGTTATTTACCAAGAAAATCTGTAAGAAATTTTACTTATACAAAATGCCCTTTTCAGTGTAAATTAGTTGTAGGATGCATTTGCAATTGCAAGGGCTTATTTCGCTTAAATTCCTTGCTAGATAATATTTTTTATATATTTGAGTTGACCCTAATTAACTGACTATTACTATCTAGAGTTCAATTGTATAACCGTATTAATTTGCTGTACGTAATTTTTCTTGCATCATTGGAAAAATTTTACAGATAAATATCAAACCCTGAAAATTACAAAATTAGGAATATGGCTTCTACCTTCAATCTTTCAGCAGCATCTACCTTTAATTTACAAGAAGCAACTGTAGATGATATTCAAAAAGCATATAGTTTCGGTGCTTTGAGTATTGAGGAATTAACTCAACTTTACTTAAATAGAATTGCAGCTTATGACGACCAAGGACCCGCGATTTCTGCTGTCCTAACTGTGAATCCCGATGCTTTGGATAAAGCTAAGGAGCTAGATGCAAAGTTGAGAAATCAAGGTGCTGATGGAGCTTTGTATGGAATTCCGGTACTTTTAAAAGATAATTACGACACCTTTGATTTACCCACCACAGCGGGTTCCGATGTTTTAGATGGTTCGATTCCTCCCGATGATGCTTTTACTACTTCAGAATTTCGGGATTCTGGAGCAATTATCTTGGGTAAAACCAATATGAGCGAATTTGCTCTTTCTTCAGGAAGACTCGGTTACAGTTCCAAAGGTGGTTTGACGCTCAATCCTTATAATCTCAATCGCGATGCTAGCGGTTCGAGTAGCGGAACTGGTGCTGCTATTGCTGCAAATTTTGCGACGTTGGGAACTGGAACGGATACAGCAGGTTCGGTTCGAGGTCCTTCTGCTGTTACTGGGTTGGTGGGAATCAAACCAACGCGGGGATTGGTGAGTGCTGATGGTATAGTTCCTCTAGCATTAACGGTAGATTATGCTGGCCCGATGGCTTTGAGCGTTGAAGATGCAGCTATTACTCTGGGAGTAATGGCTGGTGTTGACCCAAATGACCCAGCAACGTCAGCGAGTCAGGGTAAAAGTTTTGATGATTACACGCAATTTTTGGATAAAAATGCTTTAAAAGGAGCAAGAATTGGTGTAGCTCGGGATTATTTCGGTGGAAACGAAGAAGTTGATAAGTTGGTGGAAGCAGCTATTGAAAATATGAAAGCTGCTGGAGCGACTGTTATTGAGTTGGAATTTCCGGATTCTGTTGTAGAAGCTTCTAATTACGGTACTTTATTAAATACTGTGGTTCAAGCTGAATTTAATCCGCAGATTGAAGAATACTTGGGTACTCTTGATGAGGAATATCCCAAAAATTTATCAGAATTGATTGCTGCTAGTAAAGACCCGGAATTAGTTAATTCGGAAACTCCGGTTAATCCCAATCGAATTGCTGTATACGAAGATTCTTTAGAATTTGGTGGTTTGGATAATCCTGAATATCAAGCAGCGATTAATCAAGGTATTCCCCAATTGCAGTCAGAATTAAATAATATTTTCGCTGACAATAAATTAGATGCAATAGTTTATCCAACCATTGCTACCCCAGCAACACCGATTACCGACTCCGAAGGGAATGAAATAGAAGACCCCACCTATGAAGCTAATTTAGATAATATCGGTGGAGACCCCTATCGAGCAAATTATTTAGGAAATTTAACTGGTTTTCCCGACTTAACTTTACCCGTGGGATATACAGAACAAGGTTTACCCGTGGGAATGTCTTTGTTTGGTCAAGAATTTACCGAACCTACATTAATAGGATTAGCTTACGCTTACGAACAGCAAAATCCGGTTCGAGTTTCCCCATCGAATACACCAGCTTTACCAGGAGAAAAGTTTGAATATCTCACCGAGGTTTTGATTGTTGGTGATGATGGTGATGATATTTTAGAAACGCAATTAATTCCAGATTTTGATGGAAATAAAGATGTTGTATTTGCAGGTCAGGGTAACGATTTAGTCGATACTACTCAAAGTATTTCCGGTGGTAATCGGGTATTTGGTGGTAGCGGTGATGATGAATTATTTGCGGGTAAGAACGATAGAGTTAACGGTGGTAAAGGTAATGATATTTTGGATGCTTCTACCGGTAGGGGAGGAAATCGTTTAAATGGTGGTGATGGAGATGATACCTTTTTTGCTGGTGGTAACGATAGATTGATTGGTGGTAAAGGTAATGATGCGTTTTTTATTATCGAGAAAGGTGGAAATACAATTAGCGGTGGTTTAGGTAAAGACCAATTTTGGATTGCGAATGCTGAGTTACCCGAAGAAGTAAATACGATTACTGACTTTGAAGGTGGAATTGATGTAATTGGGATTGCTGGTATTGGTGGTTTTGAAGATGTTTCCTTTAAGGTTGAAGATGGGAATACGGTGATAAATATTTTGAATCAAGATGTTGCTATTTTATTAGGAGTTGATGGACATCTTGGTGAAAGTGATTTTGCTTTTATGACATAAACAGTTTTCTATCACAACCGCTTGGAGTTGCAAACCCCCGCAGTTGCTGCAACGGAACGACCGTTGGTTGTAGCAACTGCGGGGAATTATTCCAAGGCGATTGTTGAGAATAGTGCAAGGTGTGAGTTTTAATAGACTTGTGGTATTGTCCCTGGGTTAGCTTTTTACGGCAACAAAAACGGCTAGATGATTTGTTATACGCCGAAATTCAGGAACGCAGAGATAACTTAGATGAATCTCGCGAAGATATTTTATCCTTAATGATGGCTGCACGGGGACATGAAACCACTGCATCATCCTTAACTTGGTTTGATAATAGAATAAGCCCTCAGATTGAAATCTGGGGCTATACAAACAAAGCCTGCCTTCGCAGGCTAAGATTATTCCGTTAGCAAAACAAACTAATACTTAACCTACGATTCATAATTTTCTACACCATCAAATAAAAATTGCAAAATTTCCAAAAACCAGCCCACGCAGGTGGGCTTTGTTCTTGTAGCCCCACCCTTGAAGAGTGAGGACTTCAACGAGGTAGGATATTACCCCAACTTCACTCCCCTTATCGCAAAATCCAACAATTCCATCGGATGCATAACTTTAATTTCCTTACCCTGCTTTTCCAAATGCTTGCTAATTTGCAAACTACATCCTGGATTTGGGGAAGCAATCATCGAAGCACCTGTATTTGACAAATTCCTGGCTTTTTGTTCTCCTAATTCTTCTGCTACTTCCGGTTGGAGCATGTTGTAAACCCCTGCACTACCGCAACATAATGCTGCATCTAAAGGTTCGCGTAATTTAATATTGGGAATTTGACGCAGCAGTTGACGAGGTTGGACGCTGATTTTTTGTCCGTGTAATAAATGACATGCATCTTGATAAACCATTGTCAGCGGTTCCTTTGTCAAAGGAGATAATTTCGCAGTTAAACCGACCATTGCTAAAAATTCTTGTGAATCTTTAACTTTATTGGCAAATTCTTTTGCTTTTTCTTTATATTCCGGGTCATTTCCTAAAATATGACCGTATTCTTTCAAAGTATGACCGCAACCGGCTGCATTGATGATTACATAATCGACATTCATATCTGCAAAACTATCAATCATCTGTTTTGCTAGGGCTTGGGCTTGTGCAGCTTGTCCCTGGTGTTCGGGAAGTGCAGCACAGCAACCTTGGGATTTGGGAATTACGACTTCACAACCATTTGCGGTTAATACTCGCACGGTAGCTTCATTTACGGGGGAGAAAAATAATCGCTGCACGCATCCTAATATTACTCCCACGCGGTAACGTTTTTCGCCCTGGGCTGGAATCACGGTAGGATAGTTATCCTGAAAAGATTTAGCAGTAACTTCTGGAAGAATAGACTCCATTGCTGCTAAACGGGGAGATATCTTTTCAAGTAAACCGGTGGAACGAATTAATTTTGGTAATCCCAACTTTTGATAAATCAATAATGGGACTAATAAGAAGCGCAATCTTTGAGGATAAGGAAACAGCGAAAAAATTAATTGTCGAAATAACTTATCTGGTAAACTGCGAGGGTAATTTCGTGTCACTTGGTGACGAGTAGCGCTAATTAACTTGTCGTATTCCACCCCAGAAGGACAGGTAGTTACACAAGCTAAACAGCCCAAACAACTATCAAAATGTTGAGCAGTAGCTTTATTTAAAGGAATTTCCCCTTCATTAATCGCATCCATTAAATAAATTCTTCCCCGTGGAGAATCCATTTCCTTGCCGATAACCCTGTAACTCGGACAAGTAGAAAGACAAAATCCGCAATGAACGCAGCTATCAATTAGCTTTGGTTCTGGAGGATTATTTTCATCAAAGCCTTTTATATTTTCTAAAGAAGCAATCTTCTTTTCGTCATTTTCTGAAATTTGCATAATAAATATTTGGGAATTGGGAATTGGGAATTGGGAATTTGGGATTGGGGATTGGGGATTGGGGATTGGGAATAGTTAGGAGTTGGGGTTTAATTAAAAATTAGACTCCTAATTCCTTATTTTATTATTACCTATTACCCATTACCTATTACCCATTACCCTTTCTTAAATCCCTCCCACAAATCGTCCGGGACTTAAAATATTTTCGCTATCAAATTGCTTTTTTATTCCTCGCATTAATTCCAATGCATTACCTGTGTAGCCCCAAACATCTACTTTCTGCTTAATGTCTATTGGTGCTGATAATATGGTTAAAAAACCACTTTTTTGTTCGCATAATTTTCGCATTTCTAACACCCTATTTACCGAATCAAATCTCAATATTCCCAAACCGGTAGATATGTTAATCAAACCTAAATCGGCTTGATTTAAAATTTCTACTGCTGCATTTGGTAATACTCCTATTTTGCAAGTAATTGCTGATTCTGATGCGGATAAATGTATTTGTTCTGGCAATCTGTGCCATAAGTCTTGTTCTTGCTTGTCGGAAAAAACTGCGTTAGTTAATCCTAATTTTTCACCTATTTGTAAAACTTGATTTAATTGTTCTTCGACGCTTTCGGGGATGCTCTCGAAGCGAATTATTAATCCCAATCCTTTACCCAATTCCATACTTGATAATAGCTCGGAAGAAAGTAAATCGGCTTGAATGGGTGTTAAAGCTGAACCACGAATAGTCTCAGCGACTTGAGATATAGCTTCAAAGCTACCCATCAATACAGCGGTTCTTGAAGCTGATTGCATGGGATATACGCGAAATGTTGCTTCTGTAATTATGCTTAAAGTTCCGTAGGAGCCGGTAAATAATTTCATTAAGTCGTAACCGGCAACGTTTTTGACAACTTTTCCTCCAGCACGAGCAACTTGACCGTCAGCACGCACGAAGTTAACACCCAGCAGCTGGTCGCGGACGCTACCGTAACGCTGCCGTAAGGAACCTGTATCTCCGGTGGCTATAACACCACCAATAGTTGCTAATTCTGGTTCTGTTGGATTTAGAGCAAGAAATTGATTATGTTTGGCTAAAGTTGACTGAATATCGGCAAACTTCACCCCTGCTTCTACAGTCAGTGTCAAATCACCTACAGCGTGATTGATAATCTTGTTAAGACGTTGAGTACTAACAACGATATCCACGCTTTTCGCTAAACTACCCCACTTGAGTTTACTACCGTTACCGCAGGGTAAAACATGCCACTTGTTGCGATGAGCTTCTGAAATAACTTCAGCAAGTTGTGATTGTGTTTGGGGATATACAATACAACCGGGAAAATTTTCCGGTGATATCGCTTTTTTTATCTCTTTGCTATCGAAATCATAAATAAGATTTTCTTCTCCAACAATAGATGCAAGATTAGAATGGTAGACGTTCAGCGTGTCCTGTTCGCTAGACATCGGTTTCCCTGGTATATTTTTTATTGCTTAATACTAATTTACTGTTTTATGGGAACGGATAACAGATAATAGGCAGATATAATCTGTTTGTTTGACCTTTATATAAATTATTCAACATTTCGCAAAATCATTCAGAAGTAAGTAGTAACCACGATGCTGTAGCTTCATTTTTAACTTAAGCTAGCAACTGGAGAGCATATATTCATCGGGGTAGCAATGTTAATTATATTTGATAAAAATCACTTTAAGTGTAGATTTAAAGGGCATTGTACAGAATACAATCATGATAATTTGAATGGCACTGCATAGACAAACTTGTCAATTTTCAAATTATCAATTACCTGTATAGCAACTTACCTTATCTGATTCTATGAGTTATCAGGTGATATCTTGCTGTAGGTATGTATTTAAGTATTTTTTCTATAGAAATCATAGAAGATTAAATTGTTTTAATGTAAAAACTTATTTTAAAGAATGTTTTTAAACTTTAATTTAATACTTTTTCCAGCCTTTTAAAGCATAGCTGTACGAGTAAAAATAAAATTAGACTGCTGATTTTTTACTGTATATTAGCATTTAAAAGCGCCAGATACTATAAAAAAGATACAACATATATCATCAATAAAAACTATTTGCTACAGCATTGATGTAGCTTTAATAAATTATCGCTATGCTTTTAGTCGCAGATGCTATTAAAGACTCCAGGCTAACGGTTTCTCCTGAAACTCTTTTAACAGAAATTGTACATTTAACAGAAAAGCTGAAAGAAAAAAATACAGTAGCTCAAGAATTATTAGTTGTAGAGAATTCACAATTTTTAGGTGTATTTAAGCTGCTTGATTTAATTGGCTTAATTAGTTCTGGTAGTAACTTAGAACAAATAAAAGTTGCGGAAGTGATGGAGTCAGCTATCACTTTACAAACTGATGATGATTTTCAAAAGGCATTATCTTTGATGACTAAACATGATGTCAAATTTTTGCCAGTTATTAATCAAGCAGGAGAAGTCGTAGAAATAGTTACTCTTGAGGAAGTTGCTGCAAATTTACAAACAGAGCTTTTGAAAACTAAAGAAAAATTAAACGAAAAAGTGAAACAATGCGATGATTTAAAAGTGAAATTTGATAATTTAGCGAGTAAAAATAAATTATTGCAACATAAAATATGTGACAGTCTCGCAACTGAAGCACAGCTTTTACAGACAACCAGCGAATTACAAGAGTTATTTCAAGCTTTCCCCGATATTTACTTTCGTCTCAGCAGCGATGGTACTATTCTTAGCTGTCATACTCAAAACTATTCCGATTTATATTTATTAACTGAAAAGTATTTAGGTAAAAAAGTAAAAGAAATTCTACCATCTGATATTTTTGAACAATATCAAGCAGCTATTTCTCAGGTACTCGAAACAAATTCCTTGACTGCAATTGAATATTCTTTATCTGTACCTTCTGGAGAAAAAAGCTTTGAAGCGCGATTACAAACTACGATTGGTAATCATATCATCGTTATTGTTCGCGATATAACCGAGCGGAAACAAGCAGAAATAGAGTTACAAAATGCTAAAGATGAATTGGAAATTAGGGTCGAACAACGCACTTGCGAATTAAAAAATATCAACTCCCGTTTGCGACAAGAAATTATCGAACGTCAGCGGATTGAAGAAGAACTTCGTTTTCGAGTCGATTTTGAAAAATTAATTACTAATATATCTAATGATTTTATCAATATTACTGCAAATGAAACAGATAACGGAATTAATCAAGCACTAAAAACTATTGGTGAATTTGCTGGTGTAGACCGTAGTTATGTATTTTTATTATCGGAAAATTTAGAGAAGATTAATAATACCCATGAATGGTGCGCTGATGAAATTACATCTCGTATTGATGATTTACAAAATATTTATGTTGAAGATGTGACTTTATTTGTAGAAAAGCTTCGCTGTGGTGAGACTTTGGAATTACAAAATATTCGAGATTTACTTTTACAAGAAACAGTTGAAGAACAAGTTTTTAATACTCAAGATATTAACTCTTTGATTATTTTACCAATTGTCTGTAGCGGTGATTTAATAGGTTTCTTAGGCTTTGAATCTTTTAAGGTTACTACATGGACGGAAAACAGCATTGTCTTACTTAAAATAGTAGCAGAGACACTAGGAAATGTTTTAGGACGTAAGCGAGTAGAGCAAGCTTTAAGGGTAAGTGAGGAAAGATACGCAAGAGCAATAAGTGCAGGAAAAGTAGGGGTTTGGGAGTGGAATATTCAAACCAACGAAGTTTATATTGACTCCAATTTAAAAGCTATGCTTGGGTATAAAGATGAAGAAATTGAAAATCAATTTACAAATTGGTTGCGATTTGTTCATTCTGGTGATGTTGGTTTAGTAAAAGCTGAAATTAATGCTTATTTAGAAGGGTTAATTCCTAAATATGAAATTGAGCATCGAATGGTACATAAAAGTGGAGAAGATTTAGGATTTCTCACTCGGGGTACGGTTGTTCGTGATGAAGACGGTGTACCAACTTTTATGGCTGGTTCAAGCACCGATATTACTGCTCGGAAACATGTAGAAAATAAACTAAAAGCTTCTTTAAAAGAAAAAGAAGTATTGCTAAAAGAAATTCATCACCGTGTAAAAAATAACTTACAGATAATTTCTAGTTTATTGCGCTTGCAGTGTGGATATATTAAAGATAAACAAGCTTTAGACATTTTTCAAGATAGCCAAAACCGGGTTAGAGCTATGGCTTTAATTCACGAAAATCTATATCAAACTAAAGACTTAGCAAAAATAGAATTTTCTGAATATATTCGTAAATTAAAAAATAATTTAGTGCGCTGCTATAACATTAAAAATATAGATATAGATACCAGTATAGAAAAACTATATTTGAAACTTGATACTGCAATTCCTTGTGGATTAATTATTAATGAACTTATATCTAATTCAATGAAACATGCTTTTAAAAATAGTGATGAAGGAAAAATATACGTGGAGTTTATAACTTTACAAAAAGGTAAATACTCATTAAGCGTTAGCGATGATGGTATAGGAGTAACAGAAAATATTGATTCACTCAAAAAACAATCGCTGGGGTTGGAACTGGTTTGGAACTTGGTAGAACAATTAGAAGGAACAATAGTATATAATTCCAAACTTGGTACCTCATTTAGAATTACATTCACCGAAAACGACTAAGGAGTAAATAAATGAAAGAAAGAATCTTAGTTGTTGAAGACGAAAGAATTATTGCTTGCGATATCAAATATTGTTTGGAAAATTCTGGTTACAACGTTATTGCAGTTATCGCTTATGGAGAACAAGCAATTGAAAAAGCAGAAGAATTACAGCCAGATTTAGTATTAATGGATGTAATGCTCAAAGGTGAAATGAATGGAGTTCAAGCCGCTGAAATTATTATCAATAAATTAAATGTTCCAGTCGTTTTTCTCACTGCTCATTCTGACGAAAGTACTCTTATCAAAGCCAAAGCAACCCAACCTTTTGGTTATATATTTAAACCTTTTGAAGAAACTCAATTAATTACCACTATCGAAATAGCTTTGAGCAAGCATCAAAAGGAAACTATAATGCGGGATGAGTTGCAAAAAGAAAAAGAGATGAGAGAACTTAAATCTCGTTTTGTTTCAATGGTCAGCCATGAGTTTCGTAATCCATTAAGCACAATTTTAAACTCTACAGAATTACTAGCAAATCACAGCCAAGAAATCGGCGAAAATAAAAAAGAAGAATATTTATATCATATACAAAATGCCGTTAAAAATCTTAATCAATTATTGAGCGATGTATTATTAGTAGGTAAAGCGGAAGTTCATCAAACTAACTTTAATCCCGCACCTTTAGATTTAGAAAAATTTTGTCAGGATTTAGTCGCAGAATTAAAGCTGATAGCAACAGAAAAACATCAAATTATATTAAAAATTCAAGGATGCTGTACCCAACAGAAAGAAGATAGCGCTGCAAATAATATTAGTTTACCCAGGTTAGATGAAAAATTACTCAGGCATATTTTTACTAATCTGCTATCAAATGCAATCAAATATTCACCCCAAGGTGGAATAATCAGCTTTGATTTATTTTGTTTGCAAGGGGAAGCTATTTTCCGCATCCAAGATGAAGGGATTGGTATTCCGGAAATAGAACAAGACAATTTATTTAATTCTTTTCAAAGAGCTAGTAACGTCGGTCAAATTCCCGGACATGGATTAGGACTTTCAATAGTCAAACAATATGTCGAATTGCATCGGGGAGAAATTAATTTTGTCAGTAAAGAAGGTGTGGGAACTACTTTTATTGTTAGTTTACCGCTGGATTAGGAAGAGAGGGGAAGAAAGGGAGACAAGGAGATGGGGAGATGGGGAGATGGGGAGAGGGGGAAGATAATATTTATCATTGACTCCTAACTCCTAACTCTTAACTCTTAACTCCTAACTATTCCCTATCCCCTATTCCCTATTCCCTATCCACTATCAAACATTAACAGCTTTATTATTACTCACTGCCGGATAATAATCGACTTTACTATTAACCTCAACTGGTGCTGGTAAATCTTTCCCTGTAATTAATCTTGCTCCACGATTGCGGGTGAAATAATTCCACACCCACTGAATCATTACCACTAACTTGTTATCAAATTCAACTAAATAATAAACATGAATTAATAACCAGAATAGCCAAGCTACGAAACCAGTTAGTTTCATAAAGCCTAAATCTACAACAGCAGCATGTTGTCCGATTACTGCTAAACTACCTTTATCAAAGTATTGAAATGCTGGTAAAGTATTCCCTTTTAACTGTTGTTTAATCGATTTTGCGACATATTGTCCTTCTTGCATCGCAACAGGTGCTACACCGGGTAATGGTCTTCCGGTTTGGTGAGCAAAATGTGCTAAATCTCCGATTACATATATATTCGGATATCCCTTCAAACTTAAATCGGGTTCAACAATTACTCTTCCTGCTCTATCAGTTTCTGAACCAGTCTTTTCTGCTATTGCTTTACCCAAAGGTGAAGCTTTCACACCTGCGGCCCATAGTACCGTTCTAGCTCCGAACTGCTTGCTTTCGTCACCTTGCTTGATGGTAACTATATCTCCTTCGATACCTGTCACCAAAGTTTTTGTAACTACAGTAACACCTAAATCTTCCAAGGATTTCTGAGCTTTTACAGACAATTCCGGTGCAAATGGTGGTAAAACTCTATCCATACCTTCCAGAAGCATTACCTGTGTTTCGGAAGTATCGATATTGCGAAAATCTTCCTTGAGAATTCCATAAGCTAATTCGGCGATCGCACCAGCTAATTCAACTCCAGTCGGACCACCACCAACCACCACAAAAGTCAACAAAGCACGACGTTTCTCTTCGTCAGTTTCCTGCTCTGCTGCTTCAAAAGCCATGAATATACGACGACGCATTTCAATAGCATCTTCCACAGTCTTTAAACCAGGTGCGTATTCTTCCCACTCATCTTTACCAAAATAGGAATGTTTTGCACCAGTAGCAATAATTAAACTATCATAAGGGATTTTTTCACTCCCCATCATCACATTTTGCTTCTCTGGGTCAATATCCGAAACTTCTCCCAAAAGCACCTTAGTATTTTTGCTCTTATTGAGTACCGAACGCAAAGGTGATGAAATATCAGCTGGTGATAAAGTACCTGTAGCTACTTGGTATAGCAATGGCTGAAACAAGTGAAAATTTCTTTTATCTATTAAAGTTACGTTTATATCTTTGCTATTGAGTGCTTTCGCTGTATATAATCCTCCAAAACCTCCACCAACGATAACTACGTGATGTGGTGGTTTAGTCCCAGCTTTATTTTCCATAATATTTTTTTACTCCCATTAACATTCCTGTCATTATTCTTAACAAATTTTTACCATTTTTGACAGATGCTTCTGTTTGGTATTTGCATCTTATTTTTTGCAAAAGTCATTATCGATACATAAAATCAGCAACTTATAGTAAAATTATAGATTTTATTAATAATTATTTTACTCGCAAAGTAACCGATATTACTACCTCCAAGGATTATTTTTATTTTTTAGGCAGATTCTAGCTTCAATTAATTATGCGTAAATACATTTACACAAAAAGTAATTTTAATAACTAATATTTATTCTGAGTTGATTTTTACAGTTGAATGTGACCCCCTCTATCTTGTTATGTTTTGTTACTCTTCTGTTTTAAAGTAGAATCGGGATATTCTCGGGAAGTAATCGAGAGAAAGTAGAGAACTATTTCTTTCGCGATTTTATGATTAGCTATCTTTGAGAGTGAGGAGAGAGGGAAGAGAGGATAGAAAAAATAATTTTTATAGGTAATTTTGGAGCTAGTTGGAACTATGTTGTAGGATAAACCCGGTTTCTTTGTGATTTTGCAACAAGAAAATTACGCTTTCACAACGAGAAACCGGGTTTATTTGAGCTTGTTAAGAATAGTGCTGTTCGGTCAGTTTTAATGTATTTTGAATATAAACTAGTACGAGCATCTTGCTCGCACTACTAATAATCAAAATTTGCAGCAACAATCTATTTAAATAAACAAAAAATGGATAAAGAGCTAATTATTTTTATTGCAAGCGTTTCCTTACTAATTATCTATTTAATTTTCTCCGCACTCACAGAAATGGGAACTAAATTACCTTGGAAAAAATAGGTTCAACGATTTTGGATTTTGCGGTAAAGTTGGGGGTGTCGGTTTCCGTCCCCCAAACTTTACCAAGACGGATTTTGGATTTACGATTATTTTCATAGTTTGAACTTTCTTGCTCAAAATCATTTTTGTTGGGAGCATCCCAATTATGCAAAAAACCCGCAGACTAGAAGTCTGGGGCTAATA
>ERZ1740070.1808-NODE-1808-length-12905-cov-5.856965_pt1 | contig 12905 bp, 14 predicted proteins | sample MGYA00581734_ERZ1740070 | MGnify/ENA primary metagenome ERZ1740070 (study PRJEB43018, sample SAMN04849744) | marine metagenome | isolation source: floating plastic debris | place: Pacific Ocean | collected 2008-09-01 | study: EMG produced TPA metagenomics...
CGGAGCTGTCCACGCCGCCCGACATCGCCACCACGACGCTGGTGTCGGCTGGGGCCTTGGCCAGGCCCAGAGAGTTGAGTTTGGTATCGAGCGCCATATCTTTAACAATGCCGGAAGGAAGTGATGCGGAATATAGGAAAATCCTAATTACTCTCAAGCCCCAAAGCGTCCAGGCTTCACCCGGTGTTAAGTGAAATTGTCCACAGTGATCGTCGTTCAAAGAGAGTTGCGCCATGTATCTCAAGAAAGTCGATGGGCCACGGGCTGTGAAGCTTCCCGATGGGACGGTGATGACCCGTGCAGATTTGCCCCCCGAAAACACCTCGCGCTGGGTTGCGTCACGCAAGCTGGCCGTGGTGCGCGGTGTCATGCACGGGCTGATCGGGCAGGAGGAGGCCCTCAAACTCTATCGCCTCAGCCAGGAAGAATTTGAAGAATGGCTGACATCCTTGTCAGAACACGGCGCAGATGGGCTCAAAGCGACACAGCGTTAAGGCAAAAAAACGTGAGGCCTAGACAACCAGAGGTAGATACGTCACTTTCTCGTCTATCGGTAACCTGTGATTAACCAAATCTCGTCATGGTAGTGCTGAAGAGGACGGTTAGTAGCGGAGACATAGAATGCGCGTGCTTCTTGTGGAAGACGACCCGACGACGTCGAAAAGCATAGAGTTGATGCTCACTCATGCCAATCTCAACGTCTATACGACAGATCTTGGCGAAGAGGGTATCGATCTCGCCAAACTCTATGATTACGATCTGATCTTACTGGATCTTGGGCTGCCGGACATGAATGGGCACGAAGTGTTGCGACAATTGCGCCTGGCGCGAATCGACACGCCTATTCTGATCCTTAGCGGCGAAGTGGACACTGAGAACAAGATCAAGGGCTTTGGATTTGGGGCCGATGATTACCTCACCAAACCCTTCCATCGCGAAGAGCTGGTGGCGCGCATTCATGCGATCATTCGCCGGTCCAAAGGCCATTCGCAATCGGTCATTCGCACCGGCAAGATCAATGTCAATCTGGACGCCAAAACCGTTGAGGTGGGTGGTCGCACCGTGCATCTGACCGGCAAAGAATACCAGATGCTGGAGCTTTTGAGCCTGCGCAAAGGCACGACGCTGACCAAGGAGATGTTCCTCAATCATCTCTATGGCGGGATGGACGAACCAGAGCTCAAGATCATCGACGTGTTCATCTGCAAGTTGCGCAAGAAACTGTCCGAGGCGACGGATGGCGAAAACTACATCGAAACGGTCTGGGGCCGTGGCTATGTGCTGCGCGATCCCGATCCGGCGGCGGACGACACCGCCCCCATCGCCATCGGAGCCTAAGAGGAACACAGCCCGGTCCGGGCATAAACGACCGCAACATCGTTTTGTCATAGGCTGATCGGCTGGACCAACCGCAACACGCGCCCTATCACTACGCAGTGATGGGGCGTATTTTTTTCGCCGCGTTCCGAACTATACGACCGGGCCATGCATGACGGCCCGATGAAGATGAGGCCCAACCATGCGCGGCAAGGATTTGACCACCATAGACGTGACAGCGCTGAGCCCGGACGACGCCCGCACGGAGCTCGCCCGCCTTGCGAAAGCGCTGGAGGCGGCCAACGCGGCCTATCATCGCGACGATGCACCAGAGATTTCTGACGCCGAATATGACGCGCTCAAGGCCCGCAACCGCGCCATCGAAGCGCAATTTCCAGACCTCAAGCGCGCGGATAGCCCGTCCGAGCAGGTCGGCGCCGCCCCGTCAGAGGCGTTTTCCAAGGTCACCCATGCGGTGCGCATGCTCAGCCTGTCAAACGCGTTTGACGATGCGGATGTGACCGAGTTTGACACCCGCATCCGACGCTATCTGGGGCTGAGTGATGACACGGGGCTCAGCTTTACGGCCGAACCCAAGATCGACGGGCTGAGCCTGTCTTTGCGCTACGAAAACGGGCGTTTGGTGCAGGCCGCCACCCGTGGCGACGGGGAGGTGGGCGAAAATGTCACCGCCAACGCGCGCACCATTGCCGATGTCCCAGATGAGATCAGCGGCGCACCCGATGTCCTGGAGATCCGAGGCGAGGTGTATATGAGCCACGCGGATTTCGAGGCCCTCAACGCACGCCAGACCGAGGCAGGGGGGAAAACCTTTGCCAACCCGCGCAACGCCGCCGCCGGTTCTTTGCGCCAGTTGGATGCCACGATCACGCGGTCGCGGCCGTTGAAATTTTTCGCCTATGCCTGGGGCGAGGTGAGCGAACCGCTCGCACAGACGCAGATGGGCGCGATACATCGTATGTCTGAGATGGGATTTCAGACCAACCCCCTGACCGCGCTGTGCGACGGGGTGGATGCGATGCTGGCCCATTACCGTGAGATCGAACAGGCGCGCGCGACGCTGGGCTATGACATTGATGGCGTGGTCTACAAGGTCGATGATCTGGCCCTGCAAGGGCGGCTGGGGTTCCGCTCCACCACGCCGCGCTGGGCCACCGCGCATAAATTTCCCGCCGAACTGGCCTGGACCAGACTTGAGGCGATCGACATTCAAGTGGGCCGCACCGGCGCGCTGTCGCCTGTGGCGCGGCTGACGCCGGTGACGGTGGGCGGCGTGGTGGTGTCGAACGCCACGCTGCACAATGAGGATTACATCGCGGGGCGCGACTCCAAGGGCAATCCCATTCGGGACGGCAAGGACATCCGCGTGGGCGATTGGGTGCAGGTTTACCGCGCGGGCGATGTGATCCCGAAAGTGGCGGATGTGGACATGTCAAAGCGGCCGAAGGAAGCGGTGCCCTATGACTTTCCGACAGTGTGCCCCGAATGCGGGTCGCTCGCGGTTCGGGAGGAGGGCGATTCTGTGCGCCGGTGCACCGGCGGGCTGGCCTGCCCGGCGCAAGCGGTAGAGCGGATGAAGCATTTCGTCTCGCGCGCAGCGTTTGACATTGAGGGGCTTGGATCCAAACAGGTGGAGCAGTTCTACCGCGACGGATGGATCGCCGAACCTGCAGATATTTTCACCCTGAAAGAGCGGTATGGGCAAGGGCTGCAACAGCTTAAGAACCGCGAAGGGTGGGGCGAGAAAAGCGCCAACAACCTCTTTGAGGCCATTGAAGATAAACGCACAATTCCCTTCGCGCGTGTCCTCTTTGCGCTCGGGGTCCGGCATGTCGGCGAACAGGCCAGCACGCTGATTGCGCGCACCTACGGCGAGTGGGCCGTGTTTTTGCAAGCGATGGATGATGCGACCGAGTTCGCGGGCGAGGCGTGGGACGGTTTGCTGTCCATCGATGGGGTGGGCGAGGTCATGGCGCGCAGCCTCGTAACCGCCTTTGCCCAACCCCAAGAACGCGCCAGCATTGATCGATTGACCGCACATTTGACGATTGAAGCGGCCGCGCGCCCCGCCACAGACGGCAGCCCGGTGGCAGGTAAGACAGTGGTATTCACCGGATCGCTCGAAAAGATGACCCGGGCGGAGGCCAAAGCGCGGGCAGAGGCGATGGGGGCCAAGGTCTCTGGATCGGTCAGTGCCAAGACGGATTTGGTGGTCGCAGGGCCGGGGGCCGGGTCAAAGGCCAAAAAGGCCGAGGATCTGGGCATCGAGATGATCGACGAAGACGCCTGGCTGACCCTGATCGGGGCGGCATGAGCGGACGGCCAGAGATCCTGTTCCCGCTTTATGCGGGGCTTGAGACATTGGACGGTGTCGGCCCAAAATCGGCGCAAAATTTCAAAGGTTTGGCGGTGGAACGCCCGCGTGACCTGCTGTTCACGCTGCCCTATTCTGGGATTGACCGGCGTCCGGTGGACACTGTGCAGCTGACTGATCTGCCCCGGGTTTTGACCGTGGAGGTGACGGTGGGCCATCACATGCGACCCTCATCGCGGGGGCGGCCCTACCGGATTGAGGTCACGGACAGCGCCACGAGTTTTCAACTGGTGTTTTTCCACGCCCATCCCGACTATTTGCAAAAAATCCTGCCCACCGGATCGCGGCAGGTGGTGTCGGGCAAGGTCGAGCTGTTCGACGGCATCGCGCAGATGACCCATCCCGACCACGTTGTGCCGCCCTCGGAGGCGGGCACCATCCCGGAATTTGAACCGCTGTATCCCCGCACGGCGGGCATCACGCAGAAACTGATGCTCAAGGCCACGCGGGCAGCCTTGGCACGGGCGCCTGAGGTGGCGGAATGGATCGATGCGTCTCTGAAATCAGAGAAAGCTTGGCCCGACTGGCATCACGCGGTTGAGCAGGCCCATGCGCCTCAGGCCGCGACGGATCTATCTCCTGAGGCCCCGGCGCGGGCCAGGCTGGCCTATGATGAATTTCTGGCCCATCAGCTGACTTTGGCCTTGGCGCGGGCCCGGGTGCGGCGTGCAAAAGGGCGGGTGAGCCAGGGGAATGGGGCGTTGCGAAAGGCGGTTTTGGCCGCGCTGCCCTATGCGCCGACCGGGGCGCAGACCCGCTGCATTTCCGAGATCGCCGAGGATATGGCAAGCGCGCGGCGCATGAACCGGCTGCTCCAAGGCGATGTGGGCGCGGGCAAGACGTTGGTGGCGTTAAGTGCGCTTTTGATCGCGGTGGAGGCGGGCGGGCAAGGCGTCATGATGGCGCCCACAGAAATCCTCGCACGGCAGCATTTGGAGGGGTTGCGGCCTTTGGCAGAGGCGGCGGGCGTGCGGCTTGAGATCCTGACCGGGCGCGACAAAGGGGTCGCGCGGCGGGAGAAACTGGCGGCGTTGGAGCAAGGCGACATCGGCATTCTGGTGGGCACCCATGCGGTGTTTCAAAAGGATGTGGTCTTTGCCGATCTGCGGCTGGCTGTGGTGGATGAACAGCATCGGTTCGGTGTGCGGCAGCGTCTGGAATTGGGCCGCAAGGGCGAGGATGCGGATGTGTTGGTGATGACGGCAACGCCCATTCCGCGCAGCCTGTCGCTGGCGCATTACGGGGATATGGACATCTCCGTGCTCGATGAAAAACCGCCCGGGCGCAAACCGGTGACGACGGCGCTCATCAATATGGACCGGATGGAGGATATCACCGCGCGACTGCGCGGCGCGATTGCCGAGGGGCGGCAGGCCTATTGGGTGTGTCCTTTGGTGGAGGAAAGCGAGCAGGTTGATCTGTCCAGCGCGGAAGAGCGGTTTAAGCATCTGCGCGCGGTCTTGGGCGAGGGGCATGTGGGCCTCGTTCATGGTCAGATGCCGGGTGAGGCCAAGGATGCCGCGATGCGCGCCTTTCAACAGGGTGAAACCGCGGTGCTGGTCGCCACGACAGTGATCGAGGTGGGCGTGGATGTGCCCAATGCCTCGATCATGGTGATTGAACGGGCCGAGCATTTCGGGCTGGCGCAGCTGCATCAGCTGCGTGGGCGTGTGGGCCGAGGCGCGGCGCAATCCACCTGTTTGCTGATCTATCAAGGGCCCTTGGGCGAAAGCGGGGAGAGACGGCTGTCGACCATGCGCGACACCGAGGACGGGTTTAAGATTGCCGAGGTGGATCTGGAGATGCGCGGTGCGGGCGATCTGATCGGCACGGCGCAATCGGGGCTGCCACGGTTCCGCGTTGCCGATATGGAGCGGCAGACCGCGCTGATGTCCACGGCGCAAAAGGATGCCCGCAAGCTGCTTTTGGATGACCCAAACCTCACATCTGAGCGTGGGCGTGCCGCACGGGTCTTGTTGTGGCTGATGGATCAGGATCAGGCGATCCGGCTGATAGATGTGGGTTAACCACCCGTCGGCGTAAGCGGAACAAAAGATTTGTTTTCAAACAGGGACTTAGCCCGATTTCGTGCGAAAAGTTCACATTTGTTCTCATAAAGTTCTTTACAAATGGTTTCCAAAATGAGAACAAATAAGCAACCGAAAGAACAAACACTCACGAACGAGGCCGCCATGACCAAGCAGATCAAAACCCTCACTGCCCGCGCTGAAAACACCTATCTGGGTGATATGATCGGCGGGGCGGCTTTGATGGTGACGCTGCTGGGCGGTCTTTATCTGCCGGGGGTGTTCTGACGATTTTTTGGGTTCTGCCTGCGACGCTCTTCATTTCCCTCGCGCACCTGCATCACCTGTCCCCAACGTGAGATGCCCTTGCGCTTATTTCGCACCTGATCCGGGGTCTGCCTCATCCCCCCGGACACCGCGAGGGACAATTCGAGAGCAACGCATTCCTTCCGCCGCCGCTTGGTTCAAGCGTGCGGCGGTTTTTTTATGCGCAGGAGGCTTGCACCTCATCCATCGCATCGACGAGCGCATCGAGCGACAAAAGGATCGACGCGTGGCGGTTGGAGAACGACGCGGCGGCGCGCAGCACGTCCAACTCCTCAAAAGGCGCGGGCGGTGCGGGGCCATCGGAGGAGAGCATGACCTTGAGCGCGTCGCGCGCTGTGCGCACCTCATCCCGGGTGCAGCCCACAATATGCGCGGCGACGACGCTGGCGGCGGCCTGGCCCAAAGCGCAGGCTTTCACATCAGCGGCATAGTCGGTGATCACGTCGCCATCGGTGATGATGTCGACGGTGACGGTGGAGCCACATAGCGGCGCGCGTTTTTGCACGCTGGCATCGGCATGCGCCAAGCGCCCCACGCGGGGCATGGAGGCGGCCAGCTCAAGAATGCGGGCGGAATAGAGCTTGATCAGATCGGTTTCGCCAGACATGGCTTTCCCTTTCAACGTGAACCCCATAGATAGTCGGCCATCCTATATCCGCAAAGGAAATTCTGTCATGTTTGATCCCGCGAGTTTGAAACTCTCTGCTGACGATTTGATCCCGGCGATTGCGCAGGATCATGAAACCGGTGACGTGCTGATGATGGCGTGGATGAACCTCGCCTCACTGGAGCGCACAATGGAGACCGGGCGCGTGACCTATTGGAGCCGGTCGCGGCAGGAGCTGTGGGCCAAAGGCGAGACTTCGGGCAACATCCAGGAGCTTGTGGACCTGCGCGTGGATTGCGATCGCGATTGCATCTTGATGCAGGTAAAGCAGACTGGTCCGGCCTGTCACACCGGGCGGCGCAGTTGTTTTTATACTGCGATTCGTGAGGGTTCCGAGGTGGAGCTCATGCGCCCCATGGGGTGAGATTTCATGCCTCCGGCGGAGGTATTTTTCACAAGAAAGAAGCCTGACGGTTGATCAGGCGGCGCATTTCGTCCGGGGTGAGGCCGTCCTCTCGATAGGTGCGGATGGCGCGGGCGTCATCGCGCTTGGCGAGCCGCTTGCCGGTGTCGTCGCGGATGAGGGCGTGATGGTGATAGGTGGGCGTGGGCAGGCCAAGCAGGTGTTGTAGCAGCACGTGGATGCCGGTCGCGGGGGCGAGGTCTTCGCCGCGGATGACGTGGGTGATGGCTTGGTCGGCATCATCGCACACGATTGAGAGATGATAGGACGCCCCCATGCCAGACCGGGCCAGCGCGACGTCCCCGGCGGTTTTGTCAAGGTTTTCAACAGTTTTGATGCCGGGATTGGTGCCGGTTTCCTGGTAGGTGAGCGTGCCGGTGTGCGCCATGGCGCGGACCATGTCGATGCGCAGGGCGCTGTCGGGCATGGGGCCGGGTGGCGGCATCTGGGGGCGGTGTGTGCCGGGGTAGATCACACCATCGGGCCCGTCTAGCGGCGCGCCTTCCTGCGGGGCGGCGACACAGGCGCGGATTTCGGCGCGGGTCAGAGCGCACGGATAAAGCAGCCCTGCATCCCAGAGCGTTTGCAGCGCGGCGCGGTAGCGGGGCAGGCGATCGGATTGTCGCCAGACCTCCGGCGCCCATGTGAGGCCAAGCCAGGCAAGGTCGTCTTTGATCTGCGCCTCCCATTCCGGGCGGCTACGGGATCGATCCAGATCGTCAATGCGCAAGTGGAATGTGCCGTTGGCCGCCCGTGCCATGTCATGGGCGAGGCACGCCGAATAGGCGTGGCCGAGATGTAGCGGACCTGTGGGGGATGGGGCAAAACGGGTTTTAAAAGCCATGGTTTATCACGAGCTTACAATTCAAAGCTTATGCTGCGTTCTGTGCGCTTTGCCCCAGCCACGCCTGCCAGGCGACTTTGGCGCGGTCGGTATAGGCTTTGTATCGGTCCCGCCGTCCGCGGCGCCCGCCTTTGAGGCCATCGACAGGGCGGAAAAGGCCGAAATTGACATTCATCGGCTGGAAGGTTTTCGCCTCAGCCCCGCCTGTGATGTGATGGATGAGCGCGCCCATGGCGCTGTCTTGCGGCGGCGGGCTGAGAGGTTGGCCAAGGATCTCAGCGGCGGCCATACGGCCCGCGAGGAGGCCCATGGCGGCGGATTCGACATAACCCTCTACGCCGGTGATTTGCCCGGCAAAGCGGATATGTGGCTTGGAGTTGAGACGCAGTTCGGCGTCAAGCAAGGTGGGCGAATTCAGGAACGTGTTGCGATGAATGCCGCCGAGGCGGGCGAAACTGGCCTCTTGCAGGCCGGGGATCATGCGCAACACCTCTGTTTGCGCGCCATATTTCATTTTTGTCTGGAATCCGACAATGTTATAGAGCGTTCCTAATGCATTGTCGCGGCGCAGTTGGACGACAGCGTGAGGCTTTTGATCGGGTGCATGCGGGTTGGTGAGACCCACCGGCTTCATCGGGCCGTGGCGCAGGGTTTCGCGGCCGCGTTCGGCCATCACATCAATGGGCAGGCAGCCGTCGAAATCGCCGGCGGTGTCGCCCTCTTTGAACTCTGTCTTTTCGGCGGCGAGCAGAGCGTCGATGAAGGCCTCATATTGGTCGCGCGTCATGGGGCAGTTGAGATACGCGGTGCGCTCCTCTTCGGTCTCGCCCTTGTCATAGCGCGATTGCATCCAGGCCTGGGACATATCGATCGTGTCGTAATAGATGATCGGCGCGATGGCGTCGAAAAAGGCGAGCGCATCTGTCCCGGTCTCTTGGGCGATGGCCTGGCCCAAGGTGGTGGAGGTCAGCGGGCCGGTGGCAAAGATCCAATGACCGTGATCGGGCAGGGCGGTGATTTCGCCGTACTCCACCGTGACATTGGGGTGCGATTTGAGGCGGTCCGTGACAGATTGCGCAAAAGGATCCCGGTCGACAGCCAATGCGCCCCCCGCAGGCAAGCGATGCCGATCGGCCATTTCCATGATGAGGCCGCCCGCGGCGCGCATTTCCCAATGTAACAGACCCACCGCATTTTGTTCGTCATCATCCGAGCGGAAGGAATTGGAACAGACCATTTCGGCCAGATCGCCGGTGCGGTGGGCGAAGGTTTCGATCTTGGGGCGCATCTCATGGATCACGACCTGCACGCCCATTTGCGCGGCCTGCCACGCGGCCTCAGACCCGGCCATGCCGCCGCCAACGATGTGAAGTGTGTCCGTCATTGTTGCCATTCCGGCGGGCGCTTTTCGATGAAGGCGGCGATGCCTTCTTCGGTGTCGCGATGGAGCATGTTTTCGACGATCACGCCCTTGGTGTAGTCATAGGCCTCATCGAGGCCCATTTCGAGCTGTGCGTAGAAGGCTTCCTTGCCGATTTTGACGGCAGAGGCGAGTTTTGAGGCCAGCGTTGTCGCGAGGTCTTGTGTGGCTGTTTCCAGCTCATCTGCGGGCACGGCGCGGTTGATGAGGCCGTAGGCGCGGGCCTGTGCGGTGTCCATGAATTCACCCGTCGTCAGCATCTCAAAGGCTTGTTTACGTGGGATATTTCGAGACAGCGCCACCATCGGGGTGGAGCAAAAAAGACCCACATTCACGCCGTTGACGCCAAACCGTGTACCTTCGGCGGCCACGGCCAGATCGCAGGACGCGACGAGCTGACAGCCCGCGGCGGTTGCAATGCCGTGCACCTGGGCGATGACCGGCTGGGGCAGGGTGCGAATGGAGGTCATGACGCGCGCACAGCGGGTGAAGAGATCGGTAAAATAGGCTTTGCCGCCGTCTTCGGCCTGACGCCCTTGGGTCATTTCCTTGAGGTCGTGACCGGCGCAAAAGGCTTTGCCCTCACCCGACAGGATCACAGCGCGGATACTCGTGTCTGGTTTCAGCGCGTCGAATTCCGTTTGCAACGCGGCGAGCATGGCATCGGAGAGCGCATTGAGCCGCTCCGGCGCGTTGAGACGCAGATGCGCGATGCCGTCTTGATCGCTGCGGGTGAGAATTGCCATCTTGTCACTCCCATGTGGCTGTGATCCCCTTTTAGGCGGAAAATCAGAGAGGCGAAAGTATGCCACCGAAGGCAACAGCAAAAGACATCATGGACGCGATTGAGCGGGAATTTCCGCAGGTGGCGGGGGATTTTTCGATTGAGACGTTGGAGGCGGGCCGGGTGACGGTGCGGCTCAATGTGCAGGACAAGCATTTGCGGCCCGGTGGCACGGTGTCGGGGCCGTCGATTTTTGGGCTGGCGGATGTGTCGGTCTGGATTGTGACCATGTCGATGATCGGCCCGCAGACTATGGCGGTGCCGACCAATGCGTCCTTGGATTTCATGCGCAAACCCGAGGCGGGGCGGGATTTGCTGGCCGAATGCCGTTTGTTGAAACTGGGCCGCGTCTTGGCGGTGGGCGATGTGCTGATTTACTCAGAGGGCAATGAGTACCCGGTGGCGCGGGCGTCGATGACCTACTCGATCCCGCCTGCGCGCTGAGCCCAATCCTTAGCCGTCATGCGCCAAACAAGGCCGTGCCAGGTGCCGATGGGCGGGTACGGCTCATCGAAATCCAAACTGGGCATGCGCGTCAGGCCAAGGCGGGCCATGACGGCTTGGGAGCGGGTATTGTCCCGGGCCGTATAGGACAGGATATGAGGCAGCCCTGCGCGCGAGAATACATCCTCAAGACAGAGTGTGGCCGCGCGCGTGGCGATGCCTTGGCCCCAAAACGGGCGCGCGATGCGCCAGCCGATTTCGTCATGCGGGCCGAGAGGATGCGCTGGATCGGGAAGGTGCTGGACACCCACATAGCCCGCGAAATCACCGCCCTCGAACACGGCCATGCGGCCATAGCCTTTGGCGGAATGTGCCGCGATGTATTTGTGCAATTTCTCCTCCGCGTCAGCGCGCGAGATCGGACCACCGAGGTCATGCATCACATGAGGATCAGAATGTAAATCACTGAAATCATTCAGGTCAGACATCTCAAAAGGGCGCAAGCTCAGAGCCATCCCGCCGCGCCCCACAACAGGCCGAACCCGATCACCGCGCCACTGATCAATGCAGAATAGCCCGCCAGCTTCCACTTGGAAAACGGACGCTCGCCATAGGTGCGGCCATTGATGCCGGAGACGACGATTTTGTAGGGCTTGCCCGCATAGCTGTAGTGCAGGATCCAGACCGGCAACAGGATGCGGCGATAATGGATGCCCGATGTGTCCGTGCGGTAGCGGATGGAATGCACGCGGGAGCGATTGATGTGTCCCTTGATGCGGTTGCGGATCAAAAGGTCCTTATCCTTGCGGTTGGAACGTAACCCCTCTGAGACGGACATGTGGTGGCGTTCGGCGGCGAACCCAGCGAGGTAACCCGCACGGTAACTTCGCAGTTTAGTGGGTTGAAATTCATGCAAAATCCCGTCTCGGATGAGGGGCGTGACATGGGTCGACGCGGGCACGAGCAAGTCGTCGAATGTGATGTTCATTGCGCCTGAGACGTTATGCGTGCGTTTGTTGTCGCCCGAGCCGGTCGTGTATTTGGCCCAGTAGGAAACAGCCTCCTTGGTATCAAACGTCCAGAACGGCGCATAAAGCCCGGCGACGCGGGCCGGGGCGACCTGTTCGGCCAGATCAGAGGGTGCGGCGATCCGGGACTTGGCCCACCGTTGCGCATTGCCCTGAGCGGTGTTTTCCTGCGTCGAAAAGGGGATGAGCGCCATCGTGTCATAACCGTCCACCGGTTGGCTGATCACAACGGAGCCTTCGCAATAGGGGCAATTCTCTGACAGTTTCTGACCCGTAAAAATCACGCGCCCCCCGCAGGTTACGCATTGATGTTCAAGCTCAGCTGGTCGGGTCGCGGGTTCCTCCTCTGGGGCATTTGGGTCATAACCATACTCGATCCGTGCTTCGGCATCATCGGGGTGGGCCAAATCGCGCACATTCCCGCAGCTTTGACAGGTGAGCCCGCCCTCAGCCGGATCAAACAGGCTTTGCCCGCCGCATTTCGGGCATTGCAACGCGCCTTGGGTGACGCCGGGCGGGGCCGCATCCACCATCAGTCGCTCTCCGCCAAAGCCGCGAGGATTTCGAGCAGGATGCGCAGGCGAAGCTGGCCTCGCTCCCACGCGCCGGCCAAATCGCCGGAAACGCCCCAGTCCCCAATGATCGTGGCCAGAAACCAGACCCCACCGAACCAGATGAAAATGAGGGACCAGCCACCCACAGAGCGCAGAAACCCGGCAGAGCCTTGCTTCAACTCATGCTTGGCCTCGCGGATCTGAATGACCTTCACCACCTGAACCATGCCCACGGCCGTGGAGATCGCGAACAGGGCGAGGGTGGCCCAAAACGGGCCAGATGTGATCATATCCATGCGAGATACTGGCCTATTTTGTGGGGTAAAATAATACCTAAATCGTAATGCATTGTTTTTGCTTGTGAATTACTGGTTTGCCTGTGTTGACTATGCGCGCCCATGCTGTAGAACGCGGCGATCAAACGATACCCCAGAAGGTAAGACAGATGAAAACCTATTCTGCCACTCCGGCGGACATCGACAAGAAATGGATCCTGATCGACGCAGAAGGCGTTGTTCTGGGCCGTCTTGCGTCGATCGTCGCCACGCGGCTCCGCGGAAAGCACAAAGCCAGCTTCACGCCCAACATGGACATGGGCGACAACGTGATCGTCATCAACGCCGACAAGGTGCAGGTGACGGGCAAGAAGCGCGACAAACCGAATTACTGGCACACGGGCTATCCGGGCGGCATCA
>ERZ1740070.1809-NODE-1809-length-12905-cov-3.999611_pt1 | contig 12905 bp, 10 predicted proteins | sample MGYA00581734_ERZ1740070 | MGnify/ENA primary metagenome ERZ1740070 (study PRJEB43018, sample SAMN04849744) | marine metagenome | isolation source: floating plastic debris | place: Pacific Ocean | collected 2008-09-01 | study: EMG produced TPA metagenomics...
GCCTCCTCGGCGCCCGGCAGTGCCGGCGCATCAACCCCGTCGTTGCCGAAGACTGACGCCTGCTCCGCCGCCCGGGACGGCGCCGCCGCAACCGGCTCACCCCGCCCGCCAGCGCACGAGGCGACCAGCAGCACCGACGCGCACAGCAAGCCAACGCACGCGCGCGGCATGCTCGTGCCTGCGCCACCCGCGCAGCGCCCAGACGTCCATCCAGACGCCCGTTCAGACGTCCGTTCAGACGTCAAAGCTGTTGATCCGGTCGATCAGCCGGCGCACCAGGCCCCACTTGTGCCGCGTGTGCGTGAAGACCACGCGCGGCAGGTCGAGGTGGTCGTCCTCCTGCGGGTACGCGCCGCGCTGCGTGATCTCGCCCTTCCTGACCAGCTCCCCGAACTCCTCGTTCAGCACCGACAAATGCTCTTCGCGCAGCGGCTTCTGGATCCGGATCACCAGATCATCGCGCACGTAGCGCGAGCTGTGGTAGTTCTTGTAAAACCGCAGCACGTGATCCGCCGCGTCCTGCGGGTCCTTCGCGTGGTAGTACAGATCCACGTCCTCGGGGCTGATCCACCCGCGGCTGAGCAGCTGCCCCTCAGTAAAGTCAATCCACCCGTCCCAGTAGCTCTTGCCGTCCTGCGCCTCGTGCGGCTCGTCGCCGTCGACGAACACGATCGGGATAATGCTCGCCTTGCCCGTCTGGACGAGCGTGAGCGTCTCGTAGCACTCGTCCAGCGTGCCGAACCCGCCGGGGAAGCAGACGACCGCCTCGGCCTGGCTCAGGAACATCAGCTTGCGCGTGAAGAAGTAGCGGAAGTTGATCAGCTTCTCATCGCCGGCGATCACCGTGTTGGCGCTGGTCTCAAAGGGCAGGCGGATCGCGACGCCGAAGCTGCCCTCACGCCCCGGGCCCTCGTGCCCGGCCTTCATGATCCCGTCGCCCGCGCCGGTGATGCTCATCCAGCCCGCCTCGGCCATGATCCGGCTGAAGTCTACCGCCGCCTTGTAATCCGCGTGGTCCTCGGGCGTGCGCGCGCTGCCGAAGATCGTCACCTTGTGCGTCTCGGCGTACTGCCCGAAGACGCGGTACGCGTACCGCATCTCCTTCATCGCAGCCGCCATCAGCTTCAGCTCCCCCGTGTGGCGCCCGTCGGGGATCAGCTTGAGCCCCGCGGTCATCAGCTCGCGCACGAGCTTGGCGTCGTAGTCGTCGGCGCCCGGGGCGACCATGTCGAGCACCTCGACCAGCGCGTCCTGCACCGCGCCGTCGTCGGCGCGTCGCTGCTCGGAACGCTCCGGCTCCACCGCCGACTGGTCCTTGACCTGCGTCGTCGCGGGCGGATCGAGCTCCACACGGTTGGGCTCGGGGTCTTTGTGGGGGCGGTCGCCCGGCTCTCTCGGAGATGGTGTCATTCGCTCTCGTTCCTCTCTGCCGCCCCGGGCGACGCGTCGTTGATCGTTGGCTCGCGCGGGGCCGCGGGCGCGCGCTCACGCTCGTCCGCCCGCTGGGTCGTCCGCCGCAGCCTCGCCCGCTCTTCCCTCGCCCGGCTCTCGACCTCCGCCAGACGCCGATCGCCCTCGCTCGGCTCGGCCCCGAACAGCTCGCCCAGCGCCCGCTTGGTCCCGCTGAACCCCTCGGTCTGGAAGCTCAGGTCCCCGACCGTGCCGCCCACACGCGTGCTGATCAGCTCGTTGCGGATGCCCTCGAGCAAGGGGCTCAAGAAAGGCAACCGGTTGACCGCGCGGCTGTTGAACCGCAGATCCACCGCCTTGCGATCCCACAGCATCGACCCATACCCAAACACCTCGACCGAACTCGACATCGCCCCGATCCCCTCGAAGTCGACCCGATCCCCCACCACGCTGAACGACGCCCGAGCCAGATCCAGGCGATCCGCCACGGGCAGCTGCAAGTTGCTGAACTCGATCAGGTTGATCAACAGAGGCAACTCGACCACCGAACCCCCGCCCACCGTTACCTCGCCGCGCCCCACCCGGCTCGCAACAACATCCGCCCGCCCGACCAGCGACCGGCACGCGACCGCATCACCCCCCGGCGCCGGCACGCCCAGATCCGCAAACACGCCCGACGCGCGCGCACCGGCGAGCATCGCGTCGACGCGGTACCCCGTCTCATCAACCCCCACATCCGCCACCAGCCGTCCGCCGTGGCAGAAGCCCGCGACATCCGTCAGCGCAATTGCCCCCGCCGGCGTGCGCTCGAACGAACCGGTCACCCCGCTGAGCCGCAGCCCCGCCACGCGCCCGCGGTCGAGCTCGACATCGCCCTGCGCGTGCACCTCGCCCCGGCCCTCGCCCAGACCGTCGCCCAGACCCTCGCCGGCGCTCTCGCCGAACACCCGCAGCCCGACGCGCCCCGCGCCCTCGGCCAGCTCGACCCCGGCCGTCGCGCTCAGCCCGCCGAAGGCCATCGAACCCTCGCCGTCGAACGCCCACGCCCCGCCGCCCGCGGGGCGCTCCAGGCGCAGCGCCATGTCGTCGACGCGCAGCTCTTCCTCGATCGAGAGCTCGCTCTCGACAATCGCCGTGCGCACGCCCTCGGGCAGCACGCGCAGCACGTCCGCCGGCACGCCGCTGCCGCGCATCGTCCCCGACAGATCGATGCCGATCGCGCCATCGGGCGAGACGGTCCACGCCCCGTCGGCCCGCACGCGCAGGCCCTCACCAAAAGCCGTGAGCCCGATCACCTCGCCGCGCTGCGGCGTGACGACGATCCGCCCGTCCATGTCGCGAAGGTCGACGCGCCCGCCCGAGGCATCGAACGCGAACCGCCTGGGGCGGATCTCGCCGGTCGCGACGAGCGGCGGCGGGCGCAACGCCTCGGTCGATGCGTCGCTGCCCTCAAACGGCGCTGCCTCACCCGTCGCGTCCGCGCCGAGCGTCAGCGTCGCCACGAGCTCGCCCGCGGGGTTCAGCGCGTCGTACGCCCGCCCGCCCTGATCGCCCAGCCCCGCGCGCACGAGCGAACGGACCAGCGGGGCCTCGATCTCGACGCCGGTCAGCGTGATGTCGATCCGGTCGCGCCACAGCGCGGGCGCCCGGCGTGCCAGATCCGCGGGCACGTCGCCCGTGCGCACCAGCGCGATGCGTCCATCAGCGGCCAGGCGCGTCCGCGGGTTGAACACCGCGTCGGCGCCGAGCGCGACGGCGCCGTCGAAGCCGTCGGCGACGAGGAACGGGTCCGCCGCACCGTCGAGGCGGATGCTCCCGCGCGCGTCGCGCACCCGCACCCGCTGCCCCGCAAGATCGAAGTCGGCCCGCTCGATGTCGGAGACCTCGATCCACGCCGGCGCCGGCCCGCCCAGAAAACCGCTCAGCCCGCCGCGCAGGCTCAGACGCCCCTCGGGGCGGCGCTCGGCGCGCAGTCGCGCGAGCCGCTCGCCCGCGTCCTCGCTGAAGACGCCCGCCGCGAGCTCCAGCGGCGCCGCCAGGTCCATCCCCTCGGCCGACGCATCGACACGCAACCGCGCCCCGGGCAACGCCGGCCCCTCCTGCCCCTCCGGCAGTCGCCCGAAGGCCGTGTCCGGCGTCCACCAGAACCGCCCGCCCGGATACTCCAGCAGCGTCGACAGGCGCACCGGCGCGAGCGCCCCATCGATGCGACCCGCCGACGCGGTCAGATCGATCGACAACCGGTCTTCGCGCACGTTGATCGCGCCGTTGATCTGCTCGATGACCAGGTCGCCCGCGCCGGGCCTGGCGCTCGCGTCGCGCACCACCGCGCGCACGTCGAAGCCCAGATCGAAGTCTTCGCCCTCGGCGCCCGCGACCGCCGACTCGCGCGCCCCCTCGCGCGGCCCGATGTCGGCCTCGCACTCGACAAAGCCCGTGGGCGCGAGCCCATCAAACATCCGGCGCAGCGTGCCCGGCTGCCCCGGCTCCGCCCCGCGGTACCCCGGGATCGCCGCGACCAGGCGCGCAGCGATCGGGACGTCGAACGCGTGCACCCGCACGCGCGGTCGGGGCTCGCTCCCGCCGTCGCCCATCGCCAGCTCGGCCTCGACCTCGGCGTACCCGCCGGTCAGCCCGCCGAAGAACCCCTCGACCAGCTCCGCCTCGTCTTCACCGATCCGCAGCTCGACCCCGCTCGCCACCATCGGCAGCGGGAACTGCTGCACCACCACGCCCGCGCGCGGCAGACGCACCGTGATATCCCGCACCCAGGTGTTCTCAAGCCCCAGCGCGCGGCGCAGGTGCAGATCGACATCCACCATCCCGCCCAGCTCAAAGACCGGCGTTTGCAGGCTCTCACGCAGCGACTCGGCACGCGATTCCAAGCGTGCACGCTCCGCATCGGCGATGCCCCCCGCGGGCCAGGCCGCGAGCTGCTCACGCAGCGACTCCCAGCGCAGCCGACGCTCCGCCTCTTGCTCGGGCGTGACGACCAAGCCCTCGGCGAGCAGCTCGTCGTACCGCGCACGACTGAACAGCGTGTCGACCAATTCACGCCGCCCCGGGTTGAGCCCCGCCAGCAGGTCGTCGTCGGTCGGCGCCCCCCGCACGTTGATCCGCAGGTCGACCGCCGAGGTCGGTCCCAAAGGCGCGAACGTGCCGCGGGCGCTGATCGTCGCGCCGCTTGGGTGGCTGCCCGCGACGCTGACAATGTCGAGCCGCGAGCGCGTGAACGTGACCTCGGCCGTCAGATCGGTAAACCGGTACGGATAGCTGCGGTAGCTCGCCGAGCCCTCGCTCAGCAGCAGACGCCCCCGCACATCGACGTCGCCGCCCGCCTCGGTCCGGCTGACGCGCAGCTCGGCCTCGACCAGCGCGCGCGGGTCGATGAACATATCAAGCGGGTCGAGCGCGCTGGGCGGGATGAACAGCAGCAGATCCATGTCGCGCTCAAGGCGCAGGCTCGAGGTCAGCGTCGCGACAAACGGGCTCGTGCGCTCCAGCCCCTGCGTGTCGAGCTCCAGCCCGTACGACTGACCCTGCACCTGCCCGGTCGCGCTCACGCTCATCGAGCCGCCGGCAAAGCGGATGCGCCCGCGCGTCTCGGTCATGCGCACCGGCACGGGCTCGCCCTCACGCTGCGCCTCAAAGGGCAGCGTGAGCGAGACGCCCAGCAGGCCCAGCTCGGCCGAGACCGCGCCGTCGGGCGCCACGCTCAGCCCCGTCTCGCCCAGCTCACACTCGCGCTCGGGCGCTGCGGCGCGCCGCTCGTCGCGCTCGAAGACCGGTCCTGCAAGATGCTGAGGTCATAGCCCGCCCCGCTCTGCGCCCGCGTCGCGACCAGGCGCCCCGACGCCGGGATCTTGCGCAGCTCGTTGTACCCGCCCTCGACACCCGCGAGCGCGTGCTCGCCCACCTCGACCGCGGCGTCGACGATCGAGACCTCCGGCAGCTTCAGCCCGCTGTCGCTCGCCCGCCGCGCGTCGGTCAGCTGGCTCAGCCCGGCGATGTTGAGCCGCCCGGTCTCGGCCGAGACGCTGCGGCGCAGGATCGCGCCCTCCAGGTGCACGCTCTGGAGCGCATCGCCCCCGGTCAGCAGGCTCGACCAGTCGACGTCGACCAGCACGCGGTCGGCCTCGAAGAACCGCGAGGCGGTGTCGCCGAGCGTCTCGCCCGCGCCGGGCACGCGCATCGCCACGCCGCTGCCCTCGCCGCGCCCGTCGATACGCACGATCGCGTCGTCGACCCGCGCGTCGACCGCGAGCGCATCGCTGAGCACCGTGCGCACGATGTGGGTCGTCAACGCCGAGCGCGTCAGCACGACCCAGGCGCTGACGCCCAGGACGAGCAGCACGCACAGCCCGACCAGACGCTTGGCGCGGTGGCGTTTGCGGCGCTGGTACGAAGCGCGTCGGCGTCGCCGCTTGTGCACCACTTGCCGATGTTTGGTCAGGTCCGCCATGTGCGTTGGGCGGGCTCCATCCCGCGGGGCCATGCTAGCGGACGCCGCGGCAACGCCCCCGCCCGCGATACCATCCCGAACATGGCCCCAAAAATGTCAAAGACCAAAACCGTCTTCGCCTGCAACGCCTGCGGGGCGGTGCAGCACCGCTGGGCCGGCAAATGCCCGGACTGCGGCGGGTGGAACACGCTCGAAGAACAACGCCTCGATGCGGGGGCCTCGCGCGACCCCCAGAAGGGCCTGATCGAGGGCTGGGACGGCTCGACCGCCGAGGCCGCCGGCGCCGTCCCGATCTCGCAGGTCGACGCGCAAGGCGGGCGCGTCAACCGCCTGCCCAGCGGCATCGGCGAGCTCGACCGCGTGCTTGGTGGCGCCGCCGACGCGCAGCAGGGCATCGTCGAGGGCTCGGTCGTGCTCGTCGGGGGCGAGCCGGGCATCGGCAAGAGCACGCTGCTGCTCCAGGCCGCCGGCGCGTGGGCCTCCGATCAGGCCGGGGTGCTGTACGTCAGCAGCGAGGAATCGGCCGAGCAGGTCCGCGACCGCGCGCAGCGGCTGGGTGTGGGCGCGCGCGAGGGGCTGTTCGTGCTCGCCGACACCAACCTCGCCCGCATCACCGAGCAGGTCCGCAAGCTGCGCCCCGCGGTGGTCGTGATCGACTCGATCCAGATGATCTACAAGGCAGACCTCGGCGCCGCGCCCGGCACCGTCACACAGCTCCGCCAGTGCGCCAGCGAGCTGACCTACCTCGCCAAGCTCAGCGGGACGGCCGTCGTGCTCGTCGGGCACGTGACCAAGGAGGGCCAGCTCGCCGGGCCCCGCCTGCTCGAGCACCTGGTCGACTGCGTGCTCTACTTTGAGGGTGATCGGTTCCACGCGGGTCGGATCGTGCGCGCGGTGAAGAACCGCTTCGGCAGCGCGATGGAGCTGGGCCTGTTCGAGATGACCGGCGAGGGCCTGCAGGAGACGCCTGGCGGGGGCTCGATCGCCGCGGAGGAAACCGGCTCACGCCCAGGCTCGGTCGTCTGCCCGGTCATGCACGGCAGCCGAGCGCTCATCGCGGAAGTCCAGGCCCTGACCGCGACCGGGTTCGTCGGCAGCGCGAAACGCAAAGCGTCGGGGCTCGATGCCAACCGCCTCGCGATGCTGATCGCCGTGCTCGAACAGCACGGGGGCGTGCGCCTGGCGGATCGCGACGTTTTCGCCAGCAGCGTCGGGGGCGTGCGCGTCGTCGAGCCGGCGGGGGATCTGGGGCTGCTGCTCGCGATCGCCGGGGCCGAGCGCGGGCGCGGGCTGCAGCCCGGCGTGTGCGCGATCGGCGAGGTCGGGCTGGGCGGGGAGATCCGTTCGGTCGCGCACCTCGAAGCGCGCCTGCACGAGGCCGCCCGCATGGGCTACACCGGCGCGATCGTCCCCACGCCACACCGGCGCGGCTCCATGCCCAAGGTCAGCGGCATCAAGCCCGACCCCGTGCGCACCGTGGGCGAAGCCCTCGAACGCCTGGGCTAGACGCACTCGCCTGCCCCGCGCCGCGGGTCTGCCGGACAGGTGGGACGACTCTCCCACTGGTACGCGCCCGACAAGACCCGGTGGGACAGGCGTCCCGCCTGTCCGCACAGCCACCGACATCGCGTTCGGCTCGATCATGTCCTCGACGTGCCGCCGCCTCTGCGGGCACCCAGGAGAACACGTCAGCCCGTCACCAGCCAGCTCGGCAGCGGGATCGGGCGCCCGGTCTTGTCGATCACCGCCAGCTCGGTCTGCGCGATCAGGCAGACCCCGCCCGGCGGGATCGCGGGGTCGGCCGCGTCCGGCGCCCGCCCGTCGCGCAAGATAACCGCGGTCAAGTACGCGTGGCGGATAATGACCCGTGTCGTCGAGGCCACCCGCGTGCGCACCTCCACCACGTCGTCGTAGCGCATGGGCCTCCGGTACGTCGCCTCCAGCCGGGTGATGACAAAGTGCACCCCCTCGCTCTCGAGCTTCTTGTGCGTGAAGCCCCCCTCGCGCAGCAGCTCGGATCGCCCGATCTCCAGCCATGGGATGCTCGCGGCATGATGCACGACCCCGAGCGGGTCGCACTCGTTGAACCGCACACGCAGCGTGACGGTCCCCTCGGTCGGAAAATCGCTCGGCGTCGTGCTCGTCTGCGGGGGGCGGGGCATGGGCAGAGGGTACGTCAGTGTCGCGACGCTGCCGACGCGCACGCGACGCCCACCTACCCTCCCCCCATGTCATTCGGCCTCGGACACGGCAAGACCATGGACCCCGGCGCGGTCGGGCTGACGCAGCAGGACCTGCCCCCGCTGCCCGACGACGTCGTCACCAACCCCGGGGGCGCCCGCGTCGACCCGCGGGCGTGGTTCGACGTGCCCGATCGCCCGCTCGAGCTGGAGATCGGCTCGGGCAAGGGGACGTTCTTGGTGCAGCAGGCGGGGCTGCAACCCGAGACGAACTTCCTGGGCATCGAGTGGGCGCGCGAGTTCTGGCTGTACGCCGCCGACCGCGTGCGCCGGCGGGTCGAGGCGGGCGACGGGCTGGGCAACGTCCGCCTGCTGCACACCGACGCGACCGAGTTCCTGCGGTGGCGCTGCCCGAGCGAGACCTTCGGCGTCATCCACCTCTACTTCTCCGACCCCTGGCCCAAGGCCAAGCACCACAAAAAACGCGTTGTGCAGCACCGCTTCCTGCTCGAGGCGTGGCGCACGCTCTTGCCCGGGGGCGAGCTGCGGGTCGTGACCGACCACGACGAGCTGTGGGCGTGGGACGAGGCGCACTTCGACCTGTGGGCGACGCCGGGCGATGAGCCGCGCGAGCGGGATGCCCTGGCGGAGCGGATCCCCGCGATGCCCAGCGAGGTGAGCGAGGCGATGGGCGATCTGCCCATGCCGCCCTTCGAGCGTCTGGCGTTCGACAGGCCCGAATCGGCCGGCGAGGGCGAGCTGGTGGGAACCAACTTTGAGCGCAAGTTCCGCGAGGAAGGCCGCAGCTTCAACGCGGCCGTGCTGCGCAAACGCGCGGGGGCGTGAACGCATGGGCAGCGACCAACCGACCGCCGTCGTCCTCCTCTCCGGAGGGCTCGACAGCGCGACCGTGCTCGCGATCGCTCGGCGAGACGGTTTCCGCTGCCGGTGCGTGAGCATCGACTACGGGCAGCGCCACCGGGCCGAGCTCGAGTGCGCGCACGCCGTCGCCCGGTCCATGGAGAGCGACCTGACGGTGCTGCCGCTCGATCTCACGCGGATCGGGGGCAGCGCGCTCACCAGCGACGCGATCGACGTGCCCAAGGGGCGCAGCGAGCATGAGATCGCCGGCGGCATCCCCTCGACCTACGTGCCCGCGCGGAACCTCATCATGCTCTCGGTCGCGCTGGCGTTCGCCGAGGTCGCGGGCGCAGCCGACCTGTTCGTGGGCGTCAACGCGGTGGACTATTCGGGCTACCCAGACTGCCGCCCCGAGTTCATCGACAGCTTCGAGCAGACGGCGAACCTCGCGACGCGCGCCGGGGTCGAGGCAGGCGGGGTCGAGGCGGGGGGAGGCCAGACACAAGGCAAGCGGATCGAGATCCACACGCCGCTGATCGAGCTGACCAAGGGCGAGATCATTCGATTGGGCACGGAGCTGGGCGTCGACTACGCGCTCACCAGCAGTTGCTATGACCCTGCCGAAGACGGGGGCGCCTGCGGCGCGTGCGACTCGTGCCAGATCCGCCGGGCCGGCTTCGAGGGCGCCGGCGTGCCCGACCCGACGCGCTGCGCGTGAGGGGCGCGGGGGGCCGAGGATCGCCCGCCGGCCAACAATCCGGCGTGCAACACAGCCTCGAACAGCTCGACGCGAAGGTCCTCGTCAGCGAGACCTTTGTCAGCCTCCAGGGCGAGGGGAAGCTGACGGGCGTGCCGAGCTGGTTCTGCCGCCTCAGCGGGTGCAACCTGCGCTGCGCGTGGTGCGACACGCCCTACGCGAGCTGGGCGCCCGAGGGCGAGATGCGGACGCTCGGCTCACTGGTCGACGAGGCGCGGGCGAGCGGGGTGCGCCACGCCGTGCTGACCGGGGGCGAGCCGATGATCTTCAAGCAGTTGCCCGCGCTCTGCGCACGCCTGCGCGAGGCGGGCCTGCACATCACGATCGAGACCGCCGGCACGGTCTACCCCGAGCCGTGGCAAGCGATCGGAGGCACGCGCCCGCTCGCGTGCGATCTGATGTCGCTGAGCCCCAAGCTCGCCAACAGCACGCCGACGGGCGACCCGCGCGACCCCAGCGGCGCGTGGGCCGATCGCCACGAATCGAAGCGCCTCGACCCGGAGGCGCTCGCGCGGCTCATCGACGATCACCCGGATCGCCAGCTCAAGTTCGTCATCACCTCCGCGGACGATCTGGCGGAGATCGAGACGCTGGTCGAGGGCGTGCGCACGCGGCTGACCACAGCTCTGGCCCCGAGCGACGTCATGCTCATGCCCGAGGGCGTGCGCGTGCCCGAGCCGCGCGAGATCGCCTGGGTCGTCGAGGCGTGCGTCGAGCGGGGCTGGCGCTTCTGCCCGCGGGTGCAGATCCAGCTCTTCGGCGACACGCGGGGAACCTGAGCACAGCTTGGCCCCGCGCTGCGTTCCGGCGGGGGCCGTGGTGGTTTCGTCCTGGGGGCCCGCGTGCCCCTCTGTGGTACTTGGGTCTCCTACCCCAGTGGGACAGGCGTCCCGCCTGTCCGTTGGTCTTCCGTGGCTCATTTGCCGACCTCGCCCTCGGACCTCGCCCTTCGGGCTCGCGCCCCTCCCCCGCGGGGCGCGGGGGAGAGCGTGGGGCGCGGGATCTATCATGGGGCGTGATCTACCGCGTCTGCAAGAGCTTTGAGGTCGAGAGCGGGCACATGCTCAGCAAGCACCCGGGACGGTGCCGATTCCCCCACGGGCACTCCAGGCGGATCGACCTCGTGCTCGCCAGCGACAGCCTCGACGCCGGCGACATGGTCGTCGACTTCAAGGCGCTCAAGCTGGCGGTCGCCGACTACCTGGACAGCTACGACCACGCGATGTGCATCAACAGCGCCGATCCGTCGGCCGAGCGGATGCGGGCCTCGGGCGAGCGGGTGGTCGTCTTCGAGGACGAGGACCCGACGACGGAGGCGATGGCGCGGCGCAGCTACGTGTTCCTGTCAGGCGAGATCGCCCGGGGGCGGTCGTACGCCGACGCCGAGGGGTCGACCTACCGCCTGCGCCCGGGCGTCACGCTCGAGCGGGTGCGGGTGGGCGAGACGAGCACGAGCTGGGCCGAGTACGGCGTCGAGTGACACGCCTTCGCCCGCGGACGCGAGGAGCCGAACGCATGCACGAGTTGTTTGATCGGATGGGGCGGGCCGCGCTGATCGGGCTCGCGGGCGGTGCGTTGCTGGCGCCACACGCGAGTGCGGAGTCGGGCGTCCGGGCCCCCGGAACGGAGGCCGCGCCCCTGGTCGACGCGGACATCGCGTTCGCGAACCGCCTGAGCCGCGCGTTTCAGGGCGCGGCGCGCCGGATCGAGCCGAGCGTGGTGCACATCACCAGCGTGTCGGTGCAGCAGCGGTCGGTGCGCGACATCTTCGGGCGTGTGCGCCGGACCGACGAGGTCGAGCGCCCAGCGGGCCTGGGCAGCGGGGTCATCATCGACGACGCCGGGCACATCATCACCAACAACCACGTCGTCGACGGCGCCGATCGCCTGACGGTGCGGCTCATGGACGGGCGCGAGTACCCCGCCGAGCTGGTCGGGGGCGACCCGGGCAGCGATATCGCGGTCCTGCGGATCGACGCGGGCGGGGCGGGCGGCGGGCTGGTCAGCGCGGGCTGGGGCGACAGCGAGGCGCTGGGCGTGGGCGAGTGGGTCATCGCGGTGGGCTCGCCCTTCGGGTTCGAGCAGACCGTGACCGCGGGCATCGTCAGCGCAAAGGGCCGCCCCGCGCTCGACGCGGGCGAGACGGGCTTTCTCGCCAACCGCTACCAGGAGTTCATCCAGACCGACGCGGCGATCAACCCGGGCAACTCGGGCGGGCCGCTGGTCGATCTCGCCGGGCGGGTCGTTGGCATCAACACGGCGATCGCCACGCGGAGCGGGGGCAGCAACGGGCTGGGCTTCGCGATCCCGTCGGATCTCGCGCGGGCCGTCGCGGGGCGGCTGATCGACACCGGGCGGGTCGACCGGGGCTACCTGGGCGTGACCTGGGACGGGGTGAACCCCAAGATCGACCCCGATCTCTCGCGCCGCCTGGGCATCCGCGGGGGCGTCGAGATCGCCAGCGTGCTCGAGGGCGGGCCGGCCGACGAGGCGGGGCTGCGCGAGGGCGACATCATCGTCGCCTTCAACGGGCGCACCACCGAGAACGCCAACCGCCTGCGCAACGCGATCAGCATCACGGCGCCGGGCGAGCCCGCGGCGGTCGAGTTCGTGCGCGACGAGCAGATGCTCCGGGCCGAGGTGATCGTGATGGACCGCCTGCTGGCCGAGGCCGAGGTTCTGGGCGCGACGCCCCTCCCGGCGCTGGGCGCGCTCGCCGAGCAGACCCGCGTGCAGCGCCTGCGCCGCGGCGAGGTGCTGGGCGAGACCAACGGCGTGCGCATCGTCTCGATCATTCCGGGCGGGCCCGCCGACCGCGCGGGCATGGAGCCCGGCGACGTCGTGCTCGAGATCGACGGGAACGACATCGACGACATCGACGAGGCCGCCCGCAGACTCGACGACGACCGCCTCGACCGCGGCACCACGCTGCTGATCTTCCGCCCCAGCGCCCGCGGCGGGGGCATGACCGGCGAGATCGACGTCCGCAGCGAACGCTGATTTATCGCGAGTCTGCGGACACGGTCGGCGCGCTCGGCAACACAACATCGACAACCCTCAGGCGTTCCCCTCCCCCGCCCCCGGCGGGGGAGGTGGCACGCGCAGCGTGACGGCGTGGGCCGGTGTTGTTTCGGACAGGCGGGGCGGCGGGGCCACAGGGGGTAATAGGGGAAAGGGCCCCGGGGGGGCGGGGGGGCGCCGAGCCAAGCCCGGGGGCCCCCGGTTGGGGGCCCCA
>ERZ1740070.1810-NODE-1810-length-12903-cov-7.048412_pt1 | contig 12903 bp, 8 predicted proteins | sample MGYA00581734_ERZ1740070 | MGnify/ENA primary metagenome ERZ1740070 (study PRJEB43018, sample SAMN04849744) | marine metagenome | isolation source: floating plastic debris | place: Pacific Ocean | collected 2008-09-01 | study: EMG produced TPA metagenomics...
CAATATGGCTAGATAAAAATATGGAAGCAAGAGAGAAAATAAGTAGTGCAAATGGATTAAGCACAAAATTTATTGACAAACTATATCAATTATTCTATATTCTTATGAATCAGGATATGTTAATAACAGCATTAAGCACGTAGACCTCATCAGCTCACACCGATTGTTTGCGTTTTGTGAAATGTTTAGAAACATCAGTATTTGCATATTCCTATTTTGCAGATGATTTTAATTGACGATTAGTGATGTTAACTCGTTGATTAGATAATAAACTTGTAAATTCACTGCTGCTGAATTTACAAGTTTTTTTTATTTTTTACAAATGTTTTGTTTGTTTATAGCAGTTATTGACAAATAAGTTCAATAACTCTAAAGTATATTCATCATACTATTAATGCAAATATTTATACATCCCTATTGCAAAAGCATGACCGGATGAGTTTATATTTTGCTCTTCTTCAAGGTGCAGATTCTCCGAAACTTTCCAAGATAGATTTTGGATTTTGGATATTTATTGTGAATAGTTTCAAGCAATGCTGTTGTGACTATGAAATAAAACTAAGTGTTTCCTACGGATAGACTCGGCTAACTTAAATCGATTGACGGGTGACTGTGGCTGAAAAGTTTGTAACTATTCTCACCTAATGGTCTTCAAAAATGAACCTTAAATATTTGAACGTATTGCTATTCAACTTGGTGTTGTTGAATCTGGGAATTATACCTGCAACGCTGGCTGAGTCTGCATCACCCGAAATTAAAAATTTAGAGGAGATAGAACAGTTTAGCACTAGCGCTGAAGATTTACTCAAGGAACCGCAACAAAAGAACGAAGCTAAAATAGCGCAAGCAGAAACGGACGAACAAGCGGAAGACACTGAAGAAGCTGATATTGAAATTACCGTTACGGGGACGAGAAGCGAACGTCCGGTAAAAGATACTCCTGGTAATATCACTGTCATCGAATCAGAGGATGTTGAGAGACAGTTAGTTAATGAATTAAGCGATTTAATTCGTTACGAACCGGGAGTTTCTGTAGGTAAAAATAGAACTCGAGGAAATCAAGATTTTACGATTCGGGGTATCGGTGGAAATCGAGTCTTGATTCAAGTCGATGGAATTCGTCAACCTGATAACTACTTCAGTCGTTCCCGTGACTATTTTGATTTAGATACTCTCAAAAGAGCAGAAATTATTAGAGGTCCTGCTTCTACTCTTTACGGTAGTGATGCTCTTGGTGGTGCGGTTTCCTTTATTACTAAAGACCCTGAAGACTATCTGTTTGATACAGATGGGCCTGTATATGGTAGCGCTAAATATACCTATGACAGCACCGATGATAGTCGTAAGTTTACCGCGATTGTGGCAGCGGAAAGCGAAGATGGAAAACTTCAAGCTTCAGCAGCTTTGACTCGTACTACTGGTTCTGAGTTTAAGAACTACGGTACCGCTGTTGCTGCCCCCCAAGACAGAAGCGACTTAAACTTTATTGGTAAGCTGGTTTACAAACCAAACGACAGCAATACTTTTAAGTTGACGGGAGAAAGATTCAGCAGCAATGTTGATACTAATTTACTTAGTACTTTGGGAACATCTCGCGGTACTACCATTTTTGATAATTCTGCTAACAATGAAAAGCAACGTTATCGCGTTAGTTTAGGACAGGAATACGATAATCCCGATAATAGCTGGCTACAAAAATTTAGATGGCAGGTTTATTATCAGGATGCTGAAGCTAACGAAGAATCAAACAGCTTCCGTGGTAGAGGTCCTGTTGCTACAACTATTCGAGAGGATATAAATAGCTTTGAACAGAATGTATTTGGTGGAGATGCTCAGTTTGAGAGTAATTTTCAAACAGGTAATATAAACCATCGCTTAGTTTACGGTTTTGAATTATTCAACACCGACACTACTAGACCCAGAGACAAGACAGAGACAGATTTAAGTACGGGAGCAATAAGTAAGAATATCGGTGGTGAACTCTATCCCAACAAAACTTTCCCCGATACAGAAACTTTGAGATTTCGTCTTTACGTACAGGATGAAATTGAATTAGCTGATAATCGTCTAACTCTAATTCCTGGATTGAGCTTTGATTACTACAAATTGACAGCGAATCCCGACCAGGATTTTCAAAATATCAACATCGATAATTATGATGTAGAAGATTTTGATGCATCAGCGATTTCTCCTAAACTAGGTTTGGTCTACAAAGTAACCCCAGAATTATCAGCATATGCTCAATATGCTCGTGGTTTCCGCAGTCCTCCCTACGATGATGCGAATATTGCTTTTACTAACTTCGCATTTCGCTATACAGTTCTTCCCAACAATAATTTAAAACCAGAAACCAGCGACAGTTACGAAATTGGTCTTAAGGGTAGTTATTCTCAGTTAGATTTCGGTTTGACTGGATTTTATAACCGTTTCGACAACTTCATTGGTACGAAGAATGTGGGAACGACTGCTAGCGGTTTTAGACAATTTCAATCTCAAAACCTAGAAGGTGCTGAAACTTATGGTGTAGAAGCTAAAGCTGAATACCGTTTTAGTCCCGGTAAAGATGGTCTGAGTTTAATCGGTAGTCTAGCTTGGACTGAAGGAAACGACTTTGAGAATGACCAACCTTTGGATACTGTAGAACCCTTCAAAGCTGTAGCTGGATTGCGTTATCGCGCACCAGAAGACCGTTGGGGTAGCGAATTAGTGACTACGTTTGTTGCAGCTAATGACCGTGCTGCTCAGACTGGAACTGATTTATTTATTCCTGATAGCTACTTTACTGTAGACTTGTTGGGATACTATAAATTCAGCGACAAAGTGACTTTGAATGTAGGTTTATTTAATCTGCTCGATGAGAAATATTGGAACTGGCAAGATGTTAGAGGATTGACAAATACTTCTTCTGATATTGCACGTCGGACATTACCTGGTTTCAACGCTACCGTCGGCTTGAAAGTTGTATTTTAACTTGTAGCATTGAACGGAAGCAGGTTTGAGTTAAGTATATAGACGTTGCAATGCAATGTCTTGATAACGAGGGGATAGAGTCCTGTAGGGTGTTAAAAGCAATTTGGCTAATAATGCATCAAAGTTTTGATAATGGTGTATTATTCTTTGCTAACACCCTACTATTCTTATAAATGTATTCAAAATTATAATGACATTAAAATTACATACTATGATTAAAATCATGTCCAAGCCTTTCAAAATCCGCACAATTGCTATTTTATTAAATTTACTTTTAATAGCTTGTAATTCAACAACTCCAGAAAATAATCAAAACTCAGAAAATACTTCTAGTTCAACTGCTGTAACTCAAGTAAAAGAAAATCAAGCTGATAAACCTCAAATTGAAAACGCGAAAAGAGTTGTTGCTTTAACATCATTATCAGCAGATATTATCCATAGACTTGATGCAGATAAATTAGTTGCTGTTCCCGGTAGTAGATTGCTCAGAAAAGATGAGCGATTTAAAGAATTACCAGCAGTCAGTGAAGGAAGAACACCTCCGAATATAGAAAAAATAGTTGCTCTCAAACCAGATTTAGTGATTGGTGCTGTGGGATTTCACGATTCAACTTTGAAAAAATTAAAAGAGTTGGGAATTACGACTTTAGCTAGCCAAACAAATAGCTGGGATGCTGTAATTAAACAGATAAAAGATTTAGCCTCAGCTACAAATACAGACCCAGCACCTTTATTAGCAAAATTCGATTCATTATTAAAAGATATTCCAGAACAATCAGATTCGATTTTAGTATTAGTTAGCAGTCAACCAGCTTTATCCCCTAATAAAAATAGCTGGACTGGAGATTTATTAAAGAAATTCAATGCTAATAATTTAACAGCCGATTTACAAGGTGATTCAATCGGACAAGGTTACGTGACGCTTTCTGAAGAGAAAATAGTTCAACAAAATCCAGAAATACTATTAGTAGTTGACCCATCAAGAGCCGGAGTTATTAATCAGTTAAAATCAAAGTCTTTTTGGAATAAACTTAAAGCGGCTCAGAATGAACAAGTTTATGTCTTTGATTACCATGGATTAGTCAATCCTGGTAGTATTGGTAAAATTGAAGAAACTACTAATAAGTTGAAACAAATATTGAAGTAAATAGCATAAATATTGTGGAATAAATTTGATTTACTAAATTTATTTTTGACCTAAACTTAAGAAATCTTTTTGCAGCAGTGAGAATATTTTTAGGTCAATTACATTATCTTGCCCAAACTCGCATTCTCGAAGTATTACTTCTTCAGAAAATCCTAATTTATTCAACAGTAATATTGAAGGTAAGTTATCATAATTTACCGTTGCTTCTACGCGATTGAGCTTTATCACTTCAAAGCCATATTGAATCACTGCATTGAGTGCTTCACTCATTAATCCTTTTCGTCTATACTCTCCACGTATTTCATAACCAACCTCCGCTCGTCGATGTTTCTTGTTGATGTTTTTATATCCACAGGAACCGATAACTATATTCTGTTTTCTTACTGTTATTCCCCAGCGAATTCCTCGCTGCTGTTTAAAGTTTCCTTTCCAAATATCAACTATCTTGTAAACTTTTTCTAGACTTGGTGGTTCTTCTGTGTTGGAATATAAAACTGTGTCAAAATCTGCTAGATTGCGATGCACCGATTTTGCATCTGAATGATTAACGGCTCTTAAGAGTAAGCGAGGAGTTTTTAGTATAGGAAATTCACAATTGCACATAGCAATTTTGTTGTTTTATAAAATACGTTTTTAATTAAAATCAAAATACTAATTCAATATTGAATAATATTTATATTTTAGTATACATATATTGTTGTTGAATTTGTCTACAATAATTTTCAAGAATTGGAAACAATGCACAGAAAGTTAAATTAATTAAGCTATCCTAGGCTGTATTTATTATGAGTATTGAAGAAGCAAAAAAACAATATCAGACTTTTACCGATTTAGTAGAAAGCTTAATGTTGGCTACTGTCGATTCGGAAGGTAATCCCAATGTTAGTTATACCCCATTTGTAATGGATGAAGAGAAGAATTTCTACGTTTTCGTAAGTGGAATGTCAGTTCATACTAATAATCTTCATGCAAATGGAAAAGCGAGCGCTATGTTCGTTGAAGATGAAAAAGAAACTAAACAAATATTCGCACGTCGTCGTTTGACTTATGATTGTACTGCTAGTTTAGTCGAAAAAGATAATCCAGAATGGGCGTTAATTGCAGATAAATTTGCAGAACGTTTTGGAGATATTATTGGCGCTTTGCGTAGCTTACCAGATTTTCGGTTTTTTAAATTAACTCCCTATAAAGGATTATTTGTAATTGGTTTCGGAGCAGCTTATCGTATAAGTAGTGAGAATATTGATGAGTTGATACATGTTACCGGAAACGGTCACGGCCATAATAATTCATAAAAATGGAAATTATATTTTCAGACCCACGCACTTTGATAGTTATTTTTCCCGTCCTCTTAGGATGGGTGCTTGTATATATATTGCTCAGAGATATTGATAAGGATGTATATTAAGAGATATTAATGTTTGCGAGATTTCGATAGTTACTGATTGATTATTACCTACCTTCAATTCAACTCCTGGTATGCGTTGGTTTAGTAACAATTTCTCTTAACTCTCCTCATCAGGAACCCGTGGTTTTCATATCCCATCGAAAATAGTTCCTTGAGCATCTTCAACTTTGTAGAAACCGACGAAGTTGTCGTCAGCGGTTTCGCTGTGTAGGGTAAAGGTGGCTTTGACTTGTTGGTGATATCTCGTGAATTAATTACTTCAGCTTGAGTGTCACCTTGTAAGCCACTACCCGAAAGTAAATTATCATCTGTTGCTTGAACGTTGACCAGCAAATATTTGAAGTCAGTGCGATCGCCATTGCTATTCTCTGTAATTTGTTGAGTCGTAGCAGAAGATAAAAGTACATTTTCGGCTGTGATGTTAACAACATCTATACTGTCTTAGATACCGTGTTTTACTAAGATGAAAGGAATCAAATATTTTTACCAGGATTAAATTTCATAATACGTTTCACCTCATTTTTAACTCCACCGAATAAATACAAAAGAGCATCTAGTAAAAGTAATTTTTATGACAATGAATCTTCGCCGTCCCACGGATTATGCTGAGTACCCGCACCTTTTGAACTTAGATGCATTTTCCCTGAATCGCAGTTTCTTTAAAGGTGGGAGTATCAAAAATTAGCGTGTAACAGGTAAATCTTTTATTATTCAAATTAGAATTTCAAGAAAAAAAATCAAAAATGCGCTTCAATAATGTAGGGACATAGTGGTTTCGGCTAGACAAATTTAGTGATGACTCAAAAAAAGGCTTTTTCTTGGTTTAAGATTGGCATGGTAGGGGTGTTTCTGCTCTCAATTGCCTTAAGATTTTGGGGACTGGGACGATTTAACACTTTGGTATTTGATGAGGTCTACTACGCTAAGTTTGCTCAAAACTATCTTTCTCAAACTTCATTTTTTGACGGTCACCCACCATTGGGAAAATATATTATTGCTATTGGAATGTGGCTGAGTTCCTATTTTCCTTTTTGGCAAGATACCGTAAATATTTTAACAGGAGTGTCGCGTTCTCCTTGGAGTTATCGGTGGATAAATGCACTGTTCGGTGCTTTTATTCCTTTGATTGTTGCTGGAATTGCTTATCAATTAAGTTATCGTCGAAGCTTTGCTTTTTTAGCTGGTTTATTTACAGCTTGCGACGGTATATTTTTGGTTGAGTCTCGTTACGCTTTAATTAATCAGTATATAGTTATTTTTGGATTATTGGGGCAATGGCTCTTACTACTCGCTTTAAAGAATACAAAAAAACAACGTCGGTCTTATTTAATACTTTCTGGAATTAGTTTCGGTGCAGCAATTGCTACAAAGTGGAATGGTTTATTCTTTTTAATTGGCATCTATTTTAGCTGGATGCTTGCTTGGTTAAAGCAAAATTTTGCCAATAATAAGAATGCAGTAACCACCCCAAGAAGTATTTTAGAAAATAGTTCTAATTATGTTTCTATCAAGGAATTGAGACAATCTACCGCGACATTAGCTCTACCTCAGAAAACTATAGCGAAACCTTCACTATTACCGCTACAGAAATTAGGTCAGTTGAAAATTTTTACCGCTGCATTTTATTTAGGAATAATCCCCGTCATCACATATAGTTTAACTTGGATACCCCATCTTCTACAAAATCCAAAATACGGATTTATTGAGGTACATAAACAAATTTTGTCTTTTCATGGTCGTCTTGGTGGTAATACTTCCAACGTACATCCTTACTGTGCAGCTTGGTATAAATGGCCGTTATTAAGTCGTCCGATTGCTTATTTTTATCAAACAGCATCAAACCCGAACGAAACCGTACCAATTACCGGCCCATCCGTACCATCAAATACGGGTAAAGTGATTTATGATGTTCATGCAATGGGCAATCCTTTTTTATGGTGGTTTAGTTTTGCTGCTCTTTTGTTGTTAGTTATTGCAGTTTTACTCAAGCAGATAATAATCCCTTCAATTCAACAAAAGCGTTTATCTTTTAATTCATCATTTTCCATTGATACTGGAATTGCTTTATATTTAGTAATTAATTATGCAGCTAATTTATTGCCTTGGGTAGGAGTAAATCGCTGCGTTTTTATATATCATTATATGACTGCTGTAATTTTCGCATTTATGGCTTTAGCTTGGCTGATAGACAAATGTTTGCTTAGTTCTCATGTTGAACTTCGTAGTTTTGGACTTGCAGTTACTTTTCTAATTATTTTTGGCTTTATTTTCTGGATGCCAATATATTTAGGTTTACCTCTTTCCGCTGATGCTTATAATTTGCGGATGTGGTTTAGTTCTTGGATTTAAATCAGTGACCAGTTATCAGTTATCAGTTACTATCAAAGATAAAATAATTTATTTTATCGTTGATAGTACGAGAATATATTCGTGTGATAATTTTAATTGTTTTATTAAAGAAAGCAATATAAATTATCATTTTTTAATTTTCGTTAATGATTGTTATTTAAAATTAAATTTTATAGTGTTTATTGCTATCTCAATAACTGCCTATTTTTTGATAATTCTTATTAGCAACATGTCTATCAGTTTGTTATATTGATAGGATATTGATAGGGTTTCTAAAATACAGTATTAAATTCAGGACTTACGCAACGAAGATTTGTCATTGCGACCGAAACGAAGTGTAGGGAAGCAATCGCAGGATTGTTGCGATTACTTCGCTATCGCTCGTAATGACGCAGTCACGTTACTTTTGCGTAAGTCCTAAAATTATTTATTATTTTATTCTTACTATGTTGATTTTTTATTAATATTTACCATTTTCTGTGTCATCTAATAATTATTTTCTTAAATAACCCAAATTACTTACTAAAATTTTATTTTTCTCCTATTCCCTATTCCCTTTAAACAATATTGGAGTAATGTTTATGTTAATAGATTCAAATCAAAATGATGTGAATTTAACCAGTCTAAAAGAACCAGTTATTAATTTAGGCAATCAAATTCAAAATCATGGTGTGTTGCTTGTTATTCAAGAACCCGAACTAAATATATTACAAGTTAGCCGTAATGCTGCTTATATTCTCGATTTTACTCTAGAATCTCTTTTAGAAAAGAATTTAGAAGATTTATTAGACCCTTATCAAATCGTCAGAATTAAATCACGTTTAGCAGAAGATTCTCTTGATTTTACCAATCCGACAAAAATTTGGATCAAGAAAAAAAGAGAAGAATATGCTGTTTTTGATGCAGTATTCCATCGTAATTCAGAAGGAATTTTAATTTTAGAATTAGAACCGGCAATTTCAGAGAATAATATTCCTTTTCTCAGCTTTTATCACCTAGCTAAAGCTTCTATCAATAAATTACAAGCATCAGCCAGTCTTCAGGATTACTGTCAAATAATTGTAGAAACAGTACGAAAAGTCACCGAATTTGATAGGGTGATGCTTTATAAATTTAATGAAAATAACCACGGTTGCGTACTTGCTGAAGATAAACTTGAAAGTATGGAGCCTTACCTGGGTTTGAATTTCCCAGAATCAGATATTCCCAAACCTGCAAGAAAAATGTTTCTTTCTAATTTAATTAGATTGATTCCGGATGCAAGCGAAGAATCTATAGATATATTTCCACAATTAAATCCAATTACAGAACGTCCAATTGATTTAACCAATTCAACTTTGAGAAGTCCTTACCCCTGTCACATCGAATATCTACATAATATGGGTGTGGGTGCTTCTTTAACTATTTCTTTGATTAAAGAAGGTAGACTTTGGGGATTGATTGCTTGTCACCATAAAACACCGAAATTCGTTTCCTATGAATTACGGAAAGCTTGCGAATTTTTGGGAAGAATGATATTCAGTGAAATTTCAACAAGAGAAGAAACCGAAGATTACGACTATCGCATGAAGCTGACATCTATTCAGTCTAGTTTGATTGATTATATGTCTCAAGATGATAATTTTATTAGTGGTTTAATCAAGCATGAACCAAATTTATTAGATTTAACTAGCGCTCAAGGTGCAGTAATTTGTTTTAGCGGTAATTACACTTTAATTGGTGAAACTCCCAAAGAAGAAGACTTAAATAATTTAGTCACCTGGTTGCAAAAAAATGTTGATGAGGAAGTTTTCTATACGAATTCACTTCCAGAGATTTATCCAGAAGCTGAGAAATTCAAAAATATTGCTAGTGGTTTATTAGCAATTCCAATTGGTAAAAGTAATTATGTATTATGGTTCCGTCCGGAAGTAATTCAAACAGTTAATTGGGGAGGTAATCCCAATCAAGCATTTGAAGTAAACGAAGAAGAAGGAAATTTACGTCTATGTCCGCGAAAATCTTTTGAGTTATGGAAACAAACCGTTCGTTTAACTTCTTTACCTTGGAAATATGTCGAAATTAAAGCAGCATTAGAATTACGAAAAGCTATAGTTAATATTGTATTGCGTCAAGCTGAAGAATTAGCTTTATTAGCAGCAGATTTAGAACGTTCTAACGCTGAATTGAAAAAATTTGCTTATGTTGCTTCTCACGATTTACAAGAACCTTTAAATCAAGTAGCAAACTACGTCCAGCTTTTGGAAATGCGCTATCAAAATGCACTCGATGAAGATGCTAGCGAATTTATTGGTTATGTCGTCGGAGGTGTCAGTTTAATGCAAACCTTAATAGACGATGTACTTGCATATTCTAAAGTCGATATGGAAGGTATCGAATTTGGAACAATATCGGTAGAAAAAGCTTTAGAAAAAGCCTTAAATAATCTTCGCAGACGCATCGAACAAACTGGTGCTACCATTACCTATGATGAGTTACCAACAGTTATGGCTGATAGCATTCAACTGATGCAGCTATTTCAAAACCTGATTGGTAATGCAATCAAATTTCGCAGCGATAAACCACCAGAAATTCATATTGGTGTATCTCGTTTAGAAGAAGAATGGCTATTTTCAGTCAAAGATAACGGAATTGGAATCGAACCACGATTTAAAGAACGGATTTTCGTGATATTCCAAAGATTACATACCCGTGACGAATATCCAGGGACGGGAATGGGTTTAGCCATCTGTAAAAAAATCGCAGAATGTCACCGGGGTAATATTTGGGTAGAATCTCAATTAGGTGAAGGTTCAACATTTAATTTTACTATTCCATTGAAAGGACGCGAAAGTGAGCGTAGAAACGGAAGAAAAACGCAAAATAATCTTTTTGGTAGAGGATAACAAAGCAGATGTTCGTCTAATCCAAGAAGCTTTCAAAAATAGCTCTTTATCTCATGAAATGTTAAACGTTAGAGATGGGATAGAAGCTATGGCTTTTTTAAATCGAGAGGGCGAGTATCATACAGCACCTCGCCCCGATTTAATTCTCTTAGATTTGAATTTACCTAAAAAAGATGGGAGAGAAGTACTAGCAGAAATTAAAGCAGATTCCAAATTAAAACGGATACCCGTCATAGTTTTGACAACATCGCAAAATGAAGACGATATTTTTCAAAGCTACGACCTACACGTCAACTGTTACATCACCAAATCCCGTAACATTAGTCAATTATTCAAAATAGTTAAAAGAATAGAAGACTTTTGGTTAGAAACAGTAACTTTACCAAGCGAACAGTGAACAGTTATCAGTGAACAGTTAACAGTTATCAGTGAACAGTTATCAATTAATTCCTAACTCCTAATCCAAAATCCTAACTCCTAACTCCTAACTCCTAACTCCTAACTCCTAATTCCTAATTCACAACTCCTAATTCCTAACTCCTAACTCCCAATCCAAAATCCAAAATCTAAAATCTAAAATCCAAATGACATCAGACTCCATAAACATCTTGTTAATTGAAGATAATTTAGCGGAAGCTAGATTGTTACAAGAGTTTTTGAAGGATGGCTCCTTTAAAGAGTTTAATCTAGTTCATGTCAAAAGATTAAGTGAAGCCCTTGATGCAATTGGTGAAAATATTTCTATACCCTGTTTGTACAATATCATTTTATTAGATTTAACTTTACCAGATAGTCAAGGACTTGAATCGCTCAAACCTTTAATGGCTCGCGCTCCTTGTTTACCGATTGTCGTATTAACTAATATCAACGACGAGCAATTAGCTATAGAAGCAGTACGTAAAGGAGCGCAAGATTATCTTGTTAAAAGACAGATAAATTCACAGCTACTTGTACGCTCTCTACGCTATGCTATCGAGCGTAAGCAGTATTTAGAAACCTTACGCGCTCTCAATCAATCTTTAAAAAGTAGAGTTGAAGAACGAACTGCTCAATTAGTTGAAGCCAAGGAAGTTAATCAATTTAAGTCCGAATTTGTATCGATATTATCTCATGATATCCGCAATCCTCTAAATGCTATTTTACTCGCAGCAGGATTTTTGAAAAATAGCGACGATAATTTAAGTGATGATAAAAAACTTGCTCACTACCAAATGATTCGCTCTGCTATAAAAAGTATGTCTTTGCTATTAGATGAAGCTTCATTTATTGGTAAAGCAGATTCTGGAAATCTCAACTGTGAATTAATCGGAATTGATTTGATTGATTTTTGCAATGCAATAGTTAAAGAAATACGCTTAACTGCTTCTCAAAAGAATATAGATATAATTTTTAATTTTAAAGGAAATAGTAATGAATTTTTAGGAGACGAAAAATTACTGCATCATATACTAATTAACTTATTAGGAAATGCCGTTAAATATTCTCCATCAAATAGCCAAATTATTTTTGATTTAATTTTTCAAAAGTTAGCGATAATTTTCCGCATTAAAGATTCGGGAATAGGTATTCCAGTAACAGAACAAGAACAACTTTTTGAACCATTTCATCGAGCTTCTAACGTTGGAAAAATTGCGGGTACGGGTTTAGGATTAGCAATTGTCAAAAAATGCGTAGACGCTCACGGTGGTGAAATTACGCTTCAGAGTCAGGAAGGAATTGGGAGTACTTTTACTGTGACGCTACCAGTTATCAATTAGGTAATTGGAATTGAGAATAAAGAAAATTGTAGTTTGGGGGACGGGAACCGACACCCCCAAATAGAGGGAAAATCTAATGCTGCTGACGACTTAAAAGTTCGATAATCGCTGCATAATCTCTATCTTTATAATTTTCTTCAGCTTGTCCCCGTCGAGCGTAATCTAAAGCATCGTCAAATTCTTCATCGTGGGTACGTTGAAATGGATTAGCCCCCACAGCTAAAAGTCGCTCTACTACTGCGAAGTGTCCTTGATAAGCTGCATCCGCGATTGGAGTACATCCAGTTTTCCAACCTAAATTCACATCTGCACCTGCTTCAATCAAGAAATTAACAATCTCTAAATTACCAGTTGCTGAAGCTTCAACTAATGCGCTACCGTCACCGT